>Ga0172376_10001816_pt1 | contig 26890 bp, 25 predicted proteins | sample Lak35m_FD_121114 | JGI IMG/M metagenome (GOLD analysis project Ga0172376, IMG submission 121114) | Freshwater microbial communities from Kabuno Bay, South-Kivu, Congo - kab_092012_35m | ecosystem: Environmental > Aquatic > Freshwater > Lake | place: Democratic Republic of the Congo: South-Kivu...
CCTGGACCTGCGCCAGACTTGATGTCAAAACGTCACGTAGCCCTTTGAATACGGGCTCTATTTGCTCTTGTTTTTGAAGTGTTTCAATGCTATTACCCAATAGCCCGCAGGCACTGAATTCTTCGCCATCCAGCGTTGCCAGTGCAGCTTGCGCCGCGTCCACCAGGGCTTGGGCGTGCGACAGGCGCGTGTGCTCGGCGTTCAACGCAGGCCATTCATCCACGCCGGGTGCAAGCTTGTCGAGTTCGCCCAGTTGCCACAGCAGACGTTCACGCTCGCTTTGCAAAGAGCTTTGCGCGGCTTGCGCTTGCGCCAGTTGCTTTTGCGCCTGCTGCCACTGCTGCCAGGCGCTGGTGACCGGCAGTGTGGAGGCCTTGGCGTACGCATCCAGCAAGGCACGCACGGTATCGGCGCGGGTCAGACTTTGCCATGCGTGCTGACCATGGATGTCGAGCAATTGCTCGCCCAAGCTGCGCAGTTGTGTGGCGGTGGCGGGGCTGCCGTTGATCCAGCCGCGGCTTTTGCCTTGCGTGTCGATGGTTCGGCGTAGCAGCAGGGTGCTTTCAGCGTCAAAACCGGCGTCTTGCAACCAGGTCTGGGTGGTATCGGTGGCGTCAAACTCGGCGCTGACTTCAGTGCGCGTGGCGCCCTCACGGATCAGGTCCACGTCAGCACGCCCGCCGGTGGCTAATTGCAGCGCGTCGATCAGGATCGACTTGCCTGCGCCGGTTTCACCGGTGAGCACGGTAAACCCCGCGGCCAGATCAAGATCAAGCTCGCGCACGATCACAAAGTCACGCAGGACGATGCGTTTGAGGCTCACGCGGGCATCACTCCTTCGTTCCAGTGCAGCTTTTCGCGCAGGGTGTCAAAGTAGGACCAGCCGCGCGGGTGCAAAAAGCGCACATGATGTTCAGAGCGAGCGACTTCGATGCGGTCGCCATGCAGTAGCGAAGCCAGCGACTGCATGTCAAAACTGGCGCTGGCGTCGCGGCCGGCTACGATCTCTATGGCAATGTGTGAGCTGTTGGACAGCACAATTGGGCGGTTCGACAGCGTGTGCGGCGCAATCGGCACCATCACCCAGCCCGGTATCGACGGGTGCAGCAGCGGCCCGCCTGATGACAAGGCGTAGGCGGTAGAGCCCGTGGGGGTGGCGATGATCAGGCCATCGGCGCGCTGGTTGGCCACAAAATGCCCGTCCACCTCGACCCGCAACTCGACCATGCCCGAGGTGGCGCCGCGGTTGACCACCACATCATTCATGGCCATGGCGGTATAGACGCAGTTGCCGTCGCGCATGACGCGGGCATTCATCAGGCTGCGGTGGTCTTCCACGTAATCGCCGTGCAGCATCGGCGCCAGGGCCTGCGCAAAATTTTGATACGGCACGTCGGTGATGAAACCCAGACGGCCCTGATTGATGCCGATCAGTGGCACGCCGTACGCGGCCATCTGGCGGCCAATGCCCAGCATGGTGCCGTCACCACCCACCACCAGCCCCAGGTCGCACTGCTCGCCGATTTGCTGAGCCGACAACTGCGTGTAACCCATCAGCCCCATGTTGCGGGCCGAATCCTCTTCCAGCACCACGTCGCAACCCTGCGCGTGCAGAAAGCGCGCAACGGCTTCGAGTGCCTCACGCGAACTGGCCACCGAGGCGTTGCTGAAAAAGGTCTGGTATTTTCCGATCAGCGCCACCAGCTTGAACTTGGATTTCATGGTTTTATTACATCACTAAAATTGTTCCATGCTCGACGACCGTGCCAAGTTATTGCTCAAAGCGCTGGTGGAGCGCTACATCGCCGATGGCCAGCCGGTGGGCTCGCGTACGCTGTCCAAGGCATCTGGTCTGGAACTGTCTCCGGCGACCATCCGAAACGTGATGTCCGACCTGGAAGATCTCGGTTTGATCGTCAGCCCGCATACCTCGGCCGGCCGCATTCCAACCGCACGCGGTTACCGCTTGTTTGTCGACACCATGCTCACGGTGCAGCGCAGCCAGATTGCGGGGCACAGCCTGGCGCCGGATCAGCCGCAAAAGGTCATTTCCAACGCAGCGACCTTGCTATCGAACCTGTCGCAATTTGTTGGTGTGGTGGTTACTCCCAGACGCACCACGGTGTTTCGACACATTGAATTTTTGCGCCTGTCTGATCGACGTGTGTTGGTGATTCTGGTGTCGCCCGATGGCGACGTGCAAAACCGTGTGATCTTTACCGAGGTAGATTACGAACAGGCCCAACTGGTGGAAGCGGCGAACTACTTGAACGCGCACTACGTCGGGCTGGACATTGAGCAGGTGCGCGAACGCCTGAAAGCCGAAGTGGAGTCGCTGCGCGCAGAGATTGCCAGTTTGATGAACGCGGCAGTAGCGGTGAGCACCCCGGAGGCTGCCGATGCACAAGCAGAAGTTGTTATTTCCGGCGAAAGAAACTTGCTGTCGGTCAGTGACTTTGCCAACGATATGGGCCATTTGCGCCGGGCCTTTGATTTGTTCGAGCAAAAGGCCCAGTTGATGCGCTTGCTGGACGTGACTGGGCGTGCCGACGGCGTACGCATCTATATCGGTGGCGAAAGCCAGGTGGTGCCGATTGAAGATTTGTCGATTGTGAGTGCACCGTATGAAGTCGACGGGCAGGTGGTCGGTACGCTTGGCGTTGTCGGCCCCACGCGCATGCCTTACGACCGCATGATCCAGATCGTGGACATTACCGCCAAGTTGGTCAGCAATGCGCTGAGTCATCATGGTCAAACCCCTACAATGCCGCCCGGCCCGGGCCGTTAGCTCAGTTGGTTAGAGCAGAGGACTCATAATCCTTTGGTCGAAGGTTCAAGTCCTTCACGGCCTACCAAAATACTCGCTATAATTCAGCGATTCGCGGCTGTAGCTCAGTTGGATAGAGTACTTGGCTACGAACCAAGGGGTCGTGGGTTCAATTCCTGCCAGCCGCACCAAAAAGATGTGGGCCTAGTGTTGTGAAACACTAGGCCCTTTTCATTGGTTTGTGTGTTCAGTACACAAAAAAATGCCGCTTGATTCAGCGGCATTTTTCTTGCAACGAACCGGATTGGACGCTAACGCGCAACCGATCGGCGTCTCAATACTTGGCCTTCACCTGACGCAGTTGCTCCAGCGTCACCGGGGGCATGTCGCCACGTTGCTTGAGCCCGTTGAGGTTCCACTGATTGCCCTCACCCACAATCCAGGCCTTGACGATCTTCAGGTTGGCAGCGCGTTCGGCATCCGTGTCACCCAGCGTCTTGTACATGTTGCCGGGCTTGCCCTTTGCATCCGGGTGGGTGCCGTCATCCAGACGACGCATCATGGCCCCGGTAGATGTGCCGTCAATCAAAACGCGTGCATGCTCGTAGGTATCCAGGCGCGGCCCCACCTTGAGTTCCTTTTTGTATTTATCTTCATTCAGTTTGAACTCTTGCATGGTCGGCGCACCCGCTTCCGGGAAGTGACAGTCCGCGCAGAGCTTCTTGAACATGGGAGCGATGTCGTTGCGATAGGTTACATCCGCCGCCATGACGGGTAAGGTAAATGCGGCGAATGCGGAAATAGCTAAAAGTTTACGTTTCATACAAGCTCTCCTTGGTTAAGAAATCAGAATATAAATCAGTTTGAGGCGACTTTCTTGCCGAACAATTCAGACGGTGCTGGACCACTGGGTTCGGTGTGGGCAATACCGTAATGGCATTCAATACAGGTGGTGCCCTCAGCTTGCGCCTTGGCGTGTTTCTTTTGCGCTACTGCAGATTGCGCATCGGCTTGCATCTTGTCGGCGCGGTGGCAGCTGCGGCATTCATGGGAATCGCTATCCATCATTTCCTTCCACACTCGGTGCGCCATTTCTTCGCGCTTGGCCTCAAACTTTTCCTTGGTGTTGATCGACGGAATCACGTAGGTGTAGAACATGTCCTTGGATGCCTTGATCTTGGCCAGCACCAGCGGACCCGGCGTATGCGGCACGTGGCAGTCGGTACAGATGGCGCGCACCCCGGTGCGGTTGGTGTCGTGAATGGTGCCCTTGTACTCTTCAAAGTTGTAGGACATTTCGTGGCAGCTCACGCAAAACTCTTCTGTACTCGTGGCAGCAAGAATGTATGCGCCAGAAATTCCTACCAACACTGAAAAAACGAAAAGCGCGACCAAGCTAAAAAAGGTTAGTTTCCAATGGTTGCGCAAAGTCTTCAAGATCGCCATGGCCGTATGTCCTGTGTTTTGTTGCTGGGCGCAATGCTACCTTCGTGGCTCCTTTTTGACGAGGCTAAAAAGTTGATTCAGATCAAAGAACCACGTTTTGATTCTGTTGCATTGCAGGCATCGCTTGGGTTGGAGCGAGTTCATGCGCCAAAGTTCTCGGGCATCTGAACGGCGACAACTACGCCGCGTGCAGTAGCCACCCCACCTGCATACACCGTGCTTTCGATCACCACTTTGCGTCCCTTGATCTCTTTCACGCGCCCGCGTATTTCCAATGTCTCGCCAATCGGCGTTGGCTTCAAGTAATCGACGTGCAGCGACCCCGTCACAAACCGAAACGCGGGCACGCTGTCCATGGCGCGCTGTTCATGCCGGTACATGGCCGCCGCTGCGGTTCCGGTGCTGTGACAGTCCACCAACGACGCAAGCAGCCCACCGTATGTGAAGCCCGGAACCGCAGTGTGATAGGACTCGGGTGTGTAGTGTGTGACCGTTTCATCGCCGTCCCAAAACGTTTTGATCCGGTGGCCGTAGGCGTTTTTGGAGCCACAGCCAAAACAATGCGACAAATTTTCGGGGTAGTAGTCTTGAAACGCCTTCATGGTAGTAGTCACTGTCAAAAGTAAAAGGTAAATATTGATAGCGTGAAATTGAAACGAAAGAGGGGTTAGCTGATTTTTTTTTCTGTCTTGGGTGGCGCATGCAAGCGGGCGTGAATTCTTTGTGTGGTGCGCCAGACTGCCCACAGTACCACCGGTACCAAGACACCCGCCGCAAGCTCAGGGTGAATCGGTGCGCCTGCGGCTTTGAGCGCCTTGGCGCCGTACATCAGCAGACTGATCACGTAGTACGAAATCGCCGCGATCGACAGACCCTCGACCGTCGCCTGCAAGCGCAGTTGGGTCTTCTGACCGCGCGTCAGCTTTTCAAGTAACAACTGGTTTTGCGCCTCGGTGGAAATGTCGACCCGTGTGCGCAGCAAGTCACTGGTGCGAGCCACTCGTTGCGACAGCGATGCCAGCCGCTGTGCTGTTGCCTCGACGGTGGCCATGGCAGGTGAGAGTCGCCTTTGCATAAACTCCCCGATGGTCTGTGTACCGGGGATGGCAAGTTCGCGCAGCTCCCGGATACGCTGTTGCACCAGCGTATGGTAGGCCTTGGTTGCCGAAAACCGGTAAACATGTTCGGCCGTGGCACGTTCGACGCTGACGGCCAGCGACACCAAGGTGTCCAGCAATTGCTGGTCAGTCGCAGACTTGCTTTCAAGCTGCGCGGTGATCGCTGCCAACGCCTGTTCAGACTGCGCCAACATGGGTGCGAGCGCTTTGGCGACCGGCAGCCCGCGCAAGGCCATCAGACGGTAGGTTTCAAGCTCAATCAAACGCGCAGCAATGCGTCCGGCGCGCGTTGGACTGGTTCCCTCCGGAGCTGTTACCAGCATCCGCTCGAAGCCGTCTTCACGCAAGCGAAATTGGGTGATTACCCACGAGTGCCCCATCGGGTGGCGGTATCCGTGGCGGTCGGGTGCTTCAGCCGTCCTTGATCGTGGTTCTGAGTTGGCGCCCATTACTGACGCGACAACGGGGCCCTTGCCCAGCCAATTGGTGGCCTGTTGCATCAGCGCGCTGGCATCGTCCAGCGGTGCATGAACCATGGCGATCTGGATCGCCGCGATCGTGCGCCCCGGGATATCGCGCAGCCAAGACAAAGGCAGAGCCAATTGCCCCAGCAAGTCTGGGTCACTGGCCCCCAGAAAAGCAATCGGCGCCAGCGGCTGAACGATGGAGTAGCGCGAGAACTCGCTATGGCGTTCCCATTTGAGAGTCAGCCCCGCCATTCGCAAGCTCAAAAAATTGTCTGTCAGTTGATCAGGCGTCAATCGATCTTGCGCTGGCAACTGGCTCAAGTGCATGCACTCCTGTTCGCGCGTGACGTCGGTGTTCAAAACGGCAACAAAAGTAATCAGCGCGGGCATGGATACCCGGGCAGTTGGGCGCGCGTGAACCTCATTGTGCAGCAACATCCGCAGCGCGTCGTCATTGGGCAGGTGGCGCAATGGGGCGCTTATATTCGCAAACATTGGTGAAAACCTCGAATCATGTGATTGTCATAAGCTGCTGACGAAACCGGCGATCTCAGGCCGCACGCGTGCGGGCTTACGCTGGACTGCCGTACCCACGTTGATGCAACAGACCGCACGCTCGCCTTGTTGCAAAGCGAACAGTTCGCGCAGTGCAGATGACTGCATTGCCAAGCCACCCGTCAGACCCGCACCAAACCCCATGCTGTGCGCCATCAGCAATAAGTTCTGCACCGCCGCACCCACGCTGACCATACGTTCCATGAGGTCGATATCCGGTTCGCACGGACCCAAACGGGCCACGACCAGGGCAACAAACGGCGCCCGAAACGCCTTTTCACGGGCCCTGGCAAGTTGATCTGGCGTCGCGCTGGCGTCGCGTTGAAGCAGCGCGCGTGCAAACGCATCGCCCATTTCGGAACGGCGTTCGGTTGGTACCACGACAAATCTCCATGGTCGAATTTCGCCATGGTCGGGTGCGGCCGCTGCAGCTGTGAACAGGTCGTTGATTTGAGCCGGACAGGGCCCTGGGTCGGTCAGGTGACGTGGCAAGATGCTTTGCCGTGACGTGATGAGCGTCAACGCCAGTGCGGCGTCGGTCGAGGTGAACGGCTCGTCTGGGACTGACATGGCGCAATGTTATTACGTCTTATCGACCAGGTTCTGAGACAATCAGCGCATGTTCACAGGACTTGTTACCGGCGTTGGCATGGTATTGGCCGTTGACCCACTGGGGCCGACGGCTGACCACGGCAAGCGCCTGACCATTCGCTGCCCGTCTGGCTATCTGGACGACGCAAGGATGGGCGACAGCGTCGCCTTGAACGGTGCCTGCATGACGATCACTGCGCTCAATTTGGCCCTGTGCCAATTGACGGTTGAAGTGTCGGCCGAGTCGCTCCGCAAAACCGTTGGCTTGGACCACCCCGGAACGATCAACCTTGAAAAAGCCCTGCGTGCTCAGGATCACCTGGGTGGACACATCGTGTCGGGCCACGTGGACGGTGTGGGCACGGTCAGCCACTTTGCATCGGTAGGGGAAAGCTGGGAGCTGCGCATTCTTGCGCCGCAGTCGCTGGCCAAATATCTGGCGTACAAAGGCTCCGTCACCGTCAACGGCGTCAGCCTCACGGTCAACTGCGTCACTGACACACCCAATGGCTGCGAGTTCAGCATCAACCTGATCGCGCACACGCTGCAAAACACGGCGTTGCAGGACCTGACACCGGGGGTACGCGTCAATCTCGAGGTGGACCTGATCGCCCGCTACGTGGAGCGCATGTTGAGTTTGGATCGTCCAGCACCGGTCAACTCGGCTGCCAACTGAATTCGGTGCTCTGAAGCGGTTTTATGACTTCATCTACTCCAAATTTCATTTCCCCGACTGAAGACATTGTGGCCGAGATGCGGGCTGGCCGCATGGTGATCCTGGTCGACGAGGAGGACCGCGAAAACGAGGGCGACCTGATCATGGCCGCAGACCATGTCAGTGCCGAGGCTGTCAACTTCATGGCGCGCTTTGGCCGTGGTCTGATTTGCCTGACACTGACGAAAGAATGTTGTGAGCGCCTGCAGTTGCAGCCCATGACCTCGCGCAACGGTGACAAAAAAGGCACGGCCTTCACTGTATCGATTGAAGCTGCAGAAGGCGTTACCACGGGCATCTCGGCAGCCGATCGCGCCCGCACTGTGCAGGTGGCGGCCGCGCGCAATGCCAAACCGGAAGATTTGGTCCAGCCCGGCCACGTGTTTCCGCTGCAGGCGGTAGAAGGCGGCGTGCTGATGCGTGCCGGCCATACCGAAGCCGGATGCGACCTGGCTGCCATGGCAGGCTGTACGCCCGCTGCCATGATTTGCGAGATCATGAAGGACGACGGCACCATGGCGCGCTTGCCCGACCTGCAGCTGTTTGCCGCGCAACACGGTCTGAAGATCGGCACTATTGCCGACCTGATTCACCATCGCAGCCGAACTGAGTCGCTGGTAGAACACCTTGGTGCACGTGCACTGCCTACTGCCTATGGCGATTTCACCGCCCACGCTTTCAAGGACAAAACCTCGCACGGCGTGCATTTGGCGCTGGTCAAGGGGCAGTGGCAAGCTGATGAAGCCGTGTTGACCCGTGTACATGAGCCGCTGTCGGTGCTGGACGCGTTGGAGGTGGGGCGCAGCATGCATTCGTGGAGCCTGGACGCTGCGCTGGCGCGAGTGGCCGGTGAGGGTAAAGGCGTGGTCGTCTTTTTGAACTGTGGCGAAAGCGGCAACCAGTTGCTGGCGCAATTTGACGGCACCGCGCGTGCCAGTCATGGTCCCGAGCGCGGTCGCATGGACCTGCGCTCGTACGGCATCGGCGCGCAAATTCTGCGCGAATGCGGCGTTCACAAAATGACGTTGATGGGCACTCCCCGGCGCATGCCCAGCATGACCGGCTATGGCCTTGAAATTGTGGGCTACTTGGCCGCGTGAATCTCTTGCCATGGACATACCGAAACACACTTATGCTGAACGCTGATCAAGGCCAACTGGCCGCCAACGACCGCCGTCTGGATGGCAAAAAACTCTCCATCGGAATGGTGCAGGCGCGCTTCAACGCCAGTGTGACAGACGCTTTGGCCAGCGCCTGCAAAGCCGAGCTGCTGGCGCTGGGTGTGCTTGAAAAGCACATCATGCACGTTCAAGTACCTGGTGCACTGGAAGTGCCCGTAGCCTTACAGGCACTGGCCGAAAAGCTCAAGTTTGACGCGTTGATTGCGCTGGGTTGCATCGTGCGCGGCGAGACCTATCACTTTGAACTGGTCGCGAATGAATCTGGTGCCGGTGTGAGCCGCGTCGCGTTGGACTACCAGATTCCCGTTGCCAACGCAATCCTGACCACTGAAGATATGGCGCAAGCGCAAGCGCGTCAGAGCGATAAAGGCCGTGACGCCGCGCGAGCGGCGATCGAAATGGCGAATCTGCTGGAATCCCTGTCATGAACCGAGCCTCCGGTCACTCCTCCTCGGCATCTATACGTCCGCCGCGCCAGCCGCGCAAGGGCCTGACCAGCACTGGCGCGCGCAAGGCCGCCAGCAAGAATGCTCGGTCCCGCGCGCGCGAGTTTGCCTTGCAGGGCCTGTATCAGGTGCTGGTGGGAAAAAACGATGTAGCCGAGGTGGACTTGTTCACGCGAGACTTGCTCGGGTTTTCCAAGGCTGACGCGTTGCACTTTGACGCGCTGCTGCACGGTTGTGCCACGCACCCGCAAGAGCTGGATGCGTTGATTGAACCCCAACTGGACCGCCCACTGGCTGAAATCTCCCCGGTGGAGCACGCCACGCTGTGGATTGGTGCTTATGAATTGGCGTATTGCCCGGATGTGCCGTGGCGTGTGGCGCTGGACGAATGCATCGAACTGGCCAAAGAATTCGGTGGTACCGACGGCCACAAATATGTCAACGGCGTACTGAACAAGCTTGCGCGTCAATTGCGTGCCGCCGAGGTCAAGGCCGATACTTCGCCGTGAGGTTGACCCAGCGCGCGCAGCGCATTGAACCCTTTTACGTGATGGAAATGGCTAAGGCTGCGCAAGCGTTGGCTTTGGACGCCGCGCATAGCGGCACCCCGATGATTTACCTCAACATCGGTGAGCCCGATTTCACCGCCCCGCTGCTGGTGCAAGAGGCCGCCACGCGCGCTATTCGTGACGGACAGTCGCACTACACCCAGGCCACTGGTCTGCCCGCGCTACGCGAACGTATCAGCCGGTGGTACCAGCAGCGCTTCGGCGTGAACGTTGCCGCCAGCCGCATTGTGGTCACGGCGGGTGCTTCTGCGGCGCTGCAATTGGCGTGTCTGGCGCTGATCGAGCCGGGCGATGAGGTGTTGATGCCCGATCCCAGCTATCCCTGCAATCGGCACTTTGTCACTGCTGCGGGCGGGACCGCCGTGCTGGTTCGTACCAACGCAGACGAGCGTTTTCAGCTCAGCGCCGCCAAGGTGGCCGCTCATTGGCGCGCGGCCACCCGGGGTGTCTTGCTGGCGTCGCCGTCCAACCCCACCGGAACCTCCATATTGCTATCAGAAATGAAGCAAATAAACAAGGTAGTTCAGGGGCAGGGTGGCGTTTCGATCGTTGATGAAATCTACTTGGGGCTGAGCTACGACGCGGCCTTTGGCCAGACGGCTTTGAGCCTGGACGACCAGATCATCAGCGTCAACAGCTTCAGCAAATACTTCAACATGACCGGCTGGCGCTTGGGATGGCTGGTGGTTCCGGACGCCTTGGTGCCGGTGATCGAGCGGCTGGCACAAAACTTGTTCATCTGCCCGAGCACCATCTCTCAATACGCCGCTCTGGCGTGTTTTGAACCCGACAGTTTGGCCGAGTATGAGCGTCGCCGCGCTGAATTCAAGGCCCGCCGTGATGCGGTGATTCCCGCCCTGAATGCGCTCGGACTGACCGTGCCCGTGGTGCCAGACGGCGCGTTTTACGCGTGGGCCAACTGCACTGCCGCTTGCGCCAAGCTGGGTTTGCCCAGCAGCTGGGAACTGGCGTTTGAACTGATGCGGCGCGCACGTGTTGCCGTCACGCCGGGACGGGATTTTGGCCACGCCGACACTGCCCACTTTCTGCGCTTTTCTACTGCCAATTCGATGGCGCAACTGCACATCGCCATGGAACGGTTGACGGAGCTGTTGGCATGAGCGCAGGTTTTAGCTGGCCGGTGCGCGTGTACTGGGAGGACACCGACGCTGGTGGTGTGGTCTATTACGCCAACTACCTCAGGTTCTTTGAGCGTGCCCGCACTGAATGGCTGCGCAGCCTGGGCATGCACCAACAAGACTTGAAAGAACGCACCGGTGGGATGTTTGTCGTCAGTCACGCCGACGTTCGCTATCTGCGCAGCGCACGTCTGGATGATGAACTCTTGGTAACAACTTCACTGCTTGAGCTCGGGCGCGCTTCCATCACAATCGGGCAACAGGCCACGCGGGGCGCTGACGGTACCTGCGTTGTGCTGTGCGAAGCGACTATCCGCGCCGGCTGGGTCAATGCCATGGGCAAAGCCGGGCGACTGCCGCAAGACTTATTGAACGTACTGACATGAACCAAGACCTTTCCATTGTGACCATGGTGCTCAACGCCAGCCTGGTGGTGCAACTGGTGATGCTGTTGCTGATCAGCGTGTCTATTGCAAGCTGGGCGGCGATCTTCCGCAAGCTGTTTTCGTTGGGCAAGGTCAAAGCCCTCAATGACAATTTCGAGCGCGAATTCTGGTCCGGCAGCAGCCTCAACGACCTGTTTGCCGCAGCCACCAAAAATGCGCGCGCCGGTGGCCCCATGGAGCGCATCTTTGCCAGCGGCATGCGCGAATTTCAAAAGCTGCGCGAACGCCGTATCACCGACCCAGGCACGCTGATGGATGGCGCCCGCCGCGCCATGCGCGCCAGCTTTCAGCGCGAAATGGACGTGGTTGAAACCCACCTGAGTTTTTTGGCGTCGGTGGGTTCAGTGTCACCCTACGTCGGATTGTTCGGCACGGTCTGGGGCATCATGCACGCGTTTACCGGGTTGGCTGCTCTCACGCAAGTCACGCTGGCCACGGTTGCGCCGGGCATTGCCGAGGCGCTGGTGGCTACCGCCATCGGTCTGTTTGCCGCCATTCCGGCGGTGGTGGCATACAACCGCTTTGCGCGCGACATCGACCGTATTGCGATTCGGCTGGAAACTTTCATGGAAGAGTTTTCCAACATCCTGCAACGCAACGTTGGCGCGCAGTCCGCCAGCGGCCACTGATAGCGAGACACCACCATGCCAGCCGTTGCACACCGGGGCCGGGGTCGACGCACCATCAACGAGATCAACATGGTGCCGTTCATCGACGTCATGCTGGTGCTGCTGATCATCTTCATGGTCACTGCGCCGCTGATCGCACCCAGCGTGATCGACCTGCCCAGCGTGGGCAAGGCCGCGCGCCAGCCCGACCAGGTGCTGCAGATCATCTTGGGCAAAGACGAAACGCTGTCGCTTAAAAACAGAGACCAAACCAGCGCGATCAGTCTGAAGAGCCTGGCCCAAGCTGTCAAACAGGCTCAGGCCGGTACCAACAACCCGGCGGTGGTAATCAGCGCCGATAAGAGCGTCAAGTACGAAACCGTGGTGCGGGTGATGGACACCTTGCAGCGCGCTGGCGTTGCCCGCGTTGGGCTGTCGGTACAGATGGTGCCATGAGTGCCGTTGCCGAACGCCTTGAATTTGCCCCGCCCGCAGCCCCTGGATTGCTGCGCGCGCTGCTGCTGGCCCTGGTGGCGCACGGCCTGCTGTTGGGTGCGTTGACCTGGGGCGTGCAGTGGAAGCGCGACAATCAAATTGCCAGCGTTGATGCCGAGCTTTGGGCCGAACTGCCGCAAGAAGCTGCGCCACCGCCCGCGCCCGAACCACCCCCGGCGCCATCGCCGAAACCCGAACCCGCGCCGGTGCCACAAGTTGAGCCCCCCAAAGTGGACATTGCGCTGGAGCGCGAGAAGCTGCGACTGCAGAAACTGAATCAGCAAGAGCTTGAAAAGCAGCAGGAAAGGGCGCGCCAGGACAAACTTAAGGTCTAAAAAATAAAGGCCGATAAGCTCAAGCTGACGCAGGAGAAAAAGGCGGCTGAGCAACAAGCCAAGCAATTGGAAGCGCAGCGTTTGCAAAACCTTCAGCGCATCGCGGGCCTGGCCGGCGCCAGTGGTGGCGTCAATGCCACCGGTAGCGCACTCAGGTCAGCCGGGCCGTCGGCGGGTTACGCCGGCCGCATCCGTGCCCGCATCAAACCCAACATCGTGTTCACCGACGACATCACCGGCAACCCCACGGCAGACGTCGAGGTGCGTACCGCGCCCGACGGCACCATTGTGGGTCGCAAGTTGATCAAGTCCAGCGGCAACCCGGATTGGGACGCGGCCGTGCTCAAGGCCATCGACAAGACCGAGGTGCTGCCGCGCGACATCGACGGGCGCGTGCCGTCCACATTGGAAATCAGTTTTCGGCCCAAGGACTGAGCCAGGCGGGTGCGATTCAAAGTGAGTGCGATTGAGCCCATGCGCCGGACCGAGTCGCCGCGCCGTGCTTTGACGAAGTCTTTTTCTGCAGCGGACTCCATCCCGATCGACTGGTCTCAAAAACAATGTTGACCCGGGTTTTACCGGCGCTTAGCGCCAGGGACCTCCGCGTTGCGGCACTGAAGTCGTATTCTTTACGCATCGTAGATTCTTACCAGTCCAAAGACATCAAACGTCTCATTCATAAACAATTTCAGCACGCCCTGGGGCCACTTGCGCCCACCAGCTGGCTAACGCCGCCTCGCTGGGATAAAAGCAGATGGCGTCACCCAGTTGCAGGCGTGCGCTGGCTTTGTCTTGCTCACCGGTGCAGGTGAGGGTGACCTGCACGCCCAGACCGTGCAGCAGCTCGCCCTGCTCGGTCGTTTCACGTTGTGCCGGAAAGTCGCGCACCAGCCTGGCAATATCCAGGCGCGCGGCGGCGGCTTCGGGCAAACTTAAGTGCAAATGCTTGCCAAAGCGGCAACGCGCTTGCTCCAGGCTCCAGAGTTGGATCACGTTCAGTTGCATCCCTCCGGAAAAACGGTCAGGCTGCTGACGCGCCATGACAATCACCACCTCGTCATCGCGCAACTCGTTACGCCGCGCGTTGTACAGCGCCTCTTCCACCTTGGCGTCCAGCGCTGTGGAGCCGTCGTCCAGCTTGAACAGCGCCAGTTTGCCGCGCTGACCGTTGACGATGCGCAGGTCGGTCACCACGCCGGCGGCCAGTTGCGGTTCGCGTGTGTCGATCAGGTCAGTCAGTGCTCGTTTGGCAAAACGGCGCACCTCAGCGCTGACCTCGTCAAACAAGTGCCCCGACAGGTAAAAGCCCAACGCCGTTTTCTCAAATGTCAACCGCTCCTTGACGCTCCACGGGGTGGCGGCCACCAGCGGTGGCTCTTGCGTGCTCGAGCCCAGGGCATCATCGTCACCCATGTCGAACAGACAGCACTGGTTGGCGTTGGCCACCATCGCGGTGCCGTAGTCAAATGCCAGGTCCACACTGGCCAGCAGGCTGGCCCGGTTACGCTCGATGCTGTCAAAAGCCCCCGCTTTGATCAGCGCCTCAACTGTGCGTTTGTTGATGCGCGCGCGGTCGACGCGCGCGCAAAAATCAAACAAGCTTTTGAACGGTTCACGCTGCGCCGCACGTGGGCCGACGCCGTTGCCCTCGCGCGCGGCCACGATGGCCTCGATGGCGCTTTGGCCACTGCCCTTGACCGCTGCCAGCCCGTAGCGGATGACGGTGTTGGATACCGGTTCAAAGCGTGCGCGACCCCGGTTCACATCGGGTGGCTCAAACGTGAGCCCCATCTTGAGTGCATCTTGCAGCAACACCTTGAGCTTGTCGGTGTCGTCCATTTCGACCGTCATGTTGGCGCAAAAGAACTCGGCCGTGTAATGCACCTTGACCCAGGCGGTGTGATACGCCAGCAACGAATAGGCTGCGGCGTGGCTCTTGTTGAAGCCATAGCCGGCAAACTTTTCCATCAAGTCAAAGATTTCGTCGGCCTTGGCCTGATCGATGGCGTTCCTGGCCGCACCGTCACGAAAGGTCTGGCGCTGGCGTGCCATCTCGGCCGCGTCCTTTTTACCCATGGCACGGCGCAACATGTCCGCCCCGCCCAGGCTGTAGCCGCCCAGAATCTGCGCGGTCTGCATCACTTGCTCTTGGTAGACCATGATGCCGTAAGTTTCGGACAGCATCTCGGCTACCAGTGGGTGCGGATATTCCACCACCTCGCGCCCATGTTTGCGCGCCACAAAGCTGGGAATCAGGTCCATTGGGCCCGGCCGATACAAGGCGTTGAGCGCAATCAGGTCTTCCAGCCGTGTCGGTTTGGCGTCGCGCAACATGCCTTGCATACCGCGGCTTTCAAACTGGAACACCGCCTCGGTCTTGCCTTCTTGAAACAGCTGGTAAACCGCCTTGTCATCCAGCGGCAGATGTTCAAACGCAAAATTCTCCTGGCCCGGGTGACGCTGACGGATCAGGTCACGCGCAATTTCCAGAATGGTCAGCGTGGCCAGGCCCAAAAAGTCGAACTTGACCAGACCGGCGGCTTCCACGTCGTACTTGTCGTACTGGCTCACCGCACTGTCGCTTCCGGGCTGCTGATACAACGGGCAAAAGTCGGTAAGCTTGCCCGGGGCAATCAGCACACCACCGGCGTGCATGCCGATATTGCGCGTCAGGCCTTCGAGCTTGCGCGCCAGCTCCAGCAGCGTGTGCACGTCTTCTTCCTTGGCTTCGCGCTCGGCTAGCTGTGGCTCGGCCTCGGTGGCGTACACGGTCTTGTCGTCGCTCTTGCGGTCCGGCGGGGGCAGCTGCAACGTAACCGACACACCTGGCTTGTTGGGCACCAGCTTGCTGATGCCGTCGCAAAAGGTGTAGCTCATGTCCAGCACGCGGCCCACGTCGCGGATGGCGGCACGCGCGGCCATGGTGCCGAAGGTGGCAATCTGGCTGACCGCGTCCTTGCCGTATTTGGACTTGACGTAATCGATCACCCGGTCGCGGTTGGTCTGGCAGAAGTCGATGTCAAAGTCGGGCATCGACACCCGTTCGGGGTTCAGAAAGCGCTCAAACAGCAGCTTGTATCGCAGCGGATCCAGGTCGGTGATCTTCAGCGCGTAGGCCACCAGCGAGCCGGCGCCTGATCCGCGCCCGGGCCCAACCGGGCAGCCGTTGTTCTTGGCCCAGTTGATGAAGTCACCGACAATCAAAAAGTAGCCGGGGAAGTCCATCTTCAGGATGGTTTCCAGCTCAAAGTCAAGCCGGTCCTGATAGCGCGGCCATTGCTTGTCTCGCTCAGCCGCGTCCGGGTACAGCTGCGCCATGCGCTCGCTCAATCCCTGCTGCGCGGCGTAGCGAAAGTAGTCATTGACCGACATGACGCGCCCGTCTACCGGCGGGATCGGAAAGTTGGGCAACTGCGGCTTGCCGAGTTTCAATGTCAGATTGCAGCGCCGGGCAATCTCCAGTGTGTTTGCCAGCGCGGAGGGCAGGTCGGCAAACAGCACCTGCATCTGGCTGGCTGACTTGAAGTATTGCTCGCGCGTGAAGCGGCGCACGCGGCGTGGGTTGGCAAGAATCTCGCCTTCGGCAATGCACACGCGCGCCTCGTGCGCCTCAAAGTCGTCGGGCGAAGCAAACTGGACCGGGTGCGTGGCCACCACCGGCAATTGCAAGCGCTGCGCCAGCTGTACCGCTGCGGCTACATGCGCTTCATCCTGGGGCCGATCTGCACGCTGCAATTCAAGATAGAAACGCGCCGGGAACAGCGCTGCAAACTGCAGGGCCACGCTGCTCGCACGGGCCTCGTCGCCCTGCAACAGCGCCTGCCCCACGGAACCAGCCTGTGCACCCGACAAGCAGATCAACCCGCCATTGAGCTCATTCAACCACGCCAGCGTCACCATCGCCTGCGGTTTGCCCACGCTTTGCGTCCAGGCGCGTGTGAGCAGTTCAGACAGGTTCAGATAGCCTTGGTGGTTTTGCACCAGCAGCAGAATGCGCGACAGTTGTGATGCCTCCGATGTCAGACCTTCGAGCCATACCTCGGCGCCGACGATGGGCTTGACGCCGCGCTTACGGCCTTCTTTGTAGAATTTGACCGCACCAAACAGGTTGCTCAAATCGGTGATGGCCAGCGCAGGCTGGCCGTCTGAGGCCGCGGATTTGACCACGTCGTCGATTCGGTTGGTGCCGTCGATGACAGAGAATTCGGTGTGCAGGCGCAGATGAACAAACATGGCCTGCATTGTAGAAAAGCAAAGGTGAAACGGACTTGAAGATTCTGGTGGTGGACGATCATGCCCTGGTGCGTGAAGGCCTCTCGCAGGTTTTGCAAGGGTTAGACGGACAGCAGCCCACTGAGGTGCTGCAAGCGGCTGATTGCGCACAGGCGTTGTCGTTGGCCAGCGTACACCTTGACCTTGACCTGGTGTTGCTGGACTATCACCTGCCCGATATGGATGGCCTGACCGCGATGGGGATCCTCGGTGAGCGTCACCCTGAGTTGCCCGTCGTCATTCTGTCCGGCTCGGCCAATCCCAGCATCATGCGTCGTGCCATTCAGCAAGGGGCAGCGGGTTTTCTCACCAAATCCGGTCTGAGTTCCGATTTGCTCAGTGCCCTGCGTTGTGTGTTGCGGGGTGAAGTGGTGACCCCACGCGAGTATGGGTCAATTTCGGCGCCTACCGGTCGCGTTGTTGCAGCGCCCGTGTTTACTCAGCGCCAGCAGGATGTGTTACGGTTGATGCAAGGTGGATTGAGCAACCGAGAAATAGGTGACCAGCTCAACTTGGCGGAAGAAACCATCAAGAGTCATGTGGCTGTCATCCTGCGTATTTTGGGGGTTAATACGCGGCTGCAGGCGGCCATGGAGGCCCGGCGCTGGGGCTATGGCAAAAGCGTTGCGGCTCAGTCGCCGCACCAAAGGTCAGGACAATAGTCGCCGTAGCAGGCTTCTGAGCTTGGCTGGGCGTACTGGTTTTTGTAGCAATACCAAGCCCGCTTGATGCGCCTGTTCGGCCAGCTCGGTCAGTGTGTCTCCACTCATCAGACAGGCTGGAATCGGCTGTGCCAATTGTTGGCGCACAGTCGCGATGGCCTCTAGGCCGTTACCGTCTTCCCGCAGACGGTAGTCGCTGATGATCACCTGCGGCACGAAGCCGTTATCCAGTTGTTGGCGCGCCTGGTTCAGGTCTGCAACATCGGCCACGCGCATGCCCCAACCTTCCAACACGGCGGTGAGTGCTTGTCGCGCCATCATGTCGTCCTCAATGACCAGTACCGCCACATTGTCAAGTCCCTGTGGTGTCGCCACATCGGATGGTCCGGGTACCAGAGGTTGCTCATCAGCCAGCGGCAGGGTCACTGTGACCCGCGTGCCGACACCCAGACGCGACTGAAGCCGTACTTTCAGTCTCAACAGGTCAGCCGTTCGCTGGACGATGTTAAGACCCAACCCCAATCCCTGGGTGCGATCACGGGCTGCATTGGCTACTTGGTAGAACTCACCAAAAACAGCCTGCTGATGCTCCGGCGCGATGCCAATCCCGGTGTCCCACACCTGCAATTCCAATTGCTGGCGCGAGTGACGCGCGCGTGCCAACACCAGAACCCGTCCTTGCGGCGTGTAGCGAATGGAATTGTTGACCAGGTTGAGCAGGATGCGATAGACCAACGTGGCGTCACTGCGCACCCAGGCTGAACTGGGGCGTACCTGCAGCCGCAGCCCTTTGGCGCTGGCGATCTCGCCCAAGTCCTGCACCATCTGATCCAATAGCCGCGCCACCGGGAAAGACGTTTCATGCACCGGTACGGCGTGTGCCTCTAGTCGGGAGATGTCGAGCAAGCCGTCAAGCAGGCTTTGCAGAGCCAGTACCGATGCCTCCAGATGATTGATCAAGTGTCGCGTGGGTGTGTCGTGGGGAAGCTGCGACAGGCGTGATACAAACAGACCGAGCGCGTGCGTCGGCTGGCGCAAATCGTGGCTGGCTGCCGCCAGAAAGCGCGTCTTGGCCCGATTGGCGGCCTCGGCCTCTTCCTTTTTTTCTCGCAACGCCTGTGTTGCGAGCTCAACCTGCTGACGTAACTCGTCCCGAGCACCACGCAACTGGCTGGCCATGTCATGAATTCGCAGCTGGAGTTGGTACAACGGGTCGCTGGGGGAGGTCAGACCTCGTTGTGCTTCCACCAGATCGAATTCGCCTCGGCCAATGTGCTCAACCAGGCGTGAAATCCGGGCCACCGGTCGCAATACCCCAACACTGAGATAGAGCGCCAGGGCCATGCCAAATACCAACACCAATGCACCGATCAACCCGCCGCCCAGCAGGACATTCAGTTTGCGCTCGTCCAATGCGCGGTGGGAGAACGACATCACCACCTGCCCCAAGGCGTCAGCCTGAGGCGATGAAGTTGGTGGACCGGGGTCCAAAACATCATCCAGTGGTGTGTCCTGCGGCACGACAGGTTGTCGCAGCCAGTCCATCTTAGCGTTGGGCAAGGTACCATGGGCTGGCCCAGACAATGGCGGCACCGGTGCTGCTGCCTGTGCATCACCTGCGCTGGCGATGATCCGGCCTCGGCGATCCACAATGGCGACCCAGCGCACGTCTACTTCGTGCAAGGCGCCCGCAGCGAGCGCCTGCAGTTGCGGCTGGTTGCCTGAAAACAGACCATATTCGCTGGCCATTGCAATCTGGCGCACCACCAGCAAATTGCGCTGTTCGTAGGCAGTTTGCAAATCATCCGAGCGGCTGACCAGAGTCCAGGCCGCCAGCAACGTACTGATCAGCACCAATGGCAACAGCGCCGCCAGCAGCATACGAGCGCGAATGTCCAACGCTTTCACCGGTTGCGCTCCAAACGCTGCAAGCGGTGCCGTAAATCGTCGGTACTCAGCGACAGGCCCAGCGAGCGGGCCACGTTCTGGTTGATGTCGATTTTGAAGTCATCGGGCTCAATTGCAGCCTCGGGGAGCTTGGCGCCGCGCCATGCGCCGAGCGCCAGGTTGGCCATCTGCTGTCCCGCCTGCACCGGATCGGTAAACAGGGCCAACGTTGCACCAGCGCGAACGTAAGCCGGCGAAAACGCCACCATCGGAACTCTGGCGCGGTAACTCGTCAACAGGATGTTCTGCAGGCTGGTGCCGTTGAAAACCGCAGGGTCGGCCAACGCCAGCAGCACATCACTGTCCTCCATTACGTTGCGCAATGCAGGAAACAAGTCTGAATCGGCGCCGACGAGAACGCCCTTGATGGTCACGTTCGACAGCGCAGCGCTCTGTTGCAGGGAAATCAGACGCTTGGCAGACTGCGGCCCCAACAAGACGCCCACCTGGCGTACCTGAGGCCACGTCAGCCGCAGCAACGCCAATTGGCGCCACAACGGCTGGTCAAAATAAAGGGCTGTCAGGCGACTTGACGTCTTGCGGCCGTGCGCTTGCAACAGTTGTTCAAAACTTTGGCGTGGAACCAGACCGGCCAGCACAGGCGTATTGGACGAGAGTTCCATCGCCGCGTCTGTCGCCGCCACCCCGAACGTGACCACCACTCGGGCCGCACCCAGCGCGCCACTTTGGCGGAACTGCCGGTACTGAGACGGCGTCACCTCTTGGATCGTGTCGCCCGGTAAGCCTTGTTGTTCCAGCGTATGCGTGAAGCTCTGGATGGCTTGGCTGTATACCGGGGACGTGTCAGCGCGCACAACGATCAGTTGCGGCTCTTGTGGCCACGCCAGAGTGGCACCGCCGCTGAGCGTCAACGCCAGCAGACGTTTGAGGATGTGGCGTCTCATCCCTGGGCTATTCCTCAAGTCGCAGGTTCACAAAGGCGCGGCGACCAAAGTAGAACGCTGGATCAAAATCCGGGTAAGGTTGACCAAGGTTCTGGAGCACCAGCGAGAGTTCGCGCTGTCGGCTGCCATTGCGCCACGACTTGGACAGCCGTAGGTCTGTGCGCCGCATCGGGTAGCGGTATTGGGTGTCGGACCCCTGTAAGACCATCTCGCCTTGATTCTGATAGATCACCGAGCCATCAAAACCGCCGGGCAATGCCTGTGTAAACATCAAGCTGAGAGCGGATCTGGGTGCGGCATAAGCGGTCCCCGTGTTTGCCAGCGCGGACCCGATATGGGTAAAGGTCTGGCTGAGTGCCAAGTGGCCGGTGTTCCAGGGTTGCCACTTCAACTGGTACTCAGCGCCCCGAATCGAAAAATCCTCGCTGTTGTAAAAGTCAAATGGCCGATTCTGGGTCCGACGAATGAAGCCATTGATTTGCTCGTTGAACAACCGCACGTCCAGCGCTGCTCGCCAAGCCTTGAATTCACCGAGATACCCTAACTCCGTAGCGACCACCGTTTCTGCCTGCACTGTCCCTGAGGAAAGATACTGAACAAACAAGTTTGGAGGTAAGTTTGGGACAAGGTAACGCGCGTCCGCAGATTTCTCAAAAACGCTGGGTGGACGAAACGCCTTGGACACGCCCGCCCGCAGTGTGTGACCAGGTGTAACGCGCCAATTGGTCATCACCCTTGGCGACAAGGTGTCACCCAAATGGCTGCTGTGCTCGGCCAGTGCGCCGACGTTGATCAGCCAGTCGCTGGCAAGGCGCCATTCCACATTGCCAAAAAGTCTCACAAATTCGGTGTTCAACGGGGTGTCGGTATTGAACAGGGGGCCCGATTGAACTTGCTCGTTGCGATATTCACCTCCCCAAACCAGCCGAGTAGTCGGGTTGACCCGGACGCTATGTTGCACTGTCAACACATCACTGCTTGCGCCGCCGTCAGCTCTGATCATGTAAACGTCGTTTGGACCGTAGGTGACGCCCAGCGGAGCTACCGTTGGATTCAGGTTCTGCAGGGCGTATGGATACTCATCCCTATAGGTTTCCTGCCCATGCGCGAAACGCAGCGCCAGATCGCTATCGGCACCTACCGTCAACCGGTAGTCCACTTGCATATAGCCCGAAGCAAATTCGAACGCCCGCGCGGGACTATCCTGCCAATCTTTTTTGTCCGGTGTACGTCCCTTGTTGGCGTTGATCGACACATAACCCGCCCGCCACTGCAATTCAGACATCGCTTCCAACCAGGTGTCTGCCCGGAAATTGACGCGTTGGACCTGATTGGCACCGTTGGCACCGATTAACCCATCGTCACCCCGACGATCCACCGTCAGCCGATAGGTCGACGCTGTGCCACCCCAGCCGATGCGCGCCTGCGCATCGCGGACGCCGTTTTCGCCCACTGTCACTGCGCCTTGCGCCCCCAGCGTGTCGGCGCTGTGGCGCGTCACGATATTGATCACACCCAAGAATGCGCGTGCGCCATAAGAAGCCGAATTGGAGCCGCGCAACACCTCGATGCGCTCGATGTCTTCCAGCGCCACGGTTTGCAGCCCCGGGCCGATGCTGCCAATGAAGTAGGTGGAGTAGGCCGAACGCCCGTCAATCAGCAACTCCAGTCGATTGGAATAATCGTCAAACTTGCCGTGGTAGCTGGCCAACGGCGCCACGCTTTCAAACGATGTGCTGGTCTGGAAGCCCGGTACCAACCGCAGTACGTCCACCACGTCGCGCGCGCCAGATTGCCGGATCATCTCGCGGTCGATGACGGTGACCGCACCGGGTGTCTCATCCAGCCGCTGCGCCAGCCGCGACACGCTCAACACCACGGGCATGTCGGCCAGGTAGTCCTGCTCCGACAAGACACCGGCGGCTCGACTGGGGTACAGCGAGCCAGAAATCGCCAGCGCCAACAACGCCAGCGACACGTCCGCACCAACGCTGCGGCGGACACTAGGGGAGGAGTTCATGATGCTTCATTCTTTTTATGGACTTGAAGCTTCATTTTGCACCGGCGCACAGCCGGTGGATCAGACAGCGCTCCATCCGGGCGCTGTCACGTTGCCAAAAAGGCTCAGGGCTTGAGGCGCGCTGCCACGGCAGCCACGCGCTGACCGAACAGGCGCGCGGTTTCCAGATCGCCGGGCAACATCTCAGCCGGTGAAGCGTCCGACGGCGACTGCGCCATGGCGCCGGCAAACGAACCCACGTAATTGACGTCGTTGCGCTGCGCGGCCTTGGCGTTGCTGGGCATCATGCCGGTGCCGACCCAGATGCCGCTATGCTGCATGGCCAGCGTGAACAGGTAGTGCAGCGTGCTGTGCTTGTCACCGTTCATAGTGGCGCTGTTGGTAAAGCCGGCAAACACTTTGTCTTTCCAGGCCTGGCCGAACCAGGGTTTGCTGGAGGCGTCGGCAAACTTCTTGAACTGCCAGCTCACGCTGCCCATGTAAGTGGGGCTACCCATGATGATGGCATCTGCCGCACCCAGCGCGGCCCAACCCGCGTCAGACACATTGCCTTCGGCGTCAATCGGCACCAGTTCGGCACCCGCGCCTTCAGCGACGGACTGCGCCATGCGCAGCGTATGGCCGTAGCCGGAATGAAATACAACAACAACTTTCGCCATGATGAAACTCCTAGGGGTTGGTCAACAAAAAAATCGGTTTAGGCACTCAGGTCAAACACCAGCACTTCGGCATCTTGCGCATCGGTCAGATTCACGGCGGCCTCATTGTCCAGCAGCGCCGCGTCGCCGCTGCGCAGTACAGTGCCGTTCACTGACAACTGGCCACGCACCAGGTGCACAAAGGCTTTGCGACCCGCAGCCAACGCAAGCGTTGCAGTGTGCCCCGCATCAAATAGCCCCGCGTACAGCCGGGCATCGGCATGAATGCGTACCACGCCGCGCTCAACCTCAGGCGCGGCGACCAGGCACAACCGCCCCTGCTTGTCTGCCGCGGCAATCGTCTTTTGCTCGTAACTGGGCGTCACCCCCATCACATTGGGCTCGATCCAGATTTGCAGCAGGTGCGTGGTGGCAGCGGGCGCGTGGTTGAACTCACTGTGGCGCACCCCGGTGCCCGCGCTCATGCGTTGCACCTCACCAGGGACGATGGTCTCCACGTGACCCATGCTGTCTTGATGCGCCAGCGCGCCTTCCAGCACGTAGGTGACGATTTCCATGTCGCGGTGGCCGTGCATGCCGAAGCCGGTACCGGGGGCGATCCAGTCTTCGTTGATGACGCGCAGGTTGCCCCAGCCCATGTGCTGCGGGTCGTAGTAACCGGCAAACGAAAAGCTGTGGAACGACTTGAGCCAGCCGTGGTCGGCATAGCCGCGTTCCTGCGAGGGTCTGAGAGTGATCATCGTGCTGCTCCTGATGGGTGCAAACTTTAAGACCGAGGTGCAACGCGGTGGGGCAGCGGTTTTGATGGCATCATTCAAACCGTTTGAACATTCACTCCACTTTCGATGCCCACGCCCCGCGACGTTCTGACCCCCGATGCGCTGGCCATGCTGCAAACCATTGCCCGCAGTGGCAGTCTGGCCGCTGCGGCGCGTGCGCTCAACATGGTGCCCAGCGCGCTCACTTACCGCGTGCGCCAGCTGGAAGACGCGCTGGACGTGCTGCTGTTTGACCGCAGCGCGCGCCAGGCGCGCCTGACCGAAGCGGGTGCCGAACTGTTGAAAGAAGGCACGCGTCTGCTGGACGAGATCGACGCCATTGCCAACCGGGTCAAGCGCGTGGCCACTGGCTGGGAGCCGCAGCTGACCATCGCGGTGGACAGCATCATTGCCAAAGACACGGTCATGGAGCTGTGCGAGCGCTTTTTTGCGCTGGGTGCGCCCACGCGTATTCGGCTGCGCGACGAAACCCTGTCGGGCACACTTGAAGCGCTCACCAGCGGTCAGGCCGACCTGGCGCTGGGCGTGGCTGACGTGATCAGCACGACACTGCTGCACAGCGCGCCGCTGGGCGAGGTACGCTTTGTGTACGCGGTGGCGCCGCACCATCCACTGGCCAAAGCACCTGAGCCACTGACCGACGAACAACTTCGCCAGCACCGCGCCATTGCCGTGGCCGACAGCATCAGTCGGGGCCGGGGCGTGACGATTGGCCTGCTGGGCGGTCAAGACGTGTTTACCGTGGCCAGCATGCAGGCCAAGCTGGACGCGCACCTGCGGGGCTTGGGCTGTGGCTCGCTGCCCGAGAGCATGGCGCAGCCCTATATCGACACCGGGCGCCTGGTGGTCAAGGCCACTACCGGCCCCGAGCGGCGCGTGCGTGTGGGTTACGCGTGGCATCAGGCAGGACGCACCCGCCCACCCAAGGCGCTGCAGTGGTGGCTGGACGCGCTGAAGTCGCCCACCACACGTCACGCACTGCTGCAACGCAGCCGGGGCGTGTAAAGTCGGTGCATTGATCTATTGGAGACACCTCAATGCGTGCAGCTCAACCCTCCCCCCAACACATCGCCATCGTCGGTGCAGGCATGGCCGGTGTGGTCTGCGCGCGCACGCTGCAACGCGCGGGTCATCACGTCACCCTGTTTGAAAAGAGTCGGGGTTTAGGAGGACGCATGGCCACGCGCGACAGCGCGTTCGGATCGTTTGACCACGGCACACAGTACTTCACGGTGCGCGATGCGCGTTTTTTGCAGACGCTGCAAACCACGCCGCAACTGTGCAAACGCTGGAGCGCCAACGCCGTGCAGGTGCTGGACGAACACGGACGGGTGGCTGCGGCCGCGCTGCCCACGCATGAGGCGCATTGGGTGGCGGTACCGGGCATGAAGTCGCTGGTGGCGGGCTGGGCGCAACCGCTGACTGGCCCGATTCATCTGCAGAGCCGCGTGACGCTGATCGAACCCGATGCACTGAACCCGCAGCAGTGGCAACTGCACTCAGAGGCGCAAGACGGCGCGCAGCAGGTGGCTTCTGGGTTTGATCGTGTTTTACTAGCTATACCCAGCAAGCAAGCGCAAACCCTGCTACAAACTTCAAAGCTTGCTGCAGCCTGGTGCGAGCGCCTGGATGCCGTCAAAGTGGCGCCGTGCTGGACGCTGATGCTGGCCTTTCCGCAGGCGGTGCAGCCCGGGCTGACCACGCTGGGGCCGCAGTGGAGTGCCGCACGCAGTACGCACCACCGCATTGCCTGGCTGGCGCGCGAATCGAGCAAGCCCGGGCGCAGCGCGGTCGAGCGCTGGACAGTGCAGGCCAGCGCAGCCTGGTCGCAAGAGCATCTGCACGACGACGCCGCGCGCGTGCAAGCCAAGCTGATCAAGGCGTTTACCGAAGTGACCGGCATCCGCGCCGAACCGGCTCATGTGGACAGCCAGCGCTGGTTGTACGCCAAGACGCAGGTGCCGCTGGGCCAAAGCCACCTGTTGGACGCCGCCACGGGACTTGGCGTCTGCGGCGACTGGTGTCTGGGTCACCGCGTGGAAGACGCGTTTGTGTCCGGGCTGGAGCTGGCGCTGGCTGTGGCTTGACCACCGCGTGAGGTCAGCGGGCATGCGCTACGTTGGCCGGTTTGCACCTTCGCCCACCGGCCCACTCCACGCCGGATCCATGGCCACGGCGCTAGCCAGTTGGCTGGACGCCCGCGCCCACCACGGCACCTGGCGGGTGCGCATCGAAGACGTGGACCACCCGCGCTGTCTGGCGGGTATGGACCGCGTCATCCTGCAGCAACTGGCCGATTGCAGTCTGCGCCCCGATGGGCCGGTGCTGTACCAGTCACCGCGCCATGCGATTTACCAGCGGGCGCTGGACGACCTGCTGGCGCGCCAGTTGGCTTACCCGTGTGGTTGCAGCCGCAAAGACATTGAAGCGACATTGGCGCAACGGGGACAGGTCAAACCGCGCCATGGCGAGCTGATCTACCCTGGCACCTGCCGCAACGGACTGCGCGGCAAAGCGGCACGCAGCTGGCGGCTAAATGTCGAGCGTTGTATGAAAAATGGGGCTCCAGCCCTTGTTCAATATGGACCAGACGTTATCAATGGTGTAGCAGACCGTCAGCCTTTATTGATTGCTAACACCGTGCGCTGGAGTGATCGGTGTCTTGGTCTGCAGCAACAAGACGTTGTCCTGGAGCTAGGTGACTTTGTGCTGCTGCGCGCCGATGGCTGCTTCGCCTACCAGCTGGCGGTGGTGGTGGACGACGCAGC
>Ga0172376_10001817_pt1 | contig 26879 bp, 23 predicted proteins | sample Lak35m_FD_121114 | JGI IMG/M metagenome (GOLD analysis project Ga0172376, IMG submission 121114) | Freshwater microbial communities from Kabuno Bay, South-Kivu, Congo - kab_092012_35m | ecosystem: Environmental > Aquatic > Freshwater > Lake | place: Democratic Republic of the Congo: South-Kivu...
ACCCGAAAGTGTGAACCGTGAAACGCGGTTCTCCGGCACCCCGATCGTCCCGTGGTACAGGAACACCCAGCCGTTCGTCGCGAACCCAGGATGCAGCGCCAACCCGAGGATCCCGTCCTCCGGCCCCGAAAACACTGGCAGCTTCCCCACCGTCCGGATCCGCGCATCGACCGGATCCCACACCTTCACCGCGCCGCGTCGTTCGGCGAGGACCACCCGTCCATCTCTCGAGACATCCAACGCGATCGGTTCCTCCAGCCCGACGGCCAGTTCCATCCGGACCACGGCTGCGGACAGCGCCATGCACCCCGCCACGACCAACAAGCCGCAAGCCACCACTAACTTCAGGAGAGGCAATCGAGACAATGGGGTCACATCTTTAGATTTTACATTTCGATGCCCGGAAAGCACTGCCGCGCCAAATGTACAAATTATAGACGCGACCCCATTGCCTCCGATAGACGCGACCCCATTGCCTCCGCCCACGCTTGGCCGGTTGCGGCCTTCCGCAGCACCGCTGCCATGGCCTGCTGGGCCGTGATGTACTTGAAGGTCTCGCGGTCGAAGGCATTGAGCTGACGTTTCACCTCCACACCGCCAGGACCCGCGACCGCGATGAAGACCGTCCCCACGGGTTTTCCCGGAACCGCACCTCCCGGCCCGGCGATGCCCGTCACCGCAATCGCGAAATCCGCGCCCGTGGCCTGTCGGACGCCTTCCGCCATGGCCCGAGCCACCGGTTCACTCACGGCCCCATGTTCCACCAGCAGTGACCGTGGCACCCCCAGGAAGGATTCCTTCGCTTCGTTCGCGTAGGTGACCAACCCGGCCCGCAGCACGGCAGAAGCTCCCGGGACATTCGTGATGCGGTTGGCGATGTGTCCGCCCGTACAGGATTCCGCCAGCGCCAACGACCATCCACGGTTGCTGAATTCGCGCACGAGGACCGCCTCCAGGGTCTCGTCATCCACGCCGAAAATGTACGACTCCGCCACGGCCCGGGTCCGACGCTCCGCTTCGGCCACGGTTGCCTGCGCTTCGGCACCCCGCGCGACGAACCGCACGTCCACCTCGCCCACCCGCGCGCAGAATCCGAGGTCCATCCCCGCCGCCACGAGATCCTTCAACGGCGCATCCAGAAGTTCCTCCATGTACGACTCCCCCAGCCCCGTCGTCTTGAGCGTCCGACAGGCAAAACCGTCCTTGCGCGGAAACCGTTGGTCCAATCGCGGCAGCATTTCCTCCAGCACCATGGGTCGGAGTTCACGCGGCGGTCCCGGCAACATCACCAACCACGTCGGTCGTCCGTCGGGCCGGAAGGGATTCGGATCCAGCCACAGGGCCAATCCCGGAGCGGTCCCATGACGGTTCACCAGGACTTCGGCCCCGTCCGGGACCATCGCCTCCACCTTGGTCCGCGCCGGCACCGGCCGGTTGCGCCCTTCGAAATAGCTGCGGATCTGGGCTTCGACCGACCGATCATGCTTCAAGGTACGGCCCAGCATCGACGCCACCAACTCACGGGTACGATCGTCGCAGGTCGGCCCCAGCCCCCCCGTCGTGATGACCCAATCGGCACGCGCCAACCCCTCCCTCACCGCCGCCACCAAAGCCTCCGGATCATCCGAGATGGCCACCTGACGATCCACGGTGTACCCCCGGTCCGCCAGCGTCCGGCAGATCCATTGCTGGTGGGTATTCAGTACCCGGCCAAGCATCAGTTCGGAGCCGGTATTGACGAGTTCGATGGTCACGCGCGCCCAGTGTGCGCCGAAACGGTCGGAGGGCAAACCCCCACGGATACCGCAGCAAACAAAGGACAGGGGTGCCCCACCGTCGGCAAGGCACCCCTGACCAGACCCCCGTCCATCGATAAGGTTGCCCTCATCCACGGCCGGTTGAGCCCAGCCCAGGACAGTACCGATCCGCCACTCCAACCAACACACAAGCAGCGACGGACCGGCCGTACTCCTTTTTTCTGTCCTGGACCAGACGAAGCCGGAGCCAATCCTGAAGACCGGTCCAGCAACACCCGCGGGCTTGGACCCCCATCCTCAACCGCAGGCAACACCCACCATCCCTCCCCGTACGAGGGACTCAAGCCGGAGTTGCGGACTTTGTTTGCCCGGAGGCCAGTCCATGGGAGTGAGCGCGCCTTGCCCATCAAGAACAGCCCGACGATACTTGGCCCACGACGCGATCACGTATTCGACCCTCCCGATGAACTGGCAAACACCCGCGGCCCTCGCCGTCGTCGCTCTGACAGCGGCGGCCTTTGCATGGCTACGCCTGCGACCGCGCCGTTTGACCTTCTCCAAGGATTCCCCCTGCGGCTGCGGCACCTCCCGCTCCAACCGCCCCGAGGGGATCGTCATCTCGGGACGTCGCGGCGAAACACCCCGCATCACCTTCAAGCCATGACCCCCTTTTTCCCATCGCGGCCCTGGATTCGGGCCTACGCCGCCCTGCTGCTGATTCTGTCCTGGGCGACGACCAGCCTTGCACAGGACCCTGGGCTCGCCCGCCAGCGCGAACAGGGCTCGCGACTCGCCCTCGAACTGCGAAGCCAGAAACCAGCCGAGAACCTGACCAATTCCGGCACCCTCCGCATCCGCGATCCAAAAGGCCGCCGCCGCGAACTCCCGGTCACCATCATCACTCTCGTCGACGACCAGCGCTGGCAGGTCCGCTACGAAGCCCACCCCGCCCAATCCAACGCGCCCATCGAGTCCCTCACCGTCTCCTTCAGCACCAACGCCGCCCCGCGCTACGAGCTCGCGCGTTCAGAACCCGGCGCTCCCATGGCTGCGCCGCCCCGGGCCATCGCTCCGGGTGCCTCCGCTGAGCCGTTCGCCCAGACCGATTTCTGGTTTTGCGACCTGGGACTCGAGTTCCTCCACTGGCCCGATCAGCGCCTCATCAAGGAGGAACTCAGCAATGGCCGCCTCTGCTGGGCCCTCGACAGCTACAACCCGTCCACCAACGGGTATGCCAGCGTCCGATCGTGGGTGGACGCCGAATTCCATGCCCTGCTGCGTGCCGAGGCCTACGACCGCCAGCGCCGGAAGGTAAAGGAATTCTCCACCGGCAGCTTCCGCCAGGTCACCACCCGCGACGGTCGCGATCTCTGGATGCTCAAGGACATCCGCATCCGCGACGAATTCCGCGACACCCGCACGGAGATCGTTTACGACCTCCCATCGGAGTGAGTGTTCCGCGATTTTCATCTGGTGTGGCCGCACGCCGGAACAGCTCCAGAAAAAAGTCGCAGGAAAACTTGAACAAAACCGGATCCTGAGTCATCTGTTTGCCCGTTGCCGATGCGCAAGCAACGGTGGCAACTGAAGAAGGCTCCGGTTCTAGGTCAGTCCGCTTTCGTCAGGTTCTTTGAAGTAGGATGAAGATTTCGGTTCGACTTGGTGCTGGGTCTGAAAACCCACCCACGTTGATCCACCTGTTTTCCAGGGCGCCGTTGTTCAGTTCCCTGGGATCTCTACATAATCCTACTGAACTATTCTTGAAAATTCCCCGGAGCGTACGGTCATCCTCTGACTGGCGCACCGGTTTTGTCTGAGCACCCCGGTTCTGGATTCAAAACCCAGGACCGGGGTGTTCTATTTTTGTCCCGGGCCCTCCCCAAATCCATTTCCGCCCATTTCCCCAACCTACCCGCTTTCCCCTCCCCAACGTCCGGTGCCAGCCTCAGTGCCCCATCAGGCGCTGCACGAAGGAGGTCACCGAAGACAGTTCGACATCCCCTGAACGCTGCACGCGCAGAATGTGCCGTTCGCCCACGCTGGGATCGACCACCCCACCCTTCCAGATGGGCGCATTGGTCGAGTCGATGACCAACTGGATCTCCGTCGTCTCGACCAGGCCACGCAGGTTCAACCGGACCGATGCCTCATCCGCCACGTCGCGAAAACGCGCCGATTTCCCGCACGCCGTGACCACCAGCACCGGCCAGTTGGTCCCGGTCTCATTGTAGACGACCACCCGCGCCGCTTCCGACCGCACCAACGTCGCCCACCCCGTCCCCACCAAAACCAACATCGCCACTGCCGGAATCCAGACACGCTTGTGGGTCCACCATCGGTCTCGCGACATGGGGCGATCGTGTCGGAGTCCCAGCCGCCTGACCAGCCCCCCTCCCGTGCTCCGCTCCGCCTGACAGTTCCCGCAGACCTCCCGCATCCTCCAATCGGCGTGGACTGGACCTACCGCTCCCCCCGACCGAGCCATTCGGCCTGAACCTCCCGAAATGGTCGTGCCCAGGCTGCATTCGTCCGCAATTGCCCAACAAACGCCTCCCTCACAGTGCTTTCCCCCGGGCTCAGTCGGAATGCCTCCACCAATGCCGACGTCGTTCCAGTTGCCAAGTGGCGGAGAGCCAGTTCCCGCCCGTTGAACGGCGTTCCCGGACCGGCACGACGCGTTCCCCGATCTGCCAGCAACCACGCGCCCCATTCGGTCCATCCGTCATTCCCAGCACTTCTGGATAGCACCTCGCGGATGCGGTCCAGGACCATCGCGCCTTCGACACCCGCCGTCCCCCAGAATGCCTCCGCAATATCCGCGAGCCACACAGGTGCGGGACCTGGAGGCGAAAGAGGCGCCAGGCGCACCCCTGTCTCCCCCTCGGGTACCAACACCACGCCGGCTCCAGCGCCGAACCCCAAACGCTCTCCGCGCACCCGCCGCGTGCGTCGCACGGGTGGCCACCAAGGCTCCGTGGATGGCCTCCCCGACGCCACGTCATACACCTGAACCACACCGCCCACCTCTTCGATCCGCAACCCACGACCATCCGCAGCCAACTCCACCCCATCCACCAAAACGCCGGGCACTTCGATCCGGCTCCCCACCAACTGGCCCGTCTCCGCCTCCCACACGCGCACCACCCCGGCTGAATCGACCGTCACGATGCGGTTGCCATCGGGTGACCAGGCTGCCCCGGTGAATCGGGACCGGGGGCTGATGTCCGGCCTTCCAGCCGATTCACCGCCCACGGACCACTTCCGCTGCCGCAGGCCACCGACCGGACCAGAGGTCAGGATCCATTCACCTTGTGGGTGGAGGTCCAGCACACTGGGTCCCCAGGCAGGCAGCGTCGCAGGTTCGACCGCAGGATGGGTCATGGTCCACCGGCGCACTCGATACGCGTTGGTATCGCCAGCCAACACCGCGATCCGAAGCCCGGAGGCGTCCCGGGACATGCGGTGCACCCGTTCGCCCCCCAACACCCCCACCGGTTCGCCTTCGGCAGCGCCGGTCGACCAAGCCTGAACGCGATTCGACGATGCGCTCCAGAGCCAACTTCCATCAGTGGACAAGGCCAGATCCAGAACAGTGCCCTGGGCGACAGGGGTTCCCTTCAGATGTCCTGATTCAAGGTCCCAGAAACCCACCATCCCGGAAACATCCGCAACAGCCATCCATCTCGAGTCCGGACTGGTTGCCACGGCCACGGGTGGCGAGGGCAGCACGAACCGCCGTTCAAGGCCATGCCCCCCGGCCTCGCGAATCTGCACGCCGCCGTCCGCGAAAGTCGTCAAAACCCTCCGCTCCTCCGCCATGAGGGTTGCAAACCCGGGAACGGAGTTCGCCCCATGCCAGTCGGACAGTGCACGGCCTGGGCGCAGATCCAGATCCTGACGTCGATCCCCCTGCGCGATACGCACCCGGGAACCGTCCTTCGAGAGTGCCACCCGGTCGACCCGTCCCCACCCCGGCAAACCCACCGCCAACGACCGCGACATGGCCCAGTCCCAAAGCTCCACGCCTCCTCCCCGGCGACCGGTCACAAGAAACAGGCCATCCCGCGAAAAACCCAACGACGGCCCGGTGGCCCCCGCACATTCGCCGGCCGCCACCTGCAGGGATTGGCCGTCGCGGATTTCCAACCCCTGGGCACCCGCCACCGCCAGCACCCAGCCTCCCGGATGCCATTGGACGGTTTCCCAGGCGAGAGCCGTCCGGACCTCCGCCAGGGTGACTCCCTCGGGCAGTGCCACGAGCGTCAGGCGGTTCCCATTCCATTCCACCCGCCGACGCCCATCGGGCGACACCAACGATCCCACCTCCCCATCACGGGAAGTGGCCATGTCCGCCCATGCCTCTTCCGCCCGTTCCGCCACAGGCAACATCCAGTCGCGATGCACCAGGGCCGATCCCAACCGTGCCGCCGCGGTGGCATCCGACGGATCCAACCGAACCGCACGAATCAGATCGGGTAACAACGGCCAACGTTCCGCCGCCCAGGCGCGAGGTGGCTGGAAGCAAACGCCGGCCATCAGGCAGATCACCCACCAGCGCAGGACGGATGCACGAGCTGAAAGGGACCATTCCCATCCGCACGCATGGCAGTGGCGTGTCATGCTTGGAGGCTAGGCAAACGGCATCCGAACAGCAACAGACCCCGGGACGCAGGAAACAAACCCTGCACCCCGGGGCATCGGCGCTGACAGACCTCAACGGCGAAGCCGGAAGAACTGGTTCTCGGCCGTGGATGGCACGGTCACCTTCCGGACCCCATCCGCGACCACAGGTGGTCCTCCAGTTCTGCGGCGACTTCCGGAGGCAGGCCTGCAAGTTCCCGTTCAAAACGCGTCTTCATGGTGCAACCGTAGGGTTTGGATGGGGTCGCAGGCTCACGCATTGGCCGGCGACGGTTCGAAGATCCGCGCCATCAGGAACTGGATGGTCTCCCACTGCCGGCGTTCCTCGCGCAACGCCGCGTCCGCAGAGGGTGCCAACTGGTAATACTTCCGCTTCCGCCCCGTCTCCGACTCCCCCCAACGCGCCACGATCAGCCCCTGCTCCTCGAGGCGATGCAGGATCGGGTAGAGCATCCCGTCGGTCCAAACGACCTCGTCGTTCGAAAGTTCGCGAACTTTCTGGATGATGGCGTACCCGTAGCTTTCGCCACCCCGGAGCAATCCGAGGATGATGGGGGTGGCCGAGGCGGCCACGAGGTCCTTGCTGAGTTTCATTGCGGAAACATGCATTGGAGTTCTAGGCATACAAGGACCCCAAGCGCACTCCCGCCCGAAAATGGGGCGAAGTGGAGAACCGCCCCTACGAAGCCCCCGGGACCACCCCGCCCAGCAGTTCCTCCACCGTCGCACCCCATTCCCGCTCCCCGAACTGGATCACCAACCCCGAACCCGTGACGGTCCCAACCCGCGATGCCGCCGCGCCCAGGATCTTCGCCTGCTTCACCACACGACCCGCATCCTCGCCCCGCACCGTCACCAGCACCCGACCCACTCCTTCACCAAACAGTTCGTGCTCCAGAACCACGGCTGGCTCCGCCGATGGCGTCCATTGGAGGACAACGCCCGCAGGGCTTGCCCCGGATGCGCCGCCTGTCGTTCGCCCCAACCCATCCACGGCCGCAACCAGAACACCCGCTTCCCCACACCACCGAGCGCTTCGGATCACCCCTTCCATGACCAGGCCGGCGAGGGTTGTTCGCAGGATCGCCTCTACCTCGTTGGACTCGCCGGATGTCGCGCCCGACAAGACCAGGACAGCATCTCCCACTCCCTGGAATCGAACCGGGGGAGAGCTCGCGCCCTCCTCAGACCATCGGGCGACACACGCCTGGACCCAGGGATCTGTCAGGGTTCCATCAGCCCCAAACATGCCCGACCGAGCCAAAAGTAGACGCCGCAATTCCGGCATCGGATCCTGTGCGCCGGCCTCGTTCCTTGGCGTCCCTGCTTCGTTCATCGAAGGGGGAGATTGAAGGTTTCAGTTGTAAGTTTGAAGCCCGGAGGCTGCTGGGGACTGGCATCCCCCTGAAGGCCGCGTGCCCTCACGCGGCGCTGTGCCCAACCACGCCGGGTGAGGTCACCCGGCCTTCAACAGACTTCAAACTAGGAACTCCCCCCCATTCCTCCACTGGCACACCACAGGAATCAGGGCAGCCTAACGCCACCATGGCACAATTCGAAGTCATCGAGCAGGAAGGCGTGCGCCTCGTCAAATGCACGCTCAACAACGAAACCGTGAAAACCGAATCCGGCGCGTTGTATTACATGCGCGGGCACATCGAAATCGAATCCAAGGCCCCCTCCATGGGCGGATTCCTGAAGTCCCTGGCCACGGGCGAAAGCGTCTTCCGCCCGACCTACACCGGCACCGGTGAACTCTACCTCGAACCGTCTCTGGGTGGATTCCACGTGATGGATTGCGGCGGCGAGACCTGGATCCTCGAAAACGGCGCCTACTGGGCCTCCGAATCCGACATCACCGTCGACATCCACCGCGAGAACACCCTGACCGCATTGAAGTCGGGCGAAGGCTTCATGGACTACCAGACCAAGATCAGCGGTCAGGGCAAGGTGATCCTCGCCAGCCAAGGCCCCGTAGAGGTCGTCCACCTCCAGAATGACAAGCTCACCGTCGACGGCCGCTACGTCCTCGCCCGCTCTTCCGGACTCAAGTACACCGTCCAGCGCGCCACCAAATCCCTGCTCAGCAGCATGACCTCCGGCGAATACATGGTCCGGATCTACGAAGGCACCGGAACCGTCCTCATGGCCCCGATGCCCTACTGGCGCCAACGCCTCTTCGACAGCATCTCCAGCATCCGTGTCGCCCAGAAGGCCGGGGGGTGACCGAATGGGACAAATGGGACAAATGGGACTTATGGGACAAATGGGACCCATTCGTCCCATACGTCCCATCCCCGCACGCGCCGCCTTGCACCCACGCTCCCAAACGACGCACTCTCCATGCGTGCCCCGTGAATCCGCCGCACGTCGCGCAGAGCGCGTCGCCCAACTCTCGAAGATCCTTCGCGAGACCTATCCGGATGCCCACTGCGAGTTGAACCATTCCAACCCGCTGGAACTCCTCATCGCCACCATCCTCTCCGCGCAGTGCACGGATCGGCAGGTCAACGTCGTCACGGCCGACCTCTTCCGGAAGTACCGCACCGCCGCCGACTACGCCAACGCTCCCCTGGAAGAGCTGGAGGCCGACGTCCGACGCATCGGCCTCTATCGAAACAAGGCAAAGAACATCCAGTCCTGCTGCCGCGCCCTGGTCGCCCTCTACGGCGGCGAGGTCCCCAAGACGATGGACGAACTCACCGCCCTCGACGGTGTAGGCCGCAAGACCGCCAACGTCGTCCTTGGAAACGGCTACGGCATCAATGTCGGTTTCGTGGTCGACACCCACGTCGCCCGCCTCAGCGAACGCCTCGCCCTCTCCTCCGAGGCCACCCCGGAGAAGATCGAGCAGGACCTGATGAAGCTCTTTGCCCCGGCCGACTGGGCCATGGCCAGCCACTGGCTCATCTGGCACGGCCGCCGCCGCTGCGCCGCCCGCAAACCCGATTGCGAATCCTGCGAGATCGCCACCCTCTGTCCCTCGGCCGACATCGCCGGGCCGTGACCGGATGGAGTTGCAATACTGATGCAACCCATTGCCCTTTCTCCTTCAGGAACGGCTTCACAGCGACGTCCTCATCGCCATTGGAAAGGCATCGGAAGGGCGACGAGGCCGTCGCCACCCCGTTTCATGCCGGGTAATGTCCAGATGCCCCCCATGGTTCTCGTCGCTGTCGCAACCCGCCTTCGGACTTGAATCCCCGCCCACCGCTCCCACCCTCGACCCATGTCCTGGTTTGTCCGCGGGCTCTGCCTCCTCCTGATCCCCTTCGCCATCGGCGCCGCGGAACCGCGGATCGAACGTCTCTTCGGACCCGAGACCCCGACCGGTGAGTACAAACACCCCGCCGGCATCGGTGAACTCGCCAACGGCGACCTCTACCTCGTCTTCTTCAGCGGCCGCGGCGAATACCGCGACAACAACGCAGCCGTCTTTGGCTCCCGTCTCAAGTCCGGTTCGAAGCGCTGGTCGCGGCCCGAACGGATCGCGTCGAACCCCTTCCATTCCCTCGGCAACGCCGTCGTGTGGCAGGCGCCGGACGGCGTCGTGTGGCTCTTCTACGTCGCGCGCTACGGCGAGCTCTGGAGCGATTCCCGCATCACCGCCAAGATCTCGCGCGACAACGCCCGCACGTGGTCCGAATCCTTCCAGATCACCTTCGAAGCCGGCACCATGGTCCGGAACCGTCCGATCGTCACGGGCGATGGGGCTTACCTGCTTCCGGTGTATCATGAACTCGGCACCGACACCGAAGTCAGCGATCCCAACGACACGTCCTTCTTCCTCCGCTTCGATCCCAAGACCCGCCAATGGACCGAGAGCAACCGTGTCGGCTCACGCCTCGGCAACATCCAACCCGCCCCCGCCGTCATCGAGGGATCGCATCTGGTCGCCTTCTGCCGCCGCGGCGGCGACTACAACGGCCGACCGGACGGTTGGCTCGTGCGCACTGAATCCCACGACCACGGCAAGACGTGGACCCGGGGAACCGACTCCGAATTCCCGAACCCAAACGCGGCCGTGGACTTCCTCCGCCTCCAGAGCGGGCATCACCTGCTTGTCTACAACAACAGCTTCACCAACCGCACGCCCCTCACGGTCGCACTTTCCACGGACGGTGCCCGCACCTTCCCGCACAAGCTCGACCTGCAGGCCAAACCCGACGGCGACTACGGCTATCCGATGGCGCTCCAGACCAAGGACGGCCGCATCCACATCTCGTTCACCACGGACGAACGCACCGTCGTCCGCAAGGCCGTGTTCACCGAGGCGGACCTCATCAAACGATGAACGCCTTCCGCAGCATCGCTACGCTCTTCGGGACGGCGATGTCCGGATCCTGCTTACCTTCCATCTCCAGCGAAACATAGCCGGTGTAACCGGCCGCCTTCAGGATCTTGGCGATGCGCCGATAGTTCAGGTCCAGCGTGTACCACTCGCCGCCCCCGGGATAGGTCTTCGCCTGCACGTACACCGTCCGGCCCGCAATCTTTTCAAGCTTCGGATACGGCTCCTCCAGGAAGTTACCCGTGTCCATCAAAGCGCCGAGCCACGGCGACGGCACCATGTCGAGCAGCTTCAACAAGCCCTCGGGTGTCCGGGTCAAACCCCAGTGGTTCTCCAGTGCCAGTGTCACGCCGCACTCGGCCGCCTTCGGCAGGCACTGCCGTATGCAATCCGCGCACCATTCAAATCCTTGCTCCTCGCTGACGCCCGGCGTCACCGGTTCCACGCCCTTCGCCTTCATCAGGTCGTCGAACGAGGCAATCGTGTTCCACCGGCCCGAGTTCAACCGGATGCAGGGCACGCCCAAGGCGTACGCGATCTCGATGCACTTCAGGGTGTGGTCGACCTGCGCCTTCCGAAAAGCCGGATCCGGATCCACGAAGTCCTGATGGACCGAGAGCGCGACCAGGTCGATGCCCTTGCGGAACGCGTGCTGCTTCAACCGGGCGAGGTAACCGCGATGTTCTGCGGTCAGCGGTTCCTTCTCCGGGATGTCCATCTGCCGATGCAGGATGTCGACACCTTCCACGCCCAGTGCGGCGGCCTTGTCGATGACGGTCTCGATCCGCACCCGTTCCGTCTTGAAGTGCCAGTACGAATAGCTGGCGATGCCGATCTTGATCTTCGGAAGCGGTGCCTGGCCGGTCGCGGCCTCCGCCGGCGCACTGCCGATCAGACCGGTTGCGCCCGTTGCCCCCGCCGCCATCGCGGCCCGTCCGAGAAACGCCCGTCGATTCATTCCCCCGGAGTTACCACCGCCCCACCCCGGTTGCCAGAACTGGCTGCAACGAACGCCGCCGGCAAATCCGGGCGTATCCCACGCCCCAAAATTCCTGTTTCACGCATGGGAAGGGTCCGGTACGTTCCCCGGTCGGTCGGGTCATCCGGCCCTCGGAAAATTTCAATCTGCATATGCCACTGACTCACACGCGCGAGCTGTTCGCAAAGGCCCTCAAGGGCAAGTACGCCCTGGGTGCGTTCAACGTGAACAACATGGAGTTGCTCCAGGCCATTGTGGAGGCCTGCGAGGAGGAGAAGGCCCCGGTCATGCTCCAGATCTCCAAGGGAGCCCGGGACTACGCGAACCCTGTCTACCTCAAGAAGCTCATCGAGGCAGCCGTCTCCACCACCACCATCCCCATCGCCGTCCATCTGGACCACGGCGACTCCTTTGAACTCTGCAAGCAGTGCATCGACGAGGGCTTCACCTCCGTCATGATCGATGCCTCGCACGAGCCATGGGAAAAGAACGTCGAAGTCACCCGCCGCGTCGTCGAGTACGCCCACAAGCACAACTGCGTCGTGGAATCCGAACTCGGCCACCTCGTCGGTGCCCAGTTCGATGACGGCGAAGAAGGCGGCAACTACTCCACGGGCGGCCACTACACCCACCCGGAGGAAGCCGTCCAGTTCGTCCGCGAATCCGGCTGCGACTCCCTCGCCGTGGCCATCGGCAACAGCCATGGCGCCTACAAGTTCAAGGGCGAGCAGCACCTCGACCTCGAACGCCTCAAGGCCATCAAGAAGGCCCTGATGGACGCCGGTCTCGGTGACTACCCGCTCGTCTTGCACGGTGCGTCCTCGGTGCCCAAGGAAATCGCCCAGAAGATCAACCAGTACGGCGGCACCATGGGCGAAGACACTGCCGGCGTTCCCGAGGCCGACATCGAGATCGCCCGCCGCGTGGGTTGCACCAAGGTCAACATCGACACCGACCTCCGCATGGCCATGACCGCCGCCATCCGCGAAGTGTTCGTGACCAAGCCCAAGGAGTTCGATCCCCGGAAGTACCTCGCTCCCGCCCGCAAGGCCGTGAAGGAACTCGTCCGCCACAAGATCAAGAACGTCCTGTGCTCGGCCGGCCACGCCTTCGACTGAGCCCCGGCCCATCCACCTTCAATCGGGGCCGGTTCCTTCGGGACCCGGCCCCTTTTTCATGTCCCGCCCCCTAGTTCTTCACGACCTCCCAGGCATGGGTGCCGACCCCTTCTTGGACGGGGGGCTCTTGATCTCATTAACGCATGCCGGCGATTGCGTGGACTTCCTCCAACCACGTCTTGCCCGAACCAGACACTGACACGAGCCCAAGTCAGCGGGCTCGCCGTAGCGCATCCAAGACTTCCGACAACCCTGTCAGACTCACCACCTGGGTGGCTCCCACCTCGGCAAGGACCTCCTGATAGGCGCCTGCGGCCCGGCCCCCGGCGACAATCTGGGTTCCCTCGGGAAGCAGGCGACGCAACCGACGGATCTCGGTGGGGAGCAAAGGATCGCCTTCGGGATGGACGATCGACAACGCAACCGCCCGGGCGTTGTGCGCGCGAACCACTGAAACGATCTCCTCCGACGGGAGACTCGCGCCGGCGTAGATCACCCGCCATCCCCGCGTCGTCGCCGACGCTGCCACCAGGATCGCGCCCAATTCATGCAATTGCCCCGTTGGCGTCGTCGACACCAGCACAGGCGCCCCGGGATGGACCGCCATCGGACGGGAAACCTGCCCGAGGAACGTCCGGATGCAGGCCGAAGCCACGTGCTCATGGGCCACCTTCAGCTCACCATTCCGCCAGGCTTCCCCGATGCGCTGCACCAACGGGACAATGATCTCGCTCAACAGACGGACCTGCCCCAAGACCACCGATCCACGATCCAGGACTGCCTCCAACCGTCCACTGTCCATCGCCTCGACCGCCGCGTACGCATCGGCCACCAGTTGTGAGGCGGCGGTGGCGTTCAAGCCCTGAGTTCCTTCATCCGAGGTCCGCAAGGTGCCGCCGGCATGGCCATCCTGAGCCACGAGCATCGCCAACCGCTCCGTCGGCAACTGGGCAATGTCACCAATGCTGTGACCCGCATCCGTCGCCCGCTTCAGCAACGCCAACCGCTCGATCTCATCCGTGGAATAGAGGCGGCGGTTCCCGTCATTCCGTTCGGGATTGATCGTCGCATACCGCTTCTCCCACGCACGGATCAGGTGCGGACTCAGGCCCGTTTTCCGGGCCACCACCTTGATCGAATGCCGTAAGTCGTTCGCCATGTTCTGTTCAGTACCCAGCTTTCCCCTCACCAAACATCGTCTTGAGAGTTTCGCAAGACGCTTGGCCCCTTTCCTAGCGCGACTGGCCTGCACTTCCGAGCACAGAATTAGACAAGATATGAACAAAACCAAAACAGCCTGTTGACTCTGTTAGACAAAACATGGACAACTTCAACACACGTTAGACGCGTGATGAACAAATCATCAACACGTCCCGCGGTCGGTCATCGAAGATTCATCGCCATGAAAACCACCAAGACCCGCTCCATCGGCGCTTCTCCCACGGTCAACTCCACGGCCCGCCGTCCGTCGACCTCGACACCCCGCTCTTCCGTCCGCGTCTCCCTCAAACGCTCCAAACCGTCCGAACCCACCGAACCCTCGGGCCGCACCCTGGCTCCGGCTCACATCCAACTGCCCCGCGAAGGCGTGCGTGTCGAAACCGAGTCCGTTCCCCACGAGGTTCGCTCCGCCCTCACCCTTTACATGCAGGACGCGGTGGAGGTGCCACTGCTCTCGATCGAGGAGGAGATCGAACTGGCCGCCCGGATCAAGAAGGGCGACATGGCCGCGCGCGAGCACATGATCCGCGCCAACCTCCGTCTGGTGGTGAAGATCGCCCGGGACTACGACGGCCTCGGCCTTCCCCTGCTCGACCTGATCAACGAGGGGAACATCGGCCTCATGAAGGGCGTGGAACGGTTTGATCCCGCCAAGGGCGGCAAGCTTTCGACCTACGCGGCCTGGTGGATCAAGCAATCCATCAAGCGTGCGCTCGCCAACCAGTCGAAGACCATCCGTCTCCCGGTCCATCTCGTGGACAAGATCTCCAAGCTGCGCCGCGCCACGATGGAGTTGCAGGAACTCCTTGGCCGCGAACCCAGCGACGAGGAACTGGCCGAGGAGATGGAAGTGCCCGTGCGCAAGATCAAGCTCTGGCAGCGCGCCTCGATGAAGACGGCGTCGCTCGACCAGCCCCTGGGCGACGACGAATCCAGCCGACTCGGCGAGGTCGTTCCCGACGAAGCCATGTCCGATCCCTATCGCAAGCTGGAGGAGGAAACGACCCACGCGATGGTCCGCGGCTTCCTCGACATCCTCGATCCGCGTGAACTCACCATCCTGAAGGAGCGCTTCGGACTCGATGGTGGCCCCGAGAAGACCCTCGACGACATCGGACGCCAGTTCGGCGTGACGCGTGAGCGGATCCGCCAGCTCCAGAACCTCGCACTCGCCAAGCTCCGTCGGCAGATCGAGAAGCTGGAAGCCGTCCGTCAACCTGGAGAGAACCCGTTGTTGGATCAGTTCTCGAGGATGGCCACCGCGGCCGCGTGAACCGCGGAGTGGGTCAGGCTGAGATGGACGATGCGCCCGCCTCTGGATTCCAGAAGGCGGGCGCCGCCGTCATGGAGGCAGATAGCCGGTTGGCCGGATGCATGACGCACGACCTCGATGTCCTGCCAACCCAAGTCCGCCCCGATGCCGGTCCCGAAGGCCTTGCTGACGGCTTCCTTGGCGGCAAACCGTGCTGCAAGGGAGGGCACTGGGTCCGACTGCGCGAGGCAGTAAGCGACCTCGGACTCGCACAGGATGCGCCGGGCGAAACGCTCGCCATGTCGTTGCCAGACCTCGCGGATGCGATCGAGTTCAACAACATCAATGCCCAAGCCCAGAATCATTCATTCCTCCAATTGGTAAATTCTCCGAGACTTCACACGTTGTTCACAAGCATCGATTGACAGTCCGGGAAGCCTCCAGTAATTCCAGCAACCTATTCGGCGGATCGGTATGAGCATTGCCCTCGGACATCAAGTACTCGTGCTCAACCGCCTCTGGCAGGCGGTGAACCTCTGTTCTGTACGTCGCGCCCTGGCCCTCCTTTTCGAAGGGCATGCCCAGGTCGTGGCCAATACGGATTCGGGGGAATTCAAGACCTACGACTTCCAGCAGTGGCGGGATTTCTCGACCCGCAACCCATCGGAGTCCAACGACGACGTGGTGCGCACCGTTGCACTGCGGATCCGGGTCCCGCGGGTCATCCTGCTGTTGTTCTTCGACCGCCTGCCGCGCAAGGAGGTGAAATTCACCCGCCACAACATCTTCGAGCGGGACCGCAACACCTGCCAATACTGCGGCCGCGTCTTCGACCGCCGGGACCTGAACCTCGACCACGTCATCCCACGCGATCGCGGGGGCCCGACGACGTGGGAGAACATCGTCTGTTCCTGCATCCCCTGTAACACGCGCAAGGCCAACAAGACGCCTGCGGAGGCTGGAATGCGACTGGTGCGGAAGCCCAAGCGTCCGAAGTGGCGGCCCTTCGTACAGGTCAGCTTCGGCGCGCCCATGCACGAGTCGTGGAAGCACTTCCTCGACATCGCCTACTGGAACGTCTAACTCGGGGACGAAGCGGGATAGCCCCGCGGCGTTACCCGGGTCATGGTGGCGGCCGTCGATGTACCTGCTGCTGCCACTGCTGGCCGCCGTCGCCTTCGCGGCCGGTTCCTTGGTGTTCAAGCGCGCCTTCCAGGAAGGCGCGAGCCTCGCGCATGCGCTGGTCCTCAACAACGTCGCCCTGGGGATCGCGTTCCTCCCGCTCCTGTTCCTGGATCCGAAGCCGGTTGATTGGCACCTCGCCTGGCAACCGGCGCTGACTGCCCTGGCATTTGTCTTCGGTCACTTCCTCAACGTCGTCTCGCTGCGCATCGGCGATGTCTCGGTGGCCACACCGCTGCTGGGATCGAAGGTGGTCTTCGTCGCGCTGTTCGCGCGCGTCCTGTTCCAGTGGCCGGTCAGCACCGCCCAGATCGTGGCCGCCGTCCTGACTACGGCCGGCGTCCTCGCGATGGGCATCGCCGATCTCCACGCAGGCCGGCGCACCGGCGTGACCATCGGACTCGCCCTGGGATGTGCGTCCGGCTTCGCCCTGACCGACATCCTGATCCAACTCTGGGCGGCAGATTTCGGCATCTTCAACTTCCTCGCCTTCATGTTCGCCGCCCTTGCCGGGTTCTCGGTTCTGGCGCTGCCAGCCTTCGGCCCCACCGCGTTGCGCGCCCCGAAACCAGCCTGGAAATGGATCTTCACCGCGACCGGCCTCTCCGCCTTCCAGGCCATCATCATCACGTGGACCATCGGCCGGTGGCAGGATGCGGCCGGCGTCAATGTCGTGTACGGAACCCGCGGTCTCTGGAGCATCGCATTGGTTTGGTGGGCGGGACGCTGGTTCGGGAACACGGAGCGCGCCACCGCTGGAAAGATTGTCCTGGCGGGCCGTCTCACCGGCGCCCTGCTGATCCTCGCGGCCGTCGTGCTCGCCATGCGCGAGGCACGGTGACAACCGCACAGAACGCCCATCAGCCACCGATCCGGTAGCGATCGCCATCCCGGGCCACAGAACAGCGCACGCCGGGTAACCGTTCGCCGACCATCCGCAACAGCCCCGCACGATCGTCCCACCATCGGCGTTCAAGATGGACGAGGACCAACTCCCCGATCCTGGCCGAGGCAAGTCTCGCCAGAAGCTCATCGGCGTCGACATGCGCCAACTCGCAGACCATGAGGTCCACCGGTTCCGCCAGGAGCGGCTCCAGATCGGCCACTGCTCCAATGTCCGCGGTGTGGACCAACCGCCGCCCGCCGGTCCGGATCGAAAACGCAAAGGCGGAGAACGGTGTGCCTTCATGTCGGGCCCCAAATCCACGCTCCAACCCGGAAAGGTGGGTCGTGGGAAAAGGCGTGATCGAAGAATCCCCACACTCGTTGGGAATGCCTGCCTCCAAGGGCTGCCAGACAATCGGGAAACCGATCAACTCATCGAAGAGGATCGTGGCTTCCAGCCAGGCACGCAGCAGGGGGATCGCGGCCCCCGGTGCATGGACGGTCAGCGGCTTGCGCCGCTTTTCGACCCAGAAGCCCTGGATCAGCATCGAGAACCCACCGACGTGATCGCTGTGCTGGTGGGAAAGGAACAGATGATCCAGATCATCCGGCCCCAACCCTGCCTCCCGCCACGAACCGCTGGATCCGGCCCCGCAATCCACCATCACCCACTGCGCCCCCAACCGGTACAGGTAACAGGAATGACGCCGCTCGCGGCAGGGCCAACCGGCCGCCACGCCAAGACAATGGACCTCATTTGTCGACCAGGGATCGGCGGCCATGCGATGGAAATGGTTCATTAGCCGGTTGCCCCCCACCGAAGCAAGCCGCCCGGTCCGCAAACTCCATCAGAAGGCCGATAACCCTCGATTGGACACCTCCTGCCCCTGTCCTCCGCCTGGAGCGGGGTGGAGACGTCCCCGTCGCCATTCAAACGACTTCCCCGGGGCGATGAGGACAACGCCACACCCGGCGCCACACCCATCCGGTTGCATCCGCACGTCGCATATGCGACGTCCAGTTGCAATTCCGCCCCCCGCCTTCCTTCCACCGCGAAAATCACTGACGACGATGGTGCCCACCCAACTGGGCACGCAGAGGTCTGGAAACTGGGGTCTGGCATCTGGGAACTCCCTTTGAAGGCCGGGTGCCCTCACCCGGCGCTCCATGGGCCCGCTTCAACCCCAAAGCTGAAAGCTTCGCATTCCGCCCCGCCGCGTGAGGGCACGCGGCCTGCACCGGGAGTTCCCAAATCCGTGTCCCGCCCTCCCAAGGTAAATCCTTCCAACGGCCACCTGGTCAGGCAGGATTGGCCCAAGCCATGGCACCTTCCCGAGTCCTGCTCCCATTCCTGTGCGCCGTCGCCACCGCCACCGCGGTCCTCGCCGGTCCCGATCCCTGCGAGATCCGCCGCGAGTTCATCTACCTCTCCGCACCCTTTCCCCAGTGTCACGCCTCGACACTCGTTGAGACCCCCGAGGGCATCGTGGCGTCGTGGTTCGGCGGCACCCACGAGAAGCACCCGGACGTCGGCATCTGGGTCAGCCGCTTCGATCGCGGTGTCTGGACCACGCCTGTCGAGGTCGCCGACGGCGTTGAAAGCCCGACCAAGCGCCATCCGACGTGGAACCCCGTGCTCCATCAGATCCCCGGCGGAAACCTTCAGCTTTACTACAAGGTCGGCCCCAGCCCTTCCACTTGGTGGGGCATGGTGAAGACCAGCGCGGATGGCGGGCGCACCTGGTCGGAAGCCCGACGGCTCCCCGACGGCATCCTCGGGCCGATCAAGAACCACGCGGTCACCCTCAAGGACGGCACGATTGTCTCCGGGAGCTCGGACGAGGAGGGGGGATGGCGGGTCCACTTCGAGGTTTCGAAGGATCAGGGGGCCACGTGGACACGCACCGCGGACATCGGAGACCGTCAGACGATGGGACTCATCCAGCCCGGAATCTCGCTCGTCGACGGCAACCGGCTCATGGCCTTCTGTCGCAGCCGCGCCGGCAAGGTCTTCATCACCTCGTCCACCGACGGCGGCCTTTCATGGACGCCTCCCGCACCCACCGCGCTGCCCAACCCCAATTCCGGTGTTGATGCCGTTGGCCTGAAGGACGGACGGACGCTCCTGGTCTACAATCACGTCCCGGCTCCGAGCCGCGCGCGCTCCCCACTGAACGTCGCGATTTCGAAGGACGGACAGAAGTGGGAACAGGTCGCCCTCCTCGAGGATGATCCCGGCCAGGAATTTTCCTACCCCGCCGTGATCCAGGCCGCCAACGGCCACGTCCACATCACGTACACCTGGCATCGTACCCGCGTCCGCCACGTCGTCCTCGATCCCGCCCGCTTCCGGCCTCGCCCGACCACAGATTGAGGGGATGATGCGGTCCACGGATTTCAGCCTGAAAGCGGCAGTTGGGTTATCCACCGATTTCACAGATTTCACAGATGGACTGGAACAAGAGGCCTCACCGTTTCGCTGTTTCCATGTCACCCGCGGGGTGAAACGACAGCCTCTCTCATCCGGTTTCCAATCTGTGGAATCGGTGAAATCTGTGGATCCAACCGTCTTTTCCAGGCTGCAATCTGTGGATCGCCGTCAATCCCAGGCTCAGACCACTTCGACCGGGCACTCAGGCATGGCATCGAGGAAGGCCTGACCATACCGCTTCGTCAGCACGCGGTTGTCCAGCAGGACGACGATCCCCTTGTCCGATCGTGAACGGATCAGGCGGCCCACGCCTTGCCGGAACTTCAGGATCGCCTCCGGAAGGCTGAACTCGGAGAACGGATTCCCACCGCGCGCCTCGATCCGTTCGAGGCGCGCCTCGACCAGCGGATGATCGGGCACGGCGAACGGCAGGCGCGTGAGGATCACGTTTGAAAGCGCCTCTCCGGGGACGTCCACGCCCTGCCAGAAGCTCGCGGTGCCGAAGAGCACCGAATCCACGTCCTCCTTGAAGCGTTGCAGCATGGTCGCCCGTGGCATGCCGGTGCCCTGCACGAAGCACTCAATCCCCAACTCCGCAAAGAAGCGCTCCATCCGACCTGCCATCGTCTGCATCAACCGGTTGCTCGTGAACAGGACGAAGGCCTTGCCGTGGGTCTGGCGGATGAAGTGCGAGATCCACTTCTCCAGAGCCTCCTCGTACCCGGGATCCCGGGGATCCGGCATCTTGGAAACCACGTGGACCCGCATCTGGGTGGCGTAGTCAAAGGGCGATCCAACCTGCACCTGCCGGGCGCTCTCGCCGCCCACACGCCGCGCCACGTAATCCAGTGCACCGCGGGCGGTATTGGCGGCCGGTCCCGTACGACCCGCAGCCGTACCGGCTCCGGAAACCTTGGGCGGCTCCTTCACGGCAAGGGTCGCGCTCGTCATGATGACGCTGGTGCCCGCCCCGAAAAGCCGGTCGCGGAGGAAGTCCGCCACGTCCACCGGCGCCGCGTTCAGCGCCAGGTTCCGCTGCATCCGACCCGACCGTTCAACCCAGTACACGTGTTCGTCCGCGTCCTGCTTGAGGAACGCCTGCACCGCGAGCTTGAGATCGGCGAGACGCCGATTGCACTCCAGCAGCTCCTCGCCGGTTTCACGGTCCTCGGTCTTCTGCACCAGTTCGGCGATGGCCGCGCGCAGGTTTTCCAACGCCAGCGTGAGGTTGTCCTCCACCAACTCAGGACGACGCACCCGCAGTTCGCTCCATGCCCGTCGTCCGCCGCGTCCGTCGGTTTCCCCCTCGCGTCGTACATCCATGGCGCCGGCGGCAACGCCTCCACCGCCCGACGCGGGCTGGGATTCCACGATCTGTTCGCAGGCCTGCTCCACGGCTTCAAAAAACCGATCCGCCTGCGACAACGCCGTCGCCACGGCCTGGATGTTGTCGCCGGCGCGCAAGGTGGCCAGAAGGCCCTTTTCCGTCCGCGGATTCCACAACCGCTGCAGGTTGAACCGCATTTGCCCGCTCGAAACCGAGACCCCGATGTGGCGCGCCGCCACCTGTTCCACCATGTGCGCCTCGTCGAAGATGACGAAGTCGTTCTTGAACAGCACGCCGCCCTCCTGATCGGGATCGACCCCGTTCAACAGGGTGAAGAACAGGGTGTGGTTCAGGACGAGGACATCGCTTCCGAGGATCCGCTGGCGCGCGCGCTGGAAGAAGCACGTCCGGCCCGCCTTGGCAAAATCGGAGGCGTTACCGCATCGCTTCGGGGTGCACAACCCGCGCTCGGAACAGACCTGTTCCCAGACCCGCGGATCCGGCTCCGCATCGAAGTCCGAGAGCGAACCATCCATGGTTTCCTGACTCCACTCCCAGATCCGGCGCAGTTCCGCAGCCTCCGACGTGGTGAACAGGGACTGCGACTGCTGCATGGCCTTGTCGAGCCGCCGCGTGCACAGGTAGTTCCCCCGCCCCTTCAGCATCGAGAAGCTGAACTCCAGCGGAAGCACCTGCTTCAGGATCGGCAGGTCCTTCTCAAACAACTGCTCCTGCAGGTTGATCGTGTTCGTGCAGATGATCGCCTTCTTCTTCCGGCGCACCGCGAACAGGATCGCCGGCACCAGATACGCGAAGCTCTTCCCGACGCCCGTGCCCGCCTCTGCCATCAGGTTGCCGCCATCCACCAACGCCCGGGCCACCTCCATCGCCATCCGCTGCTGCTGTTCCCGGTACTCAAACGCCGACGACTTCGAGAACAGCCCGGTCGGCCCAAAGATGTGTTCCACCTCCGCCACCAGGTCGGCGACGTCGGAACCCCCTGCATTGTCGTTGGGTGCGATCACGGGTTCACACTAATGGATGGTTCTCGACGCGCCACTTCACCTCTGCGCTGCCCATCGGCCCATCCTGTCCCATCACCACACCCGCGCCCAGAGGAGCTTCAGGTACCGGCTCTCCGGACAGTTCGACATGACCGGGTGGTCCATGCCCGCTCCGGTGCGGTCGATGAACTGGAGCTTCCGCCCCACCCGGTGCGCCGCACGCACCACCAACCGCTCGAATTCCTCGGCCGAAACCTGACCCGAGCACGAACACGTCACCAGCAAGCCGGCCGGCTCCGTGATCACGATCCCGAGGCTGTTGAGGTCCTCGTACTTCACGAACCCTTCCTCCCGCTCCAGTTCGTCCCGGCCATCCACCAGCTTCGGCGGATCCAGGATCACCACGTCAAATTTCTTCCCGTCCTTCCGCATCTGGCGCGCATAGGCATACGCATCGCAATGCACCCACTCGATCCGTTCCTGGTTCAGGTTCGAATTCCGCCGCGCCTGAGCCACCACCTTCTCGTCGAGGTCAACCCCGATCACTTCGGACGCCTTTCCGTAGATCTTCGCCGCCAGGGCGAACCCGCCCGTGTAACAGCAGAGGTCCAATACCCGCTTCCCCGGCGTCCAGCGCGCCAGCAACTTCCGGTTCTCCCGTTGGTCGCAGAAGAACCCGGTCTTGTGGCCCTCCGCGAAATCCACCTCGTAACGGATCCCATGCTCGCGGATCCGGACCGTCCGCACCGCGTCGGAGGGAATCTGCTCCGGCCGGATGCCCTCATTCCGCGCCGCCGAGGGATCGACGTTGATCACCGCCCGCGAAGTCCCCAACCGGGCATGGAGGCGGGCCAGCAACGCCGGCAACCGCCGCCAGATTCCGATGCTGTGCACCTGCACGGAAAGGACATCGGCGAACTTGTCCACGATCAGCCCGCCCAGCGAATCGCCGTCCGAGTTGATCACCCGGAACGCATCCGTCTGCGACGGCAGATCCAACGGCCCCAGGCGAAGGTCCAGCGCGCGGTCCAGCAGGGTGAAGAGGTGCGACTCCGGAACCGGCGTCTCGCCGTGGTGCAGCACCCGCAGGGGCACCCGGGAATTCGGATTGAAGAGGCCGTTCCCGAAAAACCGCCCGTTGCGGTCATAAATGTTCACCCAGTCCCCGGCCGCCGCCCCCGGCGACGCCGTGTCCAGCATCGCAGGGTAAAGTGACGGATGATAACTGAAGGTCCGCAGCTGGACCCACGGCTTGATCCAGTCCTTGGAACCCACGGGTCCCCCAGCCGAGGGCATCGGGGCTGCCGGCGGCGGTCCCGGATTCGGTCTGCGCTGAGGATACGGTCGATCGTGCACCCCGTTGGCGTAGCCGTCCCAGCCCTCCGGTGCAATGCGACTTCTCAGAAGTCCCACGATTTCGCGGCATCCGTGTCAAAAAGCGGTTCTCCCCGCCCCTGCCCCCGGATTCCGCATTGGCCGCGCCTTCGATCCATGCGTTCATCAGCCCCAACGATGCAAATCACGAACCTGAATCCGGACGCCGACATCGGCGCGAGCGCGTGGCACGTGGAATTCGAAGGCCACGGCCTCCTGCTGGATGCAGGCATCCACCCCAAGCGCGAAGGTCTCGCCGGCCTGCCCCTGTTCAGCAAGTTGGGCCAGGACGCCGTCGATGCCATCGTCATCAGCCATTGTCACCATGACCACGTCGGTGCCCTGCCCGTGGCCCTTCGGCAATTCCCGCACGCCCACGTGCTGATGACCGAACTCAGCTACTTCCTCGTCGAGCGAATCCTCCATAATTCCGTCAACGTCATGGAACGTCAGCGCGAGGAACTCGGTATCCGCGAGTATCCCCTGTTCACCCATGAACAGGTCGACGACTACGCCGCCGTCTTCCAGGGGTTCAAGTACCGACGGGCCATCGATTGGACCCCGCACCACCGCCGCAGTGGATCCGCCCAGTCCCCGACCCTCGAGTTCTTCGATGCGGGCCACACCCTTGGCTCCGCTGGAGTCCTCGTCCGCGGCGCACGCCAAAGCCTCTTCTATTCCGGCGACGTCTGTTTCCACGACCAGACCCTGCTCCGCCGTGCTGAGTTCGGCGAGGTCCGTGCCGACGTCATGATCCTCGAGACCACCCGTGGAGCGCGCGCCTTGCCGCCCGGGTTCTCCCGCGAAAGCGAAGTGGAACGGCTCGCCGAGGCCGTCGTGGCCGTCCTCAAACGCAAGGGATCCGTCCTGATCCCGGCCTTCGCCCTCGGCCGCACGCAGGAAATCCTCGCCATGCTCTCCCTTTGGATGGCGGAAGGCCGCATCCGCCGCCAACCCGTGTTCATCGGGGGACTCGGCCGTGTCTTCACCGAGATCTACGACCTCGAATCCCACCGGGCCAACCGCAACCTCAGCGGCTTGCGCCTCACCGAGGCCCTCGACCTCCGCGTCATCTCCCCGAACCAGGTCCAGTCCATGAAGCTGTCCGGCGGCAATATCTTCGTATTGACCGCAGGAATGATGAACACCAACACCGCCGCGCACGACCTCGCCATCCGCATGGCCCGCGACGAACGCCACGGAATCTTCTTCGTCGGGTACGCCGATCCCGATGCCCCGGGCGGCCGCCTCAAGCGCAGCAAGCCCGGACAGGAGTTCCACTTCAGCGACGCCGGAGGCTCGTTGAAGCGAAACTGCCAGCTCGAGGACTTCGATCTCACCGCACACGCCAACCGCGAGGATCTCATCGATCTCGTCGGGAACGTGGACCCCAAGGTCGTCATCCTCGGTCACGGAGACGGCCCCGCCCGCGCGTGGATGGCGGCCGAGATCAAACGGCAGTTTCCCCGGATCCGCGTCGAACAACCCGGACCCGCCCAGCAGATCCGAGCCTGAGCCTCGCAGCGTAGCAGCCGACGTCAGGAGGCTGTGGTGGAATCCCAGGCCTTGGGTCTTGAGGTTTCAAGCCTGCCTCCTCACGTCGGCAACTACCCTCCATCACGTAGCAGCCGACGTCAGGAGGCTGTGGTGGAAGTCCAAAGCTTGTCTCTTCAAGTCTCAAACCTGCCTCCTCACGTCGGCAACTACCCTCCATCACGTAGCAGCCAACGTCAGGAGGCTGTGGTGGAATCCCAGGCCTTGGGTCTTGAGGTTTCAAGCCTGCCTCCTCACGTCGGCAACTACCCTCCATCACGTAGCAGTCGACGTCAGGAGGCTGTGGTCAAAGTCACCGTCTCCAGAGCCCATCTCCCCGTTCTTGGCCGACGGGTTGTCCACCTGATGGAACCCAACGACAAAAAAATGCTGTTGCCATGCAAGGGAGTGCGGACCAATCTGCATCGCAAACTGCGCCATTACGGCGGCGGGCCAATCGGTTTTTGGCCCGTATTTCAGTAATTAACAGTGTCGTTTAATCGCGAAACACAACTCAGGAGGAACAAGATGAAGTTCAACAAGTGGACCATCGCTCTCGCGGCCACCGGCGTGGTGAGCCTCGCGGGCATCGCTCAGGCTGAAGAATCCCACCCCGTCAACACCGCCCTCAGCTCCACCACGCTGAGCGGTTTCGTCGATACGTCGGCGATCTGGGACCTCGGAACCGGCCGGACCGTTGCGAATCGCTTCGCCAACACCGGGTCGGACCGTCTCGACGGCTTCAACCTCAACTACGTCAAGCTTCAGCTCGAGAAGCCCATCGACGAAGGCACCTGGAGCGCCGGCTACAAGACCGAACTGATGTTCGGCCCTGATGCCACGTTGATGCCCGGCCGCCTCGGTGGTGGATCCGAGCTCGCCATCAAGCAGGCCTACATCGCCCTCCGCGCTCCGGTCGGCAATGGCATCGACTTCAAGATCGGTCAGTTCGACCCGATCGTCGGTTACGAAGTCACCGACTCCTACGCGAACCCGAACTTCAGCCGCTCGCTGGCCTTCAACAACCTCGAGCCGTTCGGTCATCAGGGCATCCTCGCCACCTACCAGTTCAATGACGTCCTCGGCGTCTCGGCGGGTGTCGCGAACAGCTCCAACAACTCCGGCCGCGGCGGCGCCAACGGTGGCGGCTCGACCCTCGGCAACATCAACGCCAAGAGCGGCGTGGAGTCCTACAAGTCCTACATGGCGGGTCTCGTCCTGAAGGCGCCCGAGAGCACCGGTTGGCTCGCTGGCTCCTCCCTGTACGCGGGCATCGTCAAGGGCCTCGAGGTCCGTGAGAACAACGACCCCGTCACCTACTACGTCGGTGGCTCGCTCGCGACCCCCTGGAAGGAACTGACCATCGGCGCCGCGTACGACTACCTGGCGAACGGTGTGCATGACAGCAGCTACGCCAACGCCGTCTCCGTGTACCTGAACTTCCAGGCCACGGAGAAGCTGAAGCTCAATGGCCGCTTCGAGTACGCCACCAGCTCCGGCAACACCTTCGTTGCTGGCAACGAAGACGAGAGCATCATCGGCGTGACCGGCACGGCTGACTACGCCCTCTTCGCCAACGTCGTCACCCGCGTCGAAGTCCGCTGGGACACGATCACCGGTGGCTCGACGCTCCGCGCGTTCGGCAACGGCGACGAGAAGAACGACGTCAGCATCGCGCTGAACGTCATCTACAAGTTCTAATCCAACTTGCTCAAAGACCCCTGTCGCTCACGCGACAGGGGTTTTTTGTTTTTACCCCTGAAGGCGGCGTTCCCTCACGCGGCGGTTGCCTGATCACTCGCCCCCAGCCCCAGGTCTTCAACAACCTGGTACGCCGGAGGCGTTGAAGCGGGTAGCCCGGGGTGCGAAGCAACCCCGGGTCCT
>Ga0172376_10001821_pt1 | contig 26850 bp, 20 predicted proteins | sample Lak35m_FD_121114 | JGI IMG/M metagenome (GOLD analysis project Ga0172376, IMG submission 121114) | Freshwater microbial communities from Kabuno Bay, South-Kivu, Congo - kab_092012_35m | ecosystem: Environmental > Aquatic > Freshwater > Lake | place: Democratic Republic of the Congo: South-Kivu...
ACGCGATCTTTGGTTTGCTCATGGGTTCCAGCCTCGGCGCGGAGACAATTTTATAGAGGTTGTAGAACATGCTCCCGATGATTGTTCCAATAGAAACAACGGCCATCGTCGCACCAATACTCTGCAATCCGTACGGCTTCAGCACCGTGTAGAGGAAGACGGTAATAGCAACGACCACAAACCAGCGATAAACACCGGAAGCAATCGCAAACGCCACGAACCACGCGCGCCCGGTTTCAGGCATGAAAGGATCGGGCTTGGATTCAATTCCCAGGCAGTACCAAGCGAAACCTTCCCGGAGCAGTTTGTCCGCTTTCGGACGCAGGTTGGGAATCTCCAGAAAGTCCGACATCATATAGTAACCGTCAAACCGCATCAGCGGATTGGCATTAAAGATCACGGTACTGATCGTCGTGACAAAGAAAGTATTCAGCGCCAGATTGTGCAGAAGTCCCTGCTCGGTGTACCACCAGACGAATATGGCAATCGCCGACAGGAGAATCTCGATATACATTCCGGCGGCACCGATCATGATCCGGGCCCATTTGTTCCTCAGCATCCACGAGTCGGAAACGTCGCAATACAGACACGGACTGAAGACCAGCAGCATCACACCCATTTCATGGCACTCGCCGCCGAAGTGCTTACAACTCAGTCCGTGGCCGAACTCGTGAATAACTTTGCAGCCCGCCAGCGTCACCCACAGATAAATCAGGTTCGGCCATCCGAAGAACTGCTGAAACTGAGGCAGTTGCTGGCTGAACTTCTCAAACTGAATGCCCAGCAGCAGCCACGATGAAACCACGGCGATCGCATAGACGCCGACACCGAACGGCGTAAACATCCAGCGGAAAAATGGATATATTCGATTGAGAGTGCGTTCCGGATCCCATCCAGGTAATCGCAGATAGAGGAGGCTGCGCAGTGTGTTGAAGAACTTCTTCTTCTTTTCATCCCAGTGCTTCTTGAGCAGCGCCGCTCCCTGGCCTTCCCGGTTGGCGTAGACCAGGCCTTTTTCGTGCAGGTCGGTAATCAAATGCTGGATGTCGGAAAGCTGCAGCCGGATCGTAGGCATCACCCGGATCATTTCTTCCCGGATCTGCTCCAGACTCCGTTCGCCGTTGAGCAGTTTCAGGACTTCGTACTGTTCCTGCTGTAAACGGTAGTACTTGAGGCCGGCGGGATCCTTCACAACCCAGTAGCCCACTCCCAGATAATCAATGCATTTCACCACCAGATCGGGACGCATCTGCAGCGGAACGGGCCGCTGCGTGGACGGCGTCATGGCGGAAGCCTGCTGAGTGATCATGATCCGCAGCCGGAGTTACTGGATATTGAAGGGATTTATCACAGAAAGGCGAACGCGGTCCTTCATCGCAGGCGGTTTTCCAGAGTTCGCGCCTGCCTGGCCCCTCCGGGAATAATCCGCATGCGGGCTTCCAGTCCGGCTTTCAATATTCCCCGGGGATTCTGCACTTCCGCAGTGACCTTCACGCGTCCACCAACATCCACGCGCGGTTCGACGAATTTCACAATACCCGGAAATGTACCGGCGGCTTCCCGGACTTCCGTCAGAGACAGTTTCAGTTCGGCTTCAACCGGGTCGCCTGGACTGATTCGATAGGATTCGGCGGCACTCACAAAGCCTTCCACTTTGACGCGGCTGGTACTGAGTATTTCCAGAATGGGATCCCCCTGACGAACGGCTTCGCCCGGCTTGCGATGAACTTTGGAGACAGTTCCGGCAAACGGTGCGATGACCTGATGAGTTTTGAGGGCTTCGAGGTTTTCCGTCACCGTCAGCTCTGCAATTTTCTGCTCAAAGGCTGCCTGCTCAATCTGCAGTTTGCCTTTCTGAGACGCCAGTTCCAGCTTCTGAATTTCGACCTGCGGAACCGCTCCCTGTACGCGGGCATTCGCCGTTGTGGAGATCTCCAGTTCCTTGTCCGCCACTTCCGACGATTTGCGGGCAAAGCGAATCTGAACATCGTTCCGTGCCCGTTCCTCTTCTTTGGCCAGAGTGGCCCGTGCTACGCCATCCTTCAGCCGCGCCAACTCCTGATTCGCCTCGACGGCATCGCCTTCTTCCGGCAGCACGAACTCAATGATCCCCGCTCTCTCGCTGGCCAGGATGGCTTCGTCTTTGATCAGAATCCGCGCATCCTGGGCGATGATCTCGATCCGTCGGGCGGGAGCCTGAGCCTGCAGCACTGACTGATTCTGGAAATGCATGACAGTCAGAAAGAAGGCCAGACTGAAGCCTCCTGAGGCAAGAACCAGACGTCGCATGGGTGAACTCCTGATGCCGCGCTGAAGGAGCGCATCGAGAAATCGAAAGGCAGTGGCCGGAAATGGTTGTGTCTCCGGATGGTTCCGGGACTGAATTTCCGCAGTCTGCTATGGATTCGCCTGCATCGTAGTCCGCCTGGAAAACGGCGGCCAGACCGCTCTGACGATCAACTGCCCGCAGTTGTTCCGGAACAATTGCGGAGTCCACCGGCATCATTCACTGTAGTTTCCTGGCGATGGAATTCCGGAACGCCTCGAATCCTGGAGGTTCACGGTCATGTCGGCACGGCGGATTGGAATCGCGGTTGTGGAACACGAAGGCCGGTTCCTGGTTGGAACGCGCGCTTCAAACCAGATTTTAGCGGGGTATGCCGAATTCCCTGGCGGCAAATGCGATCCCGACGAACGGCCTGAAGTCTGTGCCGTTCGTGAATGCATGGAGGAAACCGGCCTTCGAGTTGAGGTTGTGAATCTGCTGCACCGCGTTCAGTTTCAGTATCCGCATGGAGCCGTTGATCTGCATTTCTGCACGTGCCGTCCCCTGGACGAGACGGAGATTGAACCTCGTAACGGCTTTCGCTGGGTCCATCGTGAGGAGCTGGCAGCTCTGCCGTTCCCCGAAGCGAACCTGGAAGTCGTGGCCATGCTTCAGGACGCCGACGGGCGGACCGCCTGACTTGCGGCCATTCCCGAAAAAACGGAAATCGCGTGCGAGATTCTGAGTGACTCCGTTGATGAGGATGTGACGCGGCAATTCGCCGGTTCCATCAGGTTCAGCGGCTTCAAGCCGCCGCTATCAAGGGAAAGTCAACATGGGTCTTGAGCGACACTATTCCGTGTTTTTCTTCAGCGGTATGGACGACGAGGACACCGCATTGGATCTGCGCCGCCGCATTCGCCGCCGACTGGCTGCCGGTGCAGACGTGGTTCTGATCTGCGAAAGCCCTCTGCATCACCGCTCTGAGCGTCTGGCTCTCGCCACAGCCAGTCTTGGCCGTGATCTGCCCGGGCGGTTCGCAATCGTCACGCCCGACGTCGATGGCTTCATCACTTCGCTCCCGCATGGTGCGCTGGAGCGTCTGGGTGTGTTTGAAACCGAAGCGGCAGCGATCAACTGGGTTTTGTACGGCAGCTTCGATGACTGCTCGACTCTGCTGCTGCCCGGCAACCGCGAACCTGCCGGAGTTTTGTAAGAGACGGGATCTCCGGACGAGAATTCAGCGACGACTGCTGAATTCCCCATTGCTCCCGGTACTCATCCAGCCGTCTTCCAGAGAAGTCCGGTCGGAACATCCCGGTCGCTTGCCGCTTACTGCAGCAGATCCTCCATGAGCAGATCCTCCGGGCCGGGACCATCCGGTCCTTCGCCGCCTTCAAAGAACTCGTTGTCCGGTGTCGCAGGCCTGGCAGTGATTTCCGGCAACAGATCGTCTTCTTGCGGTCGAAACGCCGTCTGCTTCACTTCAGAACTGGCTTCGGGTGGAGGTGGTGCTGGCGATTTCGGCTCTTCGTAAGGAGCTTTGAAGCCGGGGGCTCCAGCTGGAGTTTCAGGGGCGATTCCTTCGACAGGTGGTTGTTCGGGCGACTCCGTCAGTGGAGTCGCCAGCGCGCTGCCGTTCTCCCATTCCTCAGCATCACCGGGCTGCATGTTCTGGTTGTAGGGGCCGGCGGAAACTGCGGCCGGCGCGGTCATCAGACCGTGCAGCCATTCCCCGGGCAGAGTCCGATGGCGCCGCTCGGCCGCTTCGGCGTAGGCCTGCTCCGGCCAGATGTCTTCGGTGAGATAGATCTCGTTGTAGTCGAGCAGCGAACCTTTCTCAAAATGCACGTTGCGCACCGCGAGCGTGTATTCCACCAGAGACCGGTAGAAATTGGTTTCGGCTTCGAGATAACGTCGCTGAGCTTCCAGTAGAACGTCGAAGGCAACTTTGTCCGCTTCAAACGCGGCCTGGACGGAATCGAGCTGTTCCGCGGCGGCCAGTCGTCGATCTTCGCTGGTTTCCAGAACGGCCCAGGACCGGTTGAGTTCGGCGACCGCCGTGCTGAGAGCATGCACGACTTCGCGTTCCTGTTCGGCGAGGATCGCCCGCTCACGAGCCAGCTGCATCTCGGCGTATTCGACAGCCGCGTTCGCCCGCCGATTGCCCAGAGGAATGGAGAATTCGGCACCGAGATGCCATTCCTGGTAGTCGCCGAGCGTCAGGTTCTCCACGGCACTGGCTGTTGCTCCGGTCCGGTCGTTGTGAGGCAGAAGATCCTTGCCGAAGCCGCGCCAGCGATAGCGGCCCACCAGATCGAGTTGTGGAAGCAGGAAGTTGCGGCTGGCCAGATGCTCCTGCTCGCGCTGCTTGATGATCCACTTCTGACGTCGCAGTTCGACGCGCCGGGTCAGGGACTCCACGAGAATCGAATCCCAGTTGAAGGTGACCTGGGCCGCGATAGGCTCGTCACCCGGACGCAGCAGTGTCTTCCCGTTGACGGGCAGCCCCATCAGCAGACGCAGTCGGCGTTCGGCGGTCATCACACCGCTGATGGCCCGGAAAGATCCGCCGGCCGCTCCGTTGTTCGTGCGGGTGCTTTCTTCCAGACGTCCGCTCAGCGCGTTCTGCACCTGCTCCTGAAAGCGGAAATACTGTTCGCGGGCCTGGGCTTCCTTCTCCGCTTCACCGCCCACCCGGCCGGCCTGGTACAGGGCGTTGATTCGGTTCCAGGTCTGAAGTGCTGTGTCGCGTGCCACAATCCGGGCATCCAGATCGCGGTAGGAGAAGTACAGATCCCAGTAGGCATTCTCGACATTGCTGACGAAGTTGCGGACCGAGCCTTCAAACTCCGCCAGAGTCACGTCGGTCCTCAGACGGGCCAGTACGACGCCGTTGATGTTGGAGGTCGTTCCCGACGGTCCGGCGATGCGGTTGAACTCTGTGCCTCCGCCCTGCAGCAGCGGATGCCGGACTTCCGCATCCAGCCAGTTCGTCCAGGCGCTGGCGAACTGATTGCCGGGAGCATTGTTTGAGTCATATTCGGTGTGGTTGCGCAGGATCAGTTCGGTACCGGTTGCAGCCCGCTTGGTGAGCTGTGATTCGATGGTGGAAAAATCCTGCTTCAACGAGCGGGTACCACCGCCGAAGAACTGATTGTTGAGCAACCGGTCGTTCTTATCGACGAAGGCCGACGCCGCGAAGGATGCGTCGAATTCACTGAGCGCCGCCGCAACGCCGAACCGCGGATGCAGTTCCTGCAGCGCGACGTCGTAGGTGGTGTCCACCGAGTCCGGACTGCGGAGCACTGTTCCGCCCAGGTCGCGAAGCACACGCGAATTCTGCAACGCCGTATGCACCACTTCCTGCAGGCTGACAAATTCGAAGTCGATCTCCGACTCGTCAGCGATGGTGATGGGCGGCGCAGTCTGCAGAACTTCTTCATTCACGGGCGTTTGAGCGTCCGGAAAATCGACCCGAGTGGCAGCGGTTGCGTAATACTGCGGGTCCGCCTGAGTTTCCGCCGAAACGGGGGGCCGCGCAAAACCGCATCCCGGCAGAAAGCCGGTGCCGGCCAGCAGCACTCCGCCCAGAGCCATGCGCCATTTCCGGCGCAGTCGAGCCAGACTGTCAGCGGTATTCCGGCTGATCGGGTTCGCCCGCTGCGAACCGGTTGCTCTGCCCCCGCGTGTGAATCCATTCATTGCGCCGAGTCCTGATCCATCGAAAGGATCTGACAGAGTGGTCCGTGCCTCCCTGCACGAACACGACCGTGGAGCCTGGAAGTTCCAGACTCATACCCGGACGAATCGGTGGATGCACCAGGCAGCACACCGACAACGCCGAGACTCTCTCTTTCTCATCGGCGCCACGGCCCTCACGGCACAATTCATTCATGAGTTAGAATCGAAATTACCGCTACAGCCTGCGGAACCGGCCCTTGAACGATGGTCCGGCTGGTAAACGGGGAAGCTTCCGCAGGATTTTCCGGCGACTCCGATGCCGGATGAACTCTCAATCCGCCAGAGCGAACGGGCTGTCCGACTGGAATGCCTCTGCCAGCAGGAATGAAAGATCTCCCGGGCCGACTTCATTTCCCAGCAGGCAGGCGACGGGTGCCAGGGCCAGGCAGCCCAGGAACCGGCGCCAGCGTTTAACCGAGGCAGGAGCGCAGCCTTCAGCAGAAGCCGGTTCATGCTGGCGATCGGGGTGTTCGCGTTCGCGAGTCAACTCCTGCACGGCGTGGGCGGCTCGGGCCTGTTCCCGTGCGAGCCGGGCGCGTTCAACGGACAGTTCCACTTCCACCAGCCCCAGTTGCTCGTGGACCAGTTGCTCCATCTCGTCGATTCGCTGCTGAAGCTGGCTGTCGCTGCTGGTGACCCGCTGCAACCACTCATCCAGATGTCCGGTCACCGTCCGCACTCGATGGCACAGCCAGCTGATATACCGATCCCGGACATCAACCGCGTCCATCAGTTCGGAGAGAGTGTGAGCTTCTGGATCAACGGCGCCGGGCAGCGGAACTTCATCCTCAGGGAGGGCCTCCGCCGGAGTCAGCAGGACAATGCGGACCGGTTCCGCGCAGGCGACCGGCCGCGGGAGGTCCAGGGCTGCCGCGGAGGCCTGTTCGGTATCCGCCGATCCGCCCGCCGAAGTGGACGCGCTGTTTTCGGAACGGTTCATGTAAGCCGCCAGCATCGAAGGGGCGGATTGAGCCGCAGCCGGGCGGGTGCTCATCAGCTCGCGTAACTCTTCGAGCTGGTTCTCAATCCGTCGCAGGCCGGGGCCTTCGTAGCGTTCCTGCCAGGCGTCGTAGAACTGCCTTAGCAGCTCCTGAGTACCATGAATTTCCTCCGCCTGGCTGGATGACAATTCTTTTTCATTGTCGCGCGGACAGGGACCGCCGCTGCGTTTGAGCCGGTCCAGTTCGTCGGCGGTATGTTCCAGCCGTTCGGTCAGGATGGCGACCAGCCGTTCGCGTTCGGCCAGCCGCGATTCCAGTTCATGGACGCGGGCCGTCGCGGACGGGGACGAGTCGGAATCTCCTCCCGGCAGACTGGCGGCGATTCCCGCCAGGAAATGATCGGGCAGAGTCTCGACGGAAGGACTTCCGGAACTCGATTCACTCTGCAGTGATAAACCTCTGACGCTGCGGCTCATGCCTCACCTCCGCCGCTAACCTGGCTCAGAACAGGCGAAGCGGCGGGAAGGGACTCACAGCGGGAGGCAATCTCCTGCCGGCCGGACGACAACCGCACTCAGTTGGCAGGAAAAGCGGTTCTGCGAAGGCGTACCGGACTGACAGAACGTTTGCCGCAGTCAGGAAAGAATGGCAACAACGGCACGCTGCAGTTCGCCGCCGGTGACATGCACCGTTCCATCGTGCCCGATGAAGACATCCACTTCACTGCGGACTCCGAATTCCGGGAGATAGATGCCAGGCTCAATGGAGAAACAGGTACCGCGCATGACCAGCCGCTCTTCGCGAGTCTCCAGGTTGTCCATGTTGGCACCGTTGCCATGCACTTCCTGACCGATGCTGTGTCCGGTGCGATGCACGAAATGCGGTCCGTAGCCGGCCTCATCAATCACTCGCCGACAGGCGTCATCGACCTGCCAGCCCTGCAGCGGACGACCGGTCGCGAAGGCCTCCTTCACACAGGAAATGGCGGCGTCGCGAGCCGCGGCAACGATCGAAAAGACGCGCGCGATCGGTTCGGGAATTTCCGTTCCGACGTATCCGGTGCGGGTCAGATCGCTGTAGACGGCGCGCGGCCGATTCATCTTTGCCCAAAGATCGACCAGCACGAAATCACCGGCTTCAATGCGAGTCTTCGCTCCCGTACCGGTCTCATAATGAGGATTCCCGCTGTTCGGTCCGACTCCCACGATCGGCGGGTGATAAGTCGTCATTCCCTGGCGGTGAAAGTGATCCATGATGAGATCACTGACGGCCATTTCCTCAACGAAGCCGCGGGATCGAACTTCGTCCGCAATAAACTTCCAGACGAGTTCATAAGCCGCACTGGTGTGTACGGCGGCTTCGAAATGCATGGCCTGCTGGTCGTCGTCCCAGGTGGCTTCAAAGGCTTGAATCAAGTCGCCGGAGGGAACGACTTCCACACCGCATTCGCGCACGAACTCCACCGTGCCGGCATCGACTTTAGCGATGTAGGGGTTCGAGACGCGCGGCGCGTATTCCATCGCTACGCGCGAGTGACCGGACAGCAGAGACCGCAGTCCGGCTTCGAGTTCCTGCCAGCGCAGGTAGATCGTGCGATCGCCCGGCAAATGATCGAGCGCCTCGGACTCGATGCGATGCACCAGCTTGCGAGGCAGTCCCTGCTGCGGAATGCAGTAATAGCAGCGTCGCGAACCCATTTGATTGTCCGGCAGTTGCAGGACGCGCCGTGCGAGCATGTTGCTGCCCCGGAAATCGCCCAGCAGCCAGGCATCAATCTGCAGGTCTTTGAGAGTCGCTTGAATCCGGTTCAAATCAAACATCAGCACACCCTGCCCTCATCCGTGAAACTGAATTCATTCAATAGCCGTCCCCGTCCGCGGGGAATCAGAATCCTGCCGCGCCCGTTCCGCCCGAACCGGGTGTCACAGGGACCGGTTGTACTGCAACCGGTGCCGGTTGTCCGAGACCGCCTGTGGCAAACATCCGGCGCCGTGTGGCATAGCGCAGTGGAAAAGACGGCCAGACGGTATTGCGTGCCGTGGCGGCGGGATCATCCACAAAATCGGCCATCGGACCATCGAAAATGCGTGGTCCACCGCTGCGGGCCAGAGAATTCTCACTGACGAACTGCGTGAATCCAAGCCATTGCCGGTCTGGAGCCATGACTCCGAACAGATTGGCGCGTTCCGGCCGGAACCCGAAAAACTCACGCGGATACGGCGCGGTATGCAACGCCGTCAGCAGAAAAGCCATCGTCGCATAACCGGCCAGCAGTCCGAAGCCCCAGCGGGCAATCTCAGCCGTCAGGCCGGACATTTCAAAATACCGGGGCGACAGTTTCTCCAGCCCCATCCGTATTCCAGTCACCAGCGCGGCAAAAAGACCAACCAGAGCGATCACGTCCCAGTAGTAAGGCCACGAACCGGAACTCAGCAGACTGGCCTGGCAGAAATCAGCCATCGGCTCGAAAAAATTCATCGCCAGCAAGCCGGACAACAGCACGACAACGCAGTTCAAGGCCGCGCCGAATCCGCCCTCGCCGGACACGCACCAGGTTACCAGCCCCCAGACTATCAACAGTGCTACGTCAATCACGCGGCAGACTCCTGTGTTCATTCGGCAGATGGTTTCGGTGCAGTGCGCCTTCCCGGATCACACTCATTCCTGACGGACCATGACGCTGATGACACTGAAACAGTATCTACCGGCCCTGCAACTGAAAACTCAACGGACTGCGTCTCACTGCAAGTCGCCAGGCAGAGAATGAGCAGGCTCGGACAATTATCCTCCAGGCGTCGAGAATCCAGCATCGGTCCGCTTCCGGAGCGTGCCGCCAGTCAGCTCTATTTGAGTGCTGTATTCTGTCTGATGTTTGAAGCCGGATGGAACGGCTTCACTTGAGAAATGCTCTGCGCGCTTTACAGTCCGCCGCTGACAACCGGCAGAACATGCCGAAGGCCGTGCTGAGTTGAATGGCGATCGGGCGATGTGAGAAAGAACGGGTGGCTGATTGAGTGCTGGAAATACTTCCCCGGATCCAGTCGTTGGAATCATCATGGGCAGTCGCTCTGACTGGGACACCATGAAGAACGCCGCGGACGTTCTCCAGCAGTTTTCCGTTCCCCATGAATGCCGCGTGGTCTCAGCTCACCGCACTCCGGAATGGATGTGCGAATATGCGAGATCGGCCGAAACGCGCGGACTGCAGGTGATTATTGCGGGTGCCGGAGGGGCTGCTCATCTGCCGGGAATGGTGGCGTCTCAGACGTTACTGCCGGTACTGGGTGTGCCTGTGCAGAGTCGCGCTTTGAACGGCCTGGATTCACTGCTTTCCATCGTGCAGATGCCGGGAGGCATCCCCGTGGCGACCCTGGCAATCGGCACGGCCGGCGCAAAGAATGCCGGACTTCTGGCAGTGAGAATTCTGAGCCTGCAGGACGCCGGACTGCGCGCACAACTGGCACATTGGCAGGAGCAGCAGGCGCGACAGGTACTGGATGATTCCTGGTTCTGTCACGGTGAGTGAACGATTTGCCGCAGTCTGCGGCCGCAGGATCTGGCATGATGACAACGCAGCCTGTTCTACCGGGGTCGATACTGGGAGTTCTCGGTGGCGGTCAACTCGGACGAATGTTTTCCATAGCGGCCCGGCGTATGGGCTATCGCGTTCACATCTACTCGCCGGATCGCTTGACCCCGGCCGGCCAGGTTGCCGATGTCGAGTATGTGGCTGATTACAAGGATCTGGATCGACTCGGTGACTTTGCGCGCAGTATTGATGTCTGTACTTTTGAATTTGAGAATGTTCCGTCAGCCGTCAGCGACACGATTGAAAAATTCGCTCCGGTACGGCCTTCCGGCCGAGTGTTGAGCATCTCTCAGCATCGGCTGCGAGAAAAGGACATGCTGTCAAGAGCGGGGCTTCCCGTCCCACAGTACCGCCGCATTCAATCGCTGTCCGATTTGCTGACTGCGGTGGACGAACTGGGAACACCGTGCGTGATCAAGACGGCAACTTCCGGCTACGACGGCAAAGGGCAGGCGGTTATCGATTCACGTGAAGTCTGCGAATCGGTCTGGAAGTCTCTGGCGACAGATGAAGCGATCCTGGAACAGTTTGTCGATTTTGAATGCGAACTGTCCGTGATTGGCGCTCGAAATCCACAGGGACAGGTGGCATTTTACGGGCCGTTCCGAAATACACACCGCCATCACATTCTCGATATGACGATCTGCCCGGCCGGCCTGGCTCATCCTGTGGAGCAGGCCGCCCTTGATATCACCCGGACTGTCCTTGAATCACTGGATGTGGTGGGAGTGCTGTGCGTCGAAATGTTTCTGGGGCGAAACGGTCAGGTGCTGGTCAACGAACTGGCTCCGCGCCCTCATAATTCAGGCCATCTGACGATTGATGCGCATTTCACTTGTCAATTCGAACAGCAGGTCCGGGCTGTTTGCGGCCTGCCGCTCGGTAGCAGCTGCCAGCACGCGCCGGCGGCCATGGCAAATCTCCTGGGTGATCTCTGGGAAAAGGCAGAGCCGGACTGGGCCTCACTGCTTTCGGAGCCTTCTGTGAAACTGCATTTGTATGGAAAGGAATCCGCTCGCACTGGAAGAAAAATGGGGCATATCACCGCTCTGGCCGAACGAATTGATGACGCGATGTCCGTCGTGCAGGCAGCTCGCTCTCGTCTGACGCGATCCTGAGAGCGTAATTCCGGTCTTCTCTGGACCTGGATTTCCTGGCAAACTTGTTGAGAAAAAAAACTTTCACCGGATTCTGAATTGAGCTTGCGGAGCGAATTCGCAATTATCATGACTGTCGGCAGTGTGGAACCGTCGACACGGTGAAGCCGGGACTTATTTCCCGGCATCTGAAAAATTCTGATGGAGAACGTTCATGGCTAAAGGCAGCGCCACGCGGGATGGCAGCAAGAGCAGGGCAATCACGGAGTATCTGGCAGCCAATCCGTCCACAAGTGCGAAAGCAGTTGTAGAAGCGTTGTCTGCTCAGGGAGTTTCGGTATCCGTGGGTCTGGTCAACAAAGTCAAATACGGCAGCCGGGCCGCGAAGAAGGCGAAGCGCGCCGGAGCTAAGAAAGCTCCCCGTGGACGTCGGCCGGCCAGTGCCGGTGCCAGCATGAGCGATGCGATTCGCTCCTACATGGAAGCCAATCCGCAGGCCACCCGCCCGGAAATCCGCGATGGCCTGAATGCTCAAGGCGTCAAGGTTTCAACCTCTCTGGTGAATGCCGTCTACATCAAGGCGAAGGCTCGTTCCGGCCAGGCAGGCACTCCCGCCCGGCGTGGTCGCCGTCCGGCAGCTGCTACTGCTGCTACTGCCGCTGCTGCGGTTTCGACTTCCAGCATTTCGGCTCAGGAATTGATCAATGCCAAGTCGCTCGTGACTCAACTGGGCGGCATCGACCGAGTCCGGCAGGCACTCGGTCTGCTTGAGCAGTTGCAGTAAGAAATCAGATTCTGCTCACTCCGTGTCCCCGGTCCAGGACATTGTAGTTACCTGAATCCCTGCCATAGAAAAAGCTCGTAACGCCGGTCGAAGACTGGACGCTACGAGCTTTCTTTTTTGATCAAGCCATCCGCGCCTGGCACCGGAGAGTCAGGCATTCACTCGCTCAGAAGTCGTACTGCTCGTTCTTCGTATCGAAGTCCAGGTCGGTCAGGCCGACGTTCTTCTTGACGTCGAGATAAGTGTACTGCTCCACCATGACGGGCTGAGCACCGGCTTTCTCAGGAAATGCAAACTGCTCAACACGAACTGGCAGTCCGGAATCTTTCTGGACGTACAGGCGAGTCATCTGAAATTTTGTATTTGCAGAGGCTTGAGCGTACGCGCTTTCAAAAACGCGGCATTCGACGCTGCCGATCCGGCTGTTCGGAAAGTAGCGAACGCTGGCTCCAGTCAGTTTCAGTTCTGATTCCCACTGCGTTGTCAGCGACTCCAGCATGCGGCGCATTCCCACCATGGTGATGGGATAGCGACTTTCTTCCAGAGCACGCTTGCCAGCGGGATCGAGCTTCAAAGTGCCGGCGACTTTTTCAATGCCAACGCCGTGAGCCAGCATCTTTCCATCGTTGCGGCCTTCGATATAGATCACCTCCCGGCCTTCCTCCGGACTGATGAACCGCATGTAGACGCTGAAGGGTTCTTCGCGCACTTTGACCGCCAGTTGCGTGTTGAGGATCTTGCGTCCCACCAGTTCCTGCTTGAAGAACGTCGCGGTGTAATCCTTTGTCTCATCCAGCGCTGCCCGGCTTTCACGGATCATCTTCAGTCCCGGGTGCAGAACGTGCCCTTCACCGGACGCGCGATCCACGGCTGCCAGCCGCTTGTCTTCAGCGCGGGCGCCTGTGAGGACCAGGCTGGAGCCGATCACCCCGGCCATCAATCCGCCCAGAGCTTCGCGCCGCGACATCAATCCATCGACTTGTGATTTCATTTCGTGTTTCCCTCTATGGACTGCTCAGAGAGTCCACTCTCTGCTCAGTTCGTTGGTCTTCTGGCCGGCCTGCGTTCCCTGCATGGTCGCTCGGAGGCCCGTCATTCACTGCCGGTTAATAGCAGTGCTGTGGTACATCGACAGGCCATCGCCGGGCAGACGATGGATTCATCGACGATGCGGCATCCATTCCTCGTTCCATGATGCAGTCAACGTCAAAGGTTGACAGGTTCCGCTCACCGGCTTTCCTGACGGAAAATGAAAAACCCGGTTGCCGAAAGCAACCGGGTCGTTCCAGTTTCATGAAGATTTCAGTCGCGGTGAAATCACATCAGGTCAGCGAGGCTCTGCTGCAGATCTTCAATCTGCTCCTGCAGGGCCGCATTCTGCTTCTGAGCGTCTTCCGCGTCGTCCTTGGCGTTCTGGCTTTCCACGATACCGACCGTGCCGCCGACGATACCGCCGACAGCACCGACAGCTCCGAGTCCGCCGGCAGATCCGAGTCCGCCAAGTCCTTCGAATTGCGCACGCGCAACGCGATTACCACCCACCACCAGAGCCTGTTCCCGCGCTTTCTTCGGAGCGGTTTCCGAAGTCCAGACGCGGTAGGTGCGAGTTCCCTTGTCAGAGGTCACGTCATAGACGCCTCCCTGCAGGCCGGCGACTTCAAACTGACCTTTCGCGTCAGTCTTCGCCCTGGCGATTTCGCGGCGTCCCTGCTTCACAACGACATCCTGGTCAGCCATCGGCCGTCCCTGATGATCGACCACATTTCCTTTCAGAACACCCTTCGCACTCAGGGCGACGTCCTGAATCGGAGACGCGGTGGCTTTGGTCGCCGGGGCGACTTCAGCCGCGTAGATTCCCGAAGCGGACAGCGTTGTGCCGGCAACCGCAACGAGAACAATCATTCCATTCAGCAGTCCATTCTTTTTCATCCTGCAGATCCTTTTACGATGTTCCCCTCGAAGGCTCCCGCATCCTGCGATGAGCTGTCCGTTCCCCATCAAGATGATGCATCCCGCACGTGCTGAGCTGGCCCTGCTCCAGAATGACTGGATCAATTGCTCGGAATGCCGGGATCAGAGTCATGCGCAACCTCCGCTCCTGGCAGAGGCGATCCGGGAGGTCCGTCCGCAGTCAGCGGTACGATCATCCCTGGTTGCAGTGGACTGTTTCGACCAGGTTCCGCGACGCGCTCGATGGATAGCCAGTCACTTGCAGCCGGTTGTGAGGATTGGAGCGGAGCTGCCCGCAAAGTTTCACAACCACAATCCTGACAACGTGTTGCAGGATCAATCGCAACGATTGTAACGATTGTTGCTGTTATACCGGTCGCGCTGACTTTACCGGTTACGGCGATTCGGATGGCGGGCAGAGCTGCATGCACAGGAATGCCGGATCAGCCGGAGGCTGCCCCTCACAATGAAGGGCCGCCAGCACTGAGTTCAGCCGACGCGCAGGGGTTACTGGAGTTGCACGCCCAGCGTTCTCAGCAGATGACCGGCCAGCTTGCGGTGTCCGGTCCGGGACGGACGAAGTCCGGAATTGTCCAGGAGATCGCCGAGCGTGCCGTTCTGGCGAAGAGTGACCTGCCAGCGCGCAAAGTGATCGGCGAGGACGATGTCGCATTTCCGCGCCACATCGCGAATCAGGCCGGCGTAAGCGGGCAGGTCGTACACATCCTGAATGGTCGCGCCGGCAGGAGGAAAAACGCTGGGCGGTGTACTCAGAATAACCATGCAGCCTTCGTCCTGAAGAAAGAGCACCAGCTCTTCCAGAGTGCTGCGAAAGTCTTCGCGGTGTCCCGGTCCCAGGGAGACATCGGCCAGTCCCGGCGTGATGACGACAACATCCGGTTGAAAACGGAGCACGCGCCATTCGGCGTCCTGACGCAAACCGGTCAACAGGCCGTCCGACATGGTCGAATCCAGCACGACATCCAGCTTCCGGTTCAGGCGGGTGCGAATCACATCGCCGAAGTGCTCGGCCCACGAGCGTCCTGCCATTCGCACATCGAACCCCAGACTGTCGCCAGTGAATAACCAGGTGCGCGGTGCGGGATCATCCAGCAGATCGCGAATGCGTTCGGCCGAGCGAGCCAGCGGGCGGTCACTGCGGGCCGGTGCAAAAATCACTTCTCCGGATTCCATCTCAGCCGGAGCGGTGATGACGGAGTCCAGCGAGAATCCTTCGCCCGCTGAATCTCCAGCGTCATCCACAACGGCGGATTCTGCGAGTTCCCCGGGGATTGCCAGTTCCGGCTGCGATCCAGTTTGAGTCCGACAGGCACGCAGAATCAACATGCGGCGCCGACGGTCTGCGGCTGCGTTCAAGCGGCTGGATGCGGTGCGTCCGGAAAGGCTCACGATGGCTTCACTGAATTCAGGAGGGGAGAGTCGAACCGGACCGATCAACCCGCAGTTCACAGAAAGACCTGCGGCGCCGCATTCATCCACCATACTCTGACACGGAATGTCCGCAGCCACGACATCCGGAGGCATACTCGAAGCGCTGCTTCAAGTCTGCCGGATATCCCGGATATCACGATTACTCATCATGGCATCCGGTATTGCCATTCACGAGTCAGTGATTGACATAGAACTCAACGGACGCCAGCAAAGCCCAGACGACATCCCGAATGGCTGGTTCCTTCCGAGCACCAGAAGCATTCAGAAACGCAGCAATATCGGCTCGTTCGGCATCGTCCGGCTGCCGCGACAGGACGGCGAGAAACAACTCCTCAACCGCCGGATCGGCGTCCTGCATGCGCAGCAGTCGATCCACCAGACTTCCCGGCCGCGTTCGCAGCAGGTCTTGAACGCGGTCATCGTTTCGCCAGAACAAGGCTCCCTTTACTGAGGACGCAACTTCTTCCTCAGGCTCGCGTGCATCGTTCGCAAAAGCTTCGATAAACGCGGTTCGCAGGTCCGCTTCTGAAGGCGGCGGATTGGTGGGAGTCGGTGGCGATTCTGTGGCCGATGTGGAGCCGGAATCAATCGCGCCGATCCCGGGACCGGAAGCCTGCCGGATGCTCGCAGCCAGTTGCTCCGGTGACAGGCGTCGTTCCAGAGCGACTGTGAAAGCTGCCGGAGCGGGTGGGCGATTCAGTCCAGCGGGCAGTCGCGAAGATCGCTGCCACGTTTCCGTGAGTGCCAGCTCTCGTATCAACCACTTCACATCGAACTGATGCGCGATGAATTCATCGGCGAGCAGTTCCAGCAGTTCGGGATGCGAAGGTGGATTGCCGGAGTGGTGGAGATCGAGCGGATGCACCAGACCGCGGCCCATCATCGTAAACCAGAAGCGATTGACGGAGGCCCGGACGAAAGCCCGGTTCTCCGGGCGAGTGACTTCCTTCGCGAGCAGTTCCACGGCGCTCCACTCCGGACGCGGCGGTTCCGGAGTTTTCTTTTTCAGATCGGCCGGCCTGGCGACAACGGGAATCTCGAATTCCGTGCCGCCGGGAAGCCTCGGTCCGGTTTCCATTTTCGTCGGATCGAACACCGAAACGAATTCCAGTCGGCCCGCCAGCGCTTTCTCTCCCAGAGCGGGAAATTTCACGTCCTTGCGGATGAACGTGTTGCGATAGACAACGAAGAGGCCTTGAAAGTCCTTCTGCTTATAGTCGTCGATGAAGAGATGATTGTGGCATTCGGCACACTGCAGGTCTCGGCCCATGAACAGGCGACCGACATCGCGCACCAGACCGGGGTAGTCGATTGGATTCTGGCCGTAATTCTCCAGACGCTTCGTCAGAAAGAACGCGGCCGAACGATTCACCTCGTCATCGGCGTTCGGATTCAGCATGTCGCGGACCATCTGGTCCCACGGCCGGTTCTCCGCGAACGAATGCTTCAGCCAGGCTTTCCAGTTCTCATCTTCGCCTCGACGTTCCATGAACTGCACATGGAACAGATCAGCGGCCCGGTTCGGCCAGTCCGGAGAAGCCAGCAACCGGTCGATCATGACCGTGCGCTTGTCGGGAGAAGTGTCCGCCAGAAACTCACGGACAACGGTCGAAGACGGGATCCTTCCCGCCAGATCCAGCCAGACGCGGCGGAGGAATTCCGCGTCGTTCGTTCGCTCCGCCAGCGGCTGACCGGCGGCTTTTTCCAGAATGAGTTGATCAATCCGGTTCGACAACGGCACTGGCTCCGCCGCCGAAGTGATCGGCGAACGAAGCCCCACGACGAGCAGGAACACGCAGATGAGTCGCGACAGCATCATGAGATTCCGGGCTGAATGGTCCGTGGAATCGAAGATCAAAGCTTGTCGATGTTTTCCGAAACCCGGCCTTGGATCAACTCTGAATTGAGAGATCGGACGCGGATCACCACAGTGTCGATCTGGCGGCCCGCTCCATCGGGATCAGATGCATCCGGTTTCAGCAGCAGGACAACGTGATGGCTCATCCAATTCGATACGTGATGATCGGTGGCTTTCTGGGAGCCGGAAAAACCACGACGCTCAGCCGGCTGGCCCGGCATTACACCAGTCAGGGATTGAAAGTCGGCATCGTCACCAACGATCAGGCGACCGATCTGGTTGATACCAGCACGCTGCGGTCGCAGGGCTTTGATGTCGGTGAAGTGGCCGGCGCCTGCTTCTGCTGTCAGTTCGATGAGTTGATGGCCACGATGGATCGGCTGGGTGAGGCCGGGCGTCCGGACGTGATTCTCGCCGAGCCGGTCGGAAGCTGTACCGACCTGGTGGCCACGGTGCTGCAGCCGATCCGTCGTCTGTACGACGCCTCATTTCAGATTGCGCCGTACGCCGTCATCCTCAAGCCGAGTCACGGGGGCCGGATTCTGAAGAATGAACGCGGTTCCGGTTTCTCGCCGAAGGCGGCTTACATTCTCAAGAAGCAACTGGAAGAGGCGGATCTGATTCTGATCAATCGCGCCGATGAACTGACTCCTGAAGAGTCCGATGAGTTGACCCGGCTGGTGAGCGAACACTGCCCCGGAATTCCCGTGCTGCGCGTTTCGGCGAAAACGGGAGTCGGCTTCGACGGGCTGCAGGAATTTCTGGATCAGGAAGGTGACTTCGGCCGCCGGATTCTGGACATCGACTACGACACCTATGCCGAAGGCGAAGCGGAACTGGGCTGGCTCAACAGCAGCCTGCATGTCAGCGGCGCGGAGAAGTTCGGTCTCGATGAACTGCTGCTGGACATCGTCAGCCGGCTGGACAATCGGTTGAAAGAGGACGCCGCCGAAGCCGCGCACCTGAAAACCATCGGTCTGTGGGAAGGCTTCTTCGGAGTGGCCAATCTGGTCAGCAGTGCGACCGGACCGGAGCTGTCTCTGCCATCCGGCTGTGCGGTTCAGGAAGCGGATGTCATCGTCAACGCTCGCGTGGCCTGCGACCCGGTGCGACTGGAGGAACTGGTTCGCGAGTCCGTCGCGGAAGCCTGCGCGACCCGGAATCTGACGGCGGAGTTCCGGCAGACTCAGAGTTTCCGTCCCGGCCGTCCGCAGCCGACTCATCGTTTCGCCGAGGCTCAGTGAGAAGTTCCAGTTGTCTCACTGACGCGACTTTGAGGATCGAAGTGACTGGCCGGAGCGATCGACCGTCATGCCGGGAACAGACTCCCGGAATTCGCGCACCGGCAGGTCGGGACAGACTGTTGAAAGCTGACTATCCAGCGCCGCGTTGCAGGTTTTCCGGTGAGTCTGAGCAGGTGGCACTGGATTCAATCCGTCCGGACGGAAAAATTGTCGTGAGAGATCCCGCGCCGGGACTTAGACTTCCGGCTCACCTCCCGGCCTTCGACAGAAGGCGTCCCGAACAGCTCCCCGGAGCTGCACTCCAGGAAGTTACGGAGAGTCCGAAATGCCGTCTCGTTTCATCCGGCTGGCGACTATGGGGCTGTCACTGGCAGCCTTCACGCAGCACTCCCTGAACGCCGCCGAAGCTCCGGCCGGTCGGGTGCTGCAGTACCGGACTGAATCCGGGGAGACCGTGCAGGCGCTGATGCTGCGTGCTCCCGATCAGGCCGCTCAAACGGCACGCGATCTGGTGATCCTGTTCGACACATCCGCCAGCCAGACCGGAGAACACCGCTCTCAGGCCCTCGGCACACTGGAGAACATGCTGGCCAGGCTGCCCGATCAAAGCCGCTTTCGGCTGTACTCGGTAGACGTCGGCCAGAAAGAGCTGACCGCTGGTTTCACGGCAGTGCATTCGAAGGAAGCCCGGCAAGCGGTGGCCGCTCTTCAGCGTCGCGCGCCGCTGGGAGCCAGCCGGCTGGGCGATGCCTTTCAAGCCGGACTGAAGGCCGCCGCAGAAGGAAAAAACAGTGAAGTTGTTTATCTTGGAGACGGCCTCAGCGGCGCGAAGCTGATCCCGGCCGCCGAACTGCAGGGACTGGCTCGTGACTACCGGGCCGCGAAAGTCGCACTGTCCAGCTATGCGGTGGGACCGCGACGCGATCTGCAGGTCATCGGCATTCTGGCGAACGCCACCGGCGGTGCGGTTCTGCAGGATGACGGCGAAATGTCGATTGAAGTCGCCGGACGCAAGCTCGCCGAAGCCGTGCAGCAGCCGGTCCTGTATGTCGAAAAGCTGGACGCATCCGGTCTGATCCCTGCCGATGCTCTTCCGGTGAGGGCCGATCGCGAGACGGTTTATCTGAGTCGCGGCGCGGTGCCTTCCTCGATTACCGCGCAGACGGGGAACGATGAACTCACCTGGCAGTTGCGGGTGGAAGCGAATTCCGAGCACGCGTATCTCTCGCCGCTGGTGCAGCGAGCCGAACGGAATCCCGTTGATGTCCCGTTTGCCGGTGAAGAAATTCTGAAGGCCGCGCGCAATGACTTTGTGATGCGGCTGAATCAGTTGAACGCGCTGGGAGATGCAGCGCTGCTGGATGACGATCTGAAGCAGGCCGAACAGATCGGCAAAGCCATTCGCCAGATGGACCCGGAGAACGAGAATGGCCAGCGGTTTCTCGCCGCGGCTGTGAAGTTCCGCAAAGCCAGTTTTCTGCAGGATGCCGATGCCAGTGCCGCGGCGGCTCAGGACGCGGCTCCCGCTGATCCGGCTTCCGCGGATCCCTTCACGAAGCAGGAGCCATCCAGCCTGCTTAACGAGATGAATGCCCGCACGGAAATTCGCGGACAGCAGTTGCAGTTGCGGGTGAACAACGACATTCAGGAAGCTCGCAAGCTGGCGGAGAGCGATCCGGATGCGTCCCTCAGCCTGCTCAAGAAGGCGCTCGGAGCCGTCAAGTCGGCCGGTGATATCGACCCGGATCTGCGCATCAGCCTGGCGAAGCGGGTTGATGGTGTCATGTCTGATATCAAAGGGCAGAAGGAAGCCCAGGATGTGAAACGTATCCGAGCTCAGGAGCGGGTCGCGGCGATTGAAGCACAGCAACGGTTGATCGAGCAGATCGCTCAGGATGACGAGCGGATGGAGCGGCTGATCGATCAGGTTCGCGACCTGCTGAACGATGCTGAGCGAGGGAATGCGGGAGCGTATCTTGAGGCGGAAGCGGTCGCGTCAGAGGCCATCAAGATGCGGCCCGGCAATGGTATTGCGACAGCGGCCAGAGTCGGTTCAGTGGCGGCCCGGCAGCTTCACATGGCGTACTACCTGCGCAATCTGCGGGCGGACCGCTTCCTGGCCACTCTGGAACAGGTCGAACTGTCGCACGTGCCGTTTCCGGATGAACCGCCGGTTCGCTGGCCGGCTCCGGAAGTCTGGAAGGCTCTGACCGAGCGGCGCAAGCAGTACGCTTCTGTCGATCTTCACAAGCCCAGTCCGTCGGAGAAGCGGATCACCGAAGCGCTGAACGATCAGACGACGTTCAACTTCCCGGATACGCCGCTCAACGAAGTCATCACCTACATTCAGAAGACACACGAAATCCCGGTGGTTCTGGATAAGCGGGCGCTCGATGACGCCGGAATTCCCGAAGACGATCCGGTTAACATTGTGGTGGCCGGAATCACTCTGAAGAGCGCACTGACGCTGATGCTGGATGAAAAGGATTTGACCTACATCATTGAAAACGAGGTCATGAAGATCACGACGATCGACATCGCCAATGAGAAACTGCAGACACGCGTCTACCCGGTCGGCGACCTGGTGGTGAATCTCGACCCCAGTACTCTGGGCGGCGGGTTCGGCGGTCAGCAGGGCGGATTCGGCGGTGGTCAGCAGGGCGGTCAGCAGGGTGGCGGATTCGGCGGCGGACAGCAGGGCGGTGGCGTCTTCAACGTCGCCTCAGGTGCTGCTCCGAAGAAGATCAACAATCAGAAACCGTTAGCAGCTCCGCAGGCCGTCCCGGCGGTTCCGGGCGCGAATGACTCCGCTCCCTCCGATCCGGAGCTTCGGGGAATCATGGAAGACATTCTGGGGGAAGAGGCGGCCGCATCTTCCGCTGGTGGTAATCCGGTTCAGAAAAAAAAACAGTAGGCACTCGTTCGACTGGTGAATCCAGGCAGACTGAGTTCCGCACGATTGCTTCACAACGACGACTCCATGATTCCGAGGGGCTGGATGCTACCCGTATCCGGCCCCTCGCTTTTTTCCAGATTGTGGATGACATTCGTAAGCCGGCGACTTCACCGGCACGGCAGACGGCTGGCAGTCCTGAGGACTTCTGGTATCAGCAGTTTCAGAAGAAGAAACCAGCAGCAGCCGATGTTGAGAAACTGGTGCGCAGCTTTCACAAGGCGCGGCGGCACGATCAGGTGGTGGGAGTTCTTTCGGGTTCGCTGGCGGCTGGAGTGGCCGAACCCTGGATGTACCGGGTGCTGGCGCTGTCGATGAAGATCGACGGGCATCCAGAAGAAGACATCGAACGCGCGTTGTTATCGCAGGTGGACTTCACCATTTCGGACGTTCCTTCGCTGCTGTCATCCATTGACGTGCTGGCCAGTCTGGATGGAGCGGAGCAGGCTCTGGCCCTGTGCCGGCAGGCGTCGGAGCTTGATCCGGTGCATCCCGTTCCATACCTGCGGGGACTGCGCCTGGCGCGGGAACTGAAGGATGATGTCGCGCTGGAATGGGCTTGTACCGGATTGCTGTCGCATGAATGGCTGGAAGGCGACGCATCTCACCGGCTGGCTGAGGACACCGCTTTTGAACGAAGCCGCGAGTTGAAGAAGGAGGGCCGGGATGCCGAGGCGGCCCGCCTGACTGCAGCGATGTCGGAAGCCAGACGCCGCGATCTCGTGATCCGCGTGGACTGGTCGGGAAAAGGAGACCTGGATCTGGAAGTCTTTGAGCCGCTCGGAACGGTCTGTTCTGTCACAAGCCGGCTCAGCACGGGCGGAGGCGTTCTGACTCATGACGGCTTCGGCCCGCGCCCGGAAAACTGTTTTGACAAATACGTCTGCGCGCAGGGGATCTCCGGCGATTACAGGCTGAGAGTGTCGCTCAGCAGTGGCACAGTCGTCGGACGCCGCTGCCGGGTCACGATTATTCAACACCAGGGTTCCAAAGCCGAAGTGATCCGCACGCTGACGCTGATGCTGGATGGCGACTCTGTCGAGCAGACCGTGACACTGAAGGACGGCCGGAGAATTGCTCCGGGCAGGCCGACTTCGGACATCCGGATGAATCCGCGTCTGCCATCGCGGAGCGAACTGCTCGCTCAGCTTCGACAGTCCGCTCCGCCCCGCGTCGCTCCGCCAGGCAACCGGTTGCCCGTTGGGGCGGTTTCGATCGGAGTCGGGTATCAGCCCATTGTGAGCACCGTCAGCGATGGCGTGGCACTGTCAGCGATGGCTGTCGTTTCTCCGGACCTGCGATTCGTTCGAATCGCGGTTTCGCCGGTGTTCAATGCCCTGACGGAAGTGCAGACCTTCAGCTTCATCACGCCCTGAAACGCCGCATCGACCGGGCTGGTGACGTGATCGGGAGTCATCCCTGTTCCTTGAAGACACGGGCTTCAGTCCGTAAAGTGCCGCCCTTTCCGCTTCCGGATGCGAAGGCGGAAATTCTGGAAGTCTGTCAATCTCAAACAGTTAAACAGCGTGCGAAGGAGAGTGTTATGGGGCGGTACCTCGGACCGAAGGGGCGGGTCAATCGCCGGATCGGCGCCGTGATCTTCGAGAATGCAGGTGCCGTAAAGGCGTTTGAGAACCGCGATACACCTCCCGGCATGTATGGCAAACGCCGCAAGATGACCGAATACGGTATCGGGCTGCGTGAAAAGCAGAAGATCAAATTCTTCTACGGAATGCGGGATGAGCAGCTGCGCCGCCTCTACGAAAAGGCGCAGAAGATGCCCGGCAACACCGGTGAGAATCTGCTGCTGATGTGTGAGCGCCGGCTGGACAACATCGTTCGCAAGGCTGGATTCACTCTGACCCGCATGCAGGCTCGACAGGGCGTTGTGCATCGCCACTTTCAGGTCAACGGTCAGACCGTGGACCGTCCTTCCATGATGCTGAAGCCGGGCGATGTGGTCACGATTCGCAAACGTCCGAACCTGATCAAGGTCTACAAGGAACTGGTTGAGGCCAATACTTCGCCGGCCTGCGACTGGATTCATTTCGACAAAGCGGAACTGAAGGCGACCATCAAAGTCAGTCCCGGACACGACGATATCAGCCTGCCGGTTGATGTGAACCGCGTCGTGACGTTCCTCGCCCGCTGATTGGCGGACTCTGAATCCGGCACGAGTTATTTCAGCCGGCTCCGGGCATCAAGTCCTTGAGCCGGCTGTTTTACTTCGTGCGGCTCGTAGTGAGATGTTCGTGACCTTTGACGCCTTCGTTTGACCCGCAGCCGAAGGCGCAGGTGTTCCTGGTGCTCGACAGCCATCGACGCCTGCGACTGCGGGTCAAACAATCGAAAGTCTCGTTCCTGACCGCGTGAGGCATAACGACCAGGCAGATCGCCCTGATGGACGCAGATCGTCCTGGTGGACCCTGAGGCGATCTCGTTCAACCGGCCTCGTGCAGTTGATGGACAACTCCGTCCAGAAACGTGGCCAGACTGTCTGCCGCCTGGCGAGCGTTCTCCCGCAGGTGCAGCATGTCCTTGTAGCTGGAAGGGCGTTTGACCAGCGATGTCAGTGCTGCTCCGATCCGTGTCGCTCCGCTGCCGGCGAGGATGGAGAGAATTTCCGGGGGCAGGTCTTCTGACAGGTCATCGCTGATGGCTCGCACGGCCATGAACCGGATGTGAAGTTCCTGAGCGACCTGAGCGACCGCGAGACTCTCCATATCAACGGCGATCGCGTTGTGCCGGGCAGCGAGGAGCTGCTTGTCCGAGACCAGCCGGATGATCTGGTCGGCCGTCAGCAGCCGTCCCACATGCAGCCCTCGCTCCGGAGCACCGGTCGCCTGCAGAGGAATCTCCAGTTGCTGGCCATGCTGGTCCACAACGGAGTTCGCCATCACGATATGGCCGACGCGCATGGATGGAATCAGCGCTCCGGAGAAGCCACAGGACATCAGCCATCGCGGAGCGTGGGTTTGAACCAGTGCCTGAGTGGCTCGCCGTGCCCGGGCGAATCCAGTCCCGCATTCGACGACAGCCACGCGGATGTCGTCATAGCGACCGCCGCGGAACACCAGATCCTCTTCGCGGTAGCTGTTGACCCGGATGCAGCGGGACAGAAACGGAGCCAGTTCCATCGACAGCGCCGCGACAATTCCAATATCGGCCTTCGCCAGTTCTGAAACGTCAGGCTGATTCATCGCCGTGTCTCCTCGTAACGGGTTCAGGCGGGAATCGGAGCGACCGGCGTTTTGTCCGAACGGAAGGCGCACATCAGAATGCCCAGCTCGTACAGAAACAGCATCGGGATCATCATCAGCAGCATGCTCATCGGGTCGGCCGGAGTCAGCACCATCGACAGAAAGGCGATCACCAGGATCGCGATGCGGCGTTTCTCACGGTACGTCGAAACCTGAAAGACCGAGATCTTCTCGAGGAACAGCATGGCGATCGGCAGTTGAAAGCTGATGCCGAACATGAGCGGCATGATCGCGGCGAAGCTGATCCACTCCGACAGCCGGATCTGCGGCTGCACGCCCAGCAGCGAATTGAATCCCAGCAGGAACTTCAAAACGAAAGGAAAGACGGCCACAAAAGCAAAGACCACTCCGCCCGCGAACAGCACGATGCTCATCGGCAGAAAAATGTAAACGTACTTGCGTTCGTGCGGATAAAGCCCGGCCGCCACGAACAGCCAGAGCTGGTAGGCAATCCAGGGACTGGCAATCACAACTCCCGACATCATCGAAACCTTCATGTAAATCATGAAAGGTTCCTGAACGGCCAGGGCGACCGGTTGATTCTGCCGGATGTAAACGGACTCCAGCTTCGCAAACTCTTCCGCCGCCAGACGCAGGCTGAACGGTTTCTCTTCTGCGTTCGGAGCCGGTTCCGGATAGCGGTCTGGATCGTGCTGATGCAGAGCCTCAGCCAGATCAGAAGGCATGATGCTGACACGGATCGTTCGCTGCTTCGCATTGCCGGAAGGCAGGGGTGCAACTCCGCTTTCGGACATCGCCGGGGCGTCCGGCTTATCGGAAGGAACCTGTTCCGACTCGAAGCCCCATTGCTCCTTCAACCATTCCCAGAAAGGCTTCGAGGCTTGAACGGGCACGTCGTCCGTCACGTTGGCTTCCATGCCATACTTCTTGAGAGCTTTGTCAATCGGTGCCCGGATCAGGGCAATGATCGAATCGCCGTAGAACAACGAAATAACGACCGCCACCACCAGCCCCAGCAGAGCTTTGATGACATGGCCGCGCAGACATTCCAGATGCTCGCCGAACGACATCGTCGAATCGTCGAACAGATCTTTGGACTTGGACATGGCATCCCCTCCGGTCGAGTCGTACGGAACGAGTTCCGGCTGAAGTCGTGTTGGTGACGAGAATCAGCCGAAGCGCCGGACTCCCGTAACCGGAGCGATTCCGAACGAACATCGCCGGAATGACCTTGAGTAACGGGACTGGCAAACCTCAGCAGCGCGGACAGCCGCAGGTCACTGTGTCGGGAATCATTCCATTCCCGGAAAGCTGTCCACTCGGTTTGCCCGCGGATGAGCAGGCCGCTTGAGCGGAGTGTGGAGATTCTATTCCGCCCCTCAGGAGCGTCAACGAAAGGGGTCAGGCGCCGCCGGGCTGTCCCCCTGCTGGTTGAGCCGTGGCATTGGGAGCACTGGCGGGAGCGGTTGCTGGCGTTGCCGGAGCAGTCCGTTTCCGGAGTGGCGTTGTCACGGGAGTGCCGCCTCCCAGAACCGCGATGTTAGCTGGTTTCGCGACCTGCAGCGGAGTCAGCAGTTCTGCACGCAGGACATACTTCTCCGGGGACTTCGAAACCGCGACGTTGTTAACGAGATCCACATAAACACCAGTGATTGCCGATGCGGCATCCGCGACGGGCTTTCCGCTGAGCGTGTTGGTCAACCCGGCCTTCTTGCCATCCACCGTCAATTCTCCGGCTCCGGGACGACAGG
>Ga0172376_10001823_pt1 | contig 26850 bp, 27 predicted proteins | sample Lak35m_FD_121114 | JGI IMG/M metagenome (GOLD analysis project Ga0172376, IMG submission 121114) | Freshwater microbial communities from Kabuno Bay, South-Kivu, Congo - kab_092012_35m | ecosystem: Environmental > Aquatic > Freshwater > Lake | place: Democratic Republic of the Congo: South-Kivu...
CGCCGGAATTTCGCGCGGAGCACGATCGGCTCGCGGGCCACGCCGCCCCGAGCTCCGGCGGAGGTGCCGAATGACTGCCCCGCGCACGATCCACGTGAAGGCGCTTACCCGCGTCGAGGGGGAAGGTGCGCTCCGCGTGCGCGTGACCAACGGCACGGTTGAGATCGCCGAATTCAACATCTACGAGCCGCCCCGGTTTTTCGAGAAGCTCGTCGTCGGCCGCGAGATCCGCGAGGTGCCCGACATCGTCGCGCGGATCTGCGGCATCTGCCCGGTGGCCTACCAGATGAGTGCCTGCCATGCGCTCGAAACGGCGCTCGGCATCGAGACGACGCCCGCGATTGAAGCGCTCCGCCGGCTCCTCTACTGCGGCGAGTGGATTCAGAGCCATGCGCTGCACGTCCACCTGCTCGATGCCCCCGACTTCTTCGGCTGCGAGAGCGGCTTCTCGATGCCGCCGGAGCGCGCGCCCTTCCTGGAGCGGGGCCTGCGGATGAAGCAGATCGGCAGCCGACTGATCGAGGTGCTCGGCGGCCGCGCGGTGCACCCGATCAATATCACCGTCGGCGGGTTTTGCAAATCGCCGGCGGTGGTGGCGGTGCAAGCACTCCTGCCCGACCTCGAATGGGGCATCGCGGCTGCAGAGGCGCTCGTTGCGGAGGTCGCCGATTTCGAGTTCCCCGACTTCCGGCAGCCACACGAATACGTTGCCGTGCGGGCGGGCGACGAGTATCCGATGAATCGAGGCCGCATCGTGGCGCTGACGACCGCCGGCCAACGCACGCTCGACATTCCGGTGGCCGACTACGAGCGGCATTTCCGCGAGCGTCAGGTGCCGCACTCGACCGCGCTGCACAGCCTCATCGAGCCCGACGAGCGGCCTTATCTCTGCGGGCCGCTTGCGCGGATGGCGACGAGCCGCGATCTCCTGCCGCCGCGGGCGCGGACGGCCGCCGCTGCCTGCGGCATCGACTGGCTGTGCGGCAATCCCTTTCGACAGATCCTGGCGCGGGCGATCGAAATCCTGGCCGCGTTCGAGGAGGCCGCGCGAATCGCCCGCGGCTATTCGGCGCCGCTTGCGCAGCCGCGCGTCGAGTTCGTGCCGCGGGCGGGAGAAGCCTGCCATGCCACGGAGGCGCCGCGAGGGCTGCTCTATCACCGTTACCGGATCGGCGCGGACGGCCTCATCGCCGCGGCCGCGATCGTTCCGCCGACGTCACAAAACCAGGCCCGTATCGAGGAAGACCTCCGGGCGTATGTGCCGATTGTGCTCGAACGCGCGGACGCCACGCGCCGGTGCGAGCACCTGATCCGCACGTACGATCCCTGCATCAGCTGCGCGACGCACTTCCTCCGCATCGAAAGGTAGGGCGGGCTTCAGCCTGTCGTCGTCGCCATTGCCCGCGGCTTCCGTCGGGGGCTTGCGGCGGGGCCGCTCGTTCTTCTTGACATGCGCGGCGCTACCGGTATCACAAGACTGCCTCAAACCCCAAGGAAAACCCATCATGACCCGCCATGCAGTGACCGTGATCCCGGGAGACGGGATCGGCCCCGAGTGCGTCGCCGCCGCCGTCGAGATCATCAACGCCACCGGCGTCGGCATCGACTGGGTTGAACGGCATGCCGGCGAGCGGGTTTTCAAGCAGGGCATCGCCTCGGGCGTGCCGCAAGACACGATCGACTCGATCAACAGCACGCGCGTGGTGCTCAAGGGCCCGCTCGGCACCCCCGTGGGCTTCGGTGAAAAGTCGGCCAACGTCACGCTGCGGAAGCTGTTTGAGACCTACGCCAACATCCGGCCCGTCCGCGAGCTTCCCGGCGTGGTCACGCCCTACAGCGGCCAGGGCATCGACCTCGTGGTGGTCCGCGAGAACGTCGAGGATCTCTACGCCGGCATCGAGCACATGCAGACGCCCGACGTCGCGCAGTGCCTGAAGCTCATCAGCGCCAAGGGCTCCGAGAAGATCATCCGCACGGCATTTGAGTTCGCCCGGTCGGAGGGGAGGCAGTCGCTGGCCTGCGCCACGAAGGCCAACATCATGAAGCTCACCGAAGGCGAGGTGAAGCGCACGTTCGAGCGGATCGCTCCGGAATACCCCGACATCAAGTCGTGGCACGTGATCATCGACAACTGCGCCCACCAGCTCGTGAAGAAGCCGGGCCAGTTCGACGTGATCGTGACCACGAACATGAACGGCGACATCATCAGCGATCTGACGTCGGCCCTCGTCGGCGGCCTCGGCTTCGCCCCGTCGGCCAATCTCGGCAACGGGATCGCGATCTTTGAGGCGGTGCATGGCTCGGCCCCGAAATATGCCGGCAAGGACGTGATCAACCCCACGGCCGTGATCCTGAGCAGCGTGATGATGCTCAAGTATCTCGGTGAATTCGAGGCGGCGGCAGCCATCGAGCACGCCGTGCTCACGACGCTTCTCGACGGCAAGCTCACGGGCGACGTGGTGGGCTACGACAAGGGCGTGAAGACGTCGGAATACACGAAGGCCGTGATCAAGAACCTCGGCCGCAAGGCCGACGGCTGGAAGGTGCGGACGGCCAAGCCGATCAAGATGCCTGAACTGAGCCGCAATCAGGTGTTTCGCCCGGCCAAGACGAAGGAAGTGGTCGGCGCCGACATTTTCGTCGAGAGCGCGATGGTGCCGGCAGAGCTCGGGCCGTCGCTCGAGGCGATCGCCGCCCAGGCTCCGCTCAAGCTCAAGATGATCTCCAACCGGGGCACGAAGGTCTATCCCGACGGCAATCCGAACATCGACTGCGTGAGCCAGCACCGCTGCCGGTTCGTGACCCGCAGCGGCCAGCCGATCCAGTTCGACGATGCCCTCGCCCTGGCGCGAAAGATCAACGAGACACACGAGGTCTGCCACATCGAGCGTCTCCTGCGCATCGACGGCGCCGACGGCTTCACGAAGGCGCAGGGCGAGGACTGAGAAGTAGACCGCTTGCAAAGTAGACCGCTTGCTCCGCAAGCGAATCAGTAGGAGATCCGCTTGCGGAGCAAGCGGTCTACTGTGGCAGGCTGAAGCCTACCCTACCGGAGATAGTCGATGCACCGCTTGAGGCTGGTGAGCTGTGCGGCGTCGCGGTCGGGGACGTGCACGGCGAGCGCCTTGCAGAGGCGGATGACGAAATTCTGAAAGTCCATCGAGTCAAGGTCGAGCTCGCGGCGGAAGTTTGCGTCGGGCTCGAGCGCGGCGAGATCGGCTTCCGGGGCGATGCCGCCGAGGATTTCGAGCACGGTCTGCCGGATCTTTACCTCGTCGCTCATAGCTGCTCCGGATCTTGCAGCAGCCGGTCGATCGCATCGAGATAGAGCCCGCCGCGGTGGCCGTCGCTCACACGGTGATCCGCTGCGAGTGTGGCCGTCACGATGCGGCGCACGAAGAGCCCGCCGTCCACCGCCCACGGCCGCTCCACGATCTTGCCGAAGCCCACGATCGCCACCTGCGGCGGATAGATCACACCCCACACGGCGTCCACGCCGCGATCGCCGAGGCTCGTGACGGTGATCGTGGAATCGGAAAGCTCGGAGCTTTTCATCCGGCCGGCCCGGGCCCGCGCGGTCAGGTCGCGAAGGCCGTCCATGAGGTCATCGAGGCTCCGCGACGCCGTGTCGTGCAACGCGAGGATCACGAGCCCCCCCTGCCGCAGCGAGATCGCCACGCCGAGGTGCACGTCGGGCTTCACGACCACGCGGTCGCCCTCCCACACGGCATTGAGCTCGGGCGCCTCGCGGATCGCCAGCGCCGCCGCCTTGAGGAGCAACATGCCGGCGAGCAGCCGCTTCTCCGGCGGTCGCCGCTCGTTTTCGCGGTCGAGCCAGGCCATGGCCGCGTGGAGGTCGATCGTAGTGGAGAGATAGTAGTGGGGAATCTCTCGCTTCGATCGCGACATCGCCGCGGCGATCGTCCGCCGCATCCGGTCCAGACGGTCTTGGTGGCCTTGGCGGTCTTGGCGGTCCGCGGAAGGCGGAGCGGCGGGCGGAGCAAATGCTGGCGTGACAGGGACTGCCACCTGCGGCGCGGCCGGCTCACCGGCCGCCGCGCGCTCGATGTCGGCCCGCGTGATCGCTCCCTCGCGGCCCGTCCCCTCCACGAGCCGCGGATCGACGCCCAGTTCGCGGGCCAGCCGCCGCGCCGACGGCGAGATCCGCAGGCGTCCGAGGGCATCGAGCGCCGGAGCGTAGAGCGGCGGCGTAGGCAGGGGTCGCGTGGGCGCGACGGCAGCCGCCGGCCGCACTTCGCCCGTTTCCGGTGGCGCGGGTGGTGCTGCGGGTGCTGCTGCCACGGGCGCAACCGCCGGTTCGCCCGCCACGCGGATCGTAGCGAGCGGCGTACCCACCGGCACGCGTGTACCGGGCGCAACGAGGATCGCGTCGAAAACCCCGTCGTGAAAAACCTCGACGTCGATCACGCCCTTTTCCGTGTCGACCTCCGCGATCGTGTCGCCGCGTCGCAAAACGTCGCCCGGCTGCTTCCGCCAGGCGACGAGCGTGCCCGCCTCCATGTCGGCGCCGAGCGTGGGCATGAGGAAGGTTTCCATGATCAGGCGAGGCCTTTCACGGCGGCGACGATGCGTTCGACGCTCGGGATCGCGGCGTCTTCGAGGTGCTTGGCATACGGAATCGGCACCTCCGCGCTCGCCACGCGGGCGACCGGTGCGTCGAGGTCGTAAAACGACCGCTCCATCAGGATCGCGGCGATCTCGGCAGCGAGCCCGCAGGTCTTCCAGCCTTCGTCGACCACGACCGCGCGGTGGGTCTTCGCCACAGATTCCGCGATTCGATCGGCGTCGAGGGGCCGCAGGCAGCGGAGATCGATCACCTCCGCGTCGATGGAATCGGCCGCGAGCCGCTCCGCGGCCGCCAGCGTCTTCACCAGCGAGCCGCCCGACGTCACGAGCGTGACGTCGCAGCCCTTCCGGCGGACCGCCGCCTTCCAGGCGTCGAACGCCGCCGGCTTTTCCTCCACTTCCCCCTCCGTCGCATAGAGCATCGCGTGCTCCACGATGATCACCGGATCGGGATCGGCGAGCGCCGCGGGCAGCATGTGTCGCGCGTCGTGCGGCGTCGCGGGAGCCAGCACCTTCAGGCCCGGCACGTGGGCATACCAGACCTCGAGGCTGTGCGAATGCTGCGCCGCCACCTGCCGGCCGGCGCCCGTCGCCATACGGATCACGAGCGGCACGCCGATCTGGCCGCCGCTCATGTGCCGCAGCGTCGCGGCGTTGTTCACGATCTGGTCAAGCGCAAGCAGGCTGAAGTTGATCGTCATCACCTCCACGATCGGCCTGAGGCCGCCGATCGCCGCGCCGATGCCAGCCCCCACAAATCCCGATTCGGAGAGCGGCGCGTCGCGCACCCGCTCGGGACCGAATTCCTCGAGCAGCCCCTTGCTGCAAGCATAGGCGCCGCCATAGCGTCCCACGTCTTCCCCGACGAGGATCGTGCGGTCGTCGCCCGCGAGCGCGGCGCGGATCCCCTGCCGGACGGCCTCGCGGTAGGTGAGCGTCGGCATCGTCAGACCTCTTGCCGGGCCGGGTCTGGCTCATGGCCGGCCGGGGCCGCGAGCAGGTCACGCTCGAGATCTTCGACCCGCTCCCACGCAGCCGCCTCGGCCGCGGCCACGGCTCCCTCGACTTCGGCGGCCACGTCGCGCTCGAGTGATTCCCATTCGGCGTCGTCGAGCAGCCCCCATTCCCGCAACTGCCGTGGAAAGATCACCAGCGGCCCGCGTGTACGCCAGCGTTCCACCTCTTCCTTCGGCCGGTAGAGCTCGGCGTCATACATCGAGTGGGCCTCGAAGCGGTAGGTGCGGGCCTCGAGCAGATAGGGCGCGCTCGTGCTGCGCACGATCTCCGCCGCCAGCCGCACCGCTCCCTCGACGGCCAAAACATCCATGCCATCAACGACCGCCGCCTCGATGCCATACGCGGCCCCCTTGCGATAGATCCGTGGCATCGCCTGATGCCGCTCGAGCGCCGTGCCCATCGCGTAGAAATTGTTTTCGCAGAGAAAGAGCACCGGCAGCTTCCAGAGGCCCGCAAGGTTGAGCGACTCGTGAAACTCTCCCTCGGCCACGGCGCCATCGCCGAAGAAGCAGCAGGTGACATGCGGCCGGCCCTGCATGCGGTCGGCGAACGCGAGCCCCACTGCGAGCGGCATCCCGCCGGCCACGATCGCGTTGCCGCCAAAGAGCCGACGGGAGACGTCGAAGAGATGCATCGAGCCGCCGCGACCCCGGCAGCAGCCTGCGACCTTTCCAAACATCTCGGCCATGACGGCTCCGGGCGCGACGCCGCGGGCGATGGCATGGGCATGCTCGCGGTAGGCGGCCACGATCCTGTCTTCAGCATCGAGGGCGGCGATCGCTCCCACAGCCACTGCCTCCTCGCCGATCCCCAGATGCAGGAAGCCGCGAATGTTGCCCTGCATGTACAGCTCGGCCGACTTCTCCTCGAAACGGCGGATCAGGAGCATCTGCCGCAGGAGCGCATGGGCATGGCTCTTGGCCAGGGCTCCGGTCATGGCTTCGCCCCCGCGGCATCCGGCTCGAGCGTCGAAAGATCCCCCTCAGGCAGGCCGAGTTCGCGGGCCTTGAGCAGCCGCCGCATGATCTTGCCGCTGCGGGTGCGGGGCAGGCTCGCGACAAACGCGATCTCCTTCGGCGCGATCGCGGAGCCGAGCCGCTTCCGCGCGAAGCCGAGCAGATCTTTCTCCAGTGCAGGGCCGGCCGTGAAGCCCGGCTTGAGCGACACGAATGCCTTCACGATCTCGTGCGCGCTCGGGTCGGGCTTGCCGATCACCCCCGCCTCGGCGACAGCCGCATGCTCGAGCAAGACGCTCTCCACTTCGAACGGGCCGACCAGGTGCCCGGAGGTCTTGATGACGTCGTCCTTGCGACCGACGAACCAAAAATAGCCGTCCGCATCCCGCCGCGCGAGGTCGCCCGTCAGATACCAGCCGTCGGCGAAGCAGGCGTCATACCGCGAGGGCTCGTTCCAATAGCCGCGAAACATCGACGGCCAGCCGGCGCGGATCGCGATCTCCCCCTGCGTCGCCGGATCGGTGACCTCGCCGATGCGGCCGTCAGGACGTCGCTCGACGATCGCCGCGTCGATCCCGGGCAGCGGTTTGCCCATCGAACCGGGACGGATCGGGAGCGACGCGACGTTGGCGATCATGATGCCGCCCGTCTCCGTCTGCCACCAGTTGTCGTGAAACATGTGGCCGAACGCCTCGCCCCCCCACACGACTGCCTCGGGGTTGAGCGGCTCACCGACGCTCGCGAGAAACCGGAGACGACTTGTATCGTGCTGCCGCGCGACCTCGGCGCCCAGCCGCATCATCATCCGGATCGCGGTGGGCGCCGTGTACCAGACGGTCACCCCCTCCTCCACGAGGATTCCGTACCAGCGCTCCGCATCGAATTCGCCGGCGTCGAGGATGCTCGTCACGCCGCATGTCAGCGGAGCGATGATGCCGTAGGAGGTGCCGGTTACCCAGCCGGGATCGGCCGTGCACCAGAAGATGTCGTCGGGATGCAGGTCGAGCGCGAGGACGCCGGTGACGTGGTGCGCGACCACGGCCTCGTGCGCATGGATCGCCCCCTTCGGCGTGCCCGTCGTGCCGCTCGTGAAGTGGAGGAGCGCGGGATCTTCGGCCGCCGTCGCGGGGATCGTGTATTGATCCTCCGCGCGGGCCATGACCTCGTGAAAGTCGTGCGCGCCTGCGGGCAGCGGCCCCGCCTCGTCGGAAATCAGGATCACGTGCTCGACCGAGGCGAGCGCGTCGCGGATCGCGGCTATCTTGCGACGATAGAGGCTCTGCGTGGTGACGAGCACCCGCGGCCGGCCGATCTCAACGCGGGCCCGGATCGGCTCGGGGCCGAAGGCGGCGAAAAGGGGCGTGAACACAGAGCGGGCCTTCAGCGTGCCGAGGGCCGTCACCACGAATTCCGGAGTGCGGCCGGCCAGCGCGAAGACGCGGTCACCGGGGTGGATGCCGAGGTGCCCGAGCACGTTCGCGAAGCGACTGGTCTGCCGGGAAAGCTCCCCGAACGTGATGTCGCGCCGCGCACCCGATAGCGAAACCGCGCGGAGGGCGACGTGCGTGGCCCGTGCCGATCCCGCATGCCGATCAACCGCCTCATGGGCGATGTTCAAGCCGCGGCCAAACGGGAGGCCGGCGAGCATCGCGCGGGCCCGCGCCCAGGAAAACTCCCGCCTTGCCCGATCGTAGTCGGGCATGTTCGGGGCGACAGCGATGGGAGTATCGCGCATGGACGGCGGCCCTCGGAGGAAAGCCCGGTCCATCGGATGCCAGCAGGCAAGAAGCCAGGAATTATTGGCACCCGGTCAAGGGACGACAGCGGATACCTTTTTTGCGGGCACGAGCCGCACCTGGCGGATGTCGCAGCAGGCGACGTTCACGATCGTCTTCGGCTGGATGCGGAGCGTGTGTTCGCCGGTGGCGAGCGTCACCTTCCCGATCACCCGCGGCTTGAAGGCCTGGAAGTGGCCCGTGTCTTCGACCACGAACGTGAGCGGCTCGGGAGCTCCATCGCGGCCGGCGTCGAACGCGACTTTCATCGTGCTGCCGCCGTGGCCCTTGCCGCAGCCCTGCAGCACCTCGATCTCATACTGGCCCGGCGCCGCCACCGCGAACGTCCATTCCGCGGCATCCTCCACGTTCTTCCAGTAGCCGAGCGTCTGCTTATGCGGCTCCGGCTCGTAACGAAGCATCGTGCCCTGCACCTTCGCCTCGCGGCCATGCAGGACGATCGCGCCGTCATCCGCCCGTGTGATGGCTCCGATCACGACCAACAGAATTGTCACAAGCGGCTTCAAGCTCATGTCCATACCCTAGCATATGCGAGGCAATTGCTCACCGATCGGCATCGGGAGCACGCGCGTGCCGCCGATGCGGGTCTTCACGACGACCAGCCGCGGATGCTCCGCGACGATGCGGCCCAACATCACCGCCTGCCGGCCATACTCGTGCGCCCGCATCGCCGCGAGCACGGCGTCGGCTGCGTCTGGTGGCACGACCGCGAGGAGTTTGCCTTCATTGGCCACGAGCAACGGGTCGAGACCAAGAATCTCGCAGGCCGCGGCAACGTGCGGATTGACCGGCACGGCATGTTCGTCGATTTCGATGCCGCAGGCCGCAGCCGACGCCATTTCGTTGAGGCTCGTGGCCACGCCGCCGCGGGTGGGATCACGAAGGATGCGGATGTCTGCGCGCGCGGCGAGCATCGCCGCCACGAGGCCGTGCAGCGGCGCCGAATCGCTTTCGATCGGCGCATCGAATTCGAGCCCTTCGCGCACGCTCATGACCGCCATGCCATGGTCGCCGATCGTGCCGCTGCAGAGCACGACGTCGCCGGGCCGCGGCGGCTCGCGGCCCACCATCACCTCTGGCGGCACGATGCCAAGGCCCGACGTGTTGATATAGACGCCGTCACCGTGGCCTCGCTCCACCACCTTCGTGTCGCCCGTCACGATCCGCACGCCGGCATTCCGGGCGGCGGCAGCCATCCGCTCGACAACCAGGGCCAACTCGGCGATCGGCAGCCCCTCCTCGAGAATGAATCCGCAGGTGAGCACCTTTGGGATCGCGCCGCTCATGGCGAGGTCGTTCACCGTGCCGTTGACGGCCAGTTCGCCGATCGAGCCGCCCGGAAAGAAGAGCGGCCGCACGACATAAGAATCGGTGGACAGGGCGACCCGCCCGCACCCGTTGAGATCGCCGTCCATGTCGAGCACGGTCGAATCGCCCAGGCGATCGAGCCAGGGATTCGAGAACGCCGGGAGAAAGATTCCCTCGATCAGGTCGCGCGAAAGCGCGCCGCCGCCACCATGCCCGAGGATCACGTGCGGATAATCGCGAAGCGCCGTCGGACAGGAGAAGTGTGCGAAATCAGCCATGGCGAAAATTGTAGTAGGCGGCGCAGGCACCTTCGCTCGACACCATCGTGGCGCCGAGCGGAGTCCGCGGCGTGCATTCCTTCCCGAAGGCGGGGCATTGATCGGGCTTGAGCGTGCCCTGGAGCACCTCGCCACTCTTGCACAGCGGCGACTCGACGGCCGTTATACCTCCCACGCCGAACCGCTGCTCGGCGTCGAAATCGCGGTAGGCGTCGGCGAGCCGCCAGCCGCTCGCCGGGATCACGCCGATCCCGCGCCAGGCCCGGTCGGTCGGTGCGAACACCTCGGCGATCACCCGCTGTGCCGCCTCGTTGCCCTGCTCGCGTACCACCCGCGGATAGGCGTTTTCAATCTCCGCTCGGCCCGCCTCCAACTGCACCACGGCGCCCCTGATCCCGGCGAGCAGATCGAGCGGCTCAAATCCCGTCACCACGATAGGCACGCCGAACCGGGCCGCCAGCGGTGGATACTGCCAGGTGCCCATCACGCTGCAGACATGGCCCGCGGCGAGAAACGCATGCACGCGGTTTGCGGGGCTCTGCATGATCGCTTCGATCGCGGGGGGCACGAGCACGTGCGAGACGAGCATCGAAAAGTTCTCGAGCCCCTGCTCTTTTGCAACCTTCACCGCCATCGCATTGGCCGGCGCCGTCGTCTCGAAGCCGATCGCCAGAAACACCACCTCGCGATCGGGGTGCTGCCGGGCGAACTTCACCGCGTCGAGCGGCGAATAGACCACTCGCACGTCGCCCCCCGCCCCCTTCACCTGAAAGAGGTTTTCCCGCGACCCCGGCACACGAAGCATGTCGCCGAACGAGCAGAAGATCACCTCCGGCCGCGCCGCGATAGCCAGCGCCTGGTCGATCGTCTCGAGCGGCGTCACGCAGACCGGGCAGCCAGGGCCGTGGATCATCTCCACGTGGCGGTCGGGCTCGCGAGGCAGGAGTTCGTCGATGCCGTTGCGGATGATCGAGTGCGTCTGCCCGCCGCAGACCTCCATGATCGCCCACGGCCGCGTCACGAGCCGGTCGATCTCGGCCGCCATCCGCCGGGCCGTGTCTGCGTCGCGATATTCGGCGAGGTGCTTCACGGCAACTCCATGGGCCGGGGGTCGGTGAAAGGCGAGCCGAGTTGGCGTATCCTCGTCTCCGAAGGCGAGGCTTTCACCGCCCCCGGCGACTCCATGAGCCGGGGGTCGGTGGAAGGCGAGCCGAGTTGGCGTATCCTCGTCTCCGAAGGCGAGGCTTTCACCGCCCCCGGCGACTCCATGGGCCGGGGGTCGGTGGAAGGCGAGGCGAGTTGGCGTGTTGTTTCGGCATCAGTATCACGCAGTTCGGCGAGGCCCTCTTCGAGGATGCCGAGTTCCGCAAACGTGCGCAGGGTCTCCTGGGCCGACGCCTCGTCGATCTTCGAGATCGCGAAGCCCACGTGCACGATCGTGTAGTCGCCCACGGCGATGTCGGGCAGATAGGCGAGGCAGACATCCTTGACGACGCCACCGAAATTCACGCGTCCCATGCGAGTGCCGTTGTCGTCACGGATCGACTCGATTTGCCCGGGCACGGCGAGGCACATGGGGATGGGCTCCGGATGTCAATGACCGGCTGACGCCTGTCCCACCTTGACGATGGTGGAGAGCTTCGTGCAGAGGCGGGCAGCCAGTTCGTCCACGGCGCGAGCGACCGCTGGCGAGAGACCGGCGCCAGGCTCGAACGACTCACCCTCGATGAGATAGGCCGTCACCTTCTGCGGGTAGTCGTCTTTGAGCAGCCAGCGACCGAAGGCGATGGCATGGTCCCAGCGAAAGGAGTGGAGACTGACGCCGGAGGGCGACTGGTGCTCCACCGCCTCACCGGGCACCTCGAACAGGCTGCCCGGCACGCTCCCCGAGCGGCAGGCATCGACGAGAATCACCTCGGTCACTCCGCGCATCTGAAGCGCCACATCCATGCCCCCGGTGCCAGCGTCGATGCACAAGACCCCTTCCGGCAGCCCCCGTCCAAACAACCGGCGCACGAGCACCGGCCCCGCGGCGTCGTCGCCACAGAGCAGGTTGCCGCAGCCGATCACGAGCGTACGTGTCTGTTCGCCGTTCATCCGCCCTCGCCGATATGAAACCAGGCCTACTCCGTGCCCTTCGGTTTACAAACCGATCTTCACGAGCACGCCACACGCAAGGATTGCCAGGCCCGCCATCGCGTGGCCAAACCGCCCGAGCGTCGGCACCTGCACGAACGAGAGCCCGTAGCGCATCGCCATCACGGCGGCCACCATCGTGACCACCGTCGCCAGCGCGAAAGCGGCCGCCACCACCGCCACCGCGCCAGAGCTCGCCTTGGCGGCGGGGTACATCAAAAGCGGGATGAGCGGCTCGCAGGGGCCGAAGACGAAAACGAGAAATGCAGTCCACGGCGTCCACACGGCCGCGGGCGCCACGACGTCGTTTGCAGCGTGGGAATGCGAAGCAGCATGGCGATGTCGATACGGCATGTCGCGCAGGTCTCGCATGACTCCCCAGGCTGCATACGCCAGCCCAAAGCTGATCAGGAGCCAGCCCGCCAGATCGCCGCGAAATCCCTCCAGGGTCTCCAGCTGCATGGCGGCGATGCCTAGCAGCAGGCCAGCGGCGCCGATCGCCACGGAGCTGGCCACATGCCCCACTCCGCACGCAACGGTGACACCGAGTGTCTTGCGGGCCGACCAGCCGCCCGCCTTCGACATCGCCACGAATGGCAGATAGTGGTCGGGGCCGAGGATCGTGTGGAGTACGCCGATCGACAGTGCCGTGAGGCAGAGGATCGCGATCTCGGAAGAAATCAGTTCACTCGCCATGACGCACCCCGAGACCTTGTCGCATCCCCGTTGCGCCCGACTGACCGAAGTCTACGCCCGCGACGCCGTGCCTGGAAAGCGCCACGACGGTACACTTCTCGCGGCAGGGAGCGGCTGATCGAACCGAATATTCGCAGGCTTCCATGCACGAATCGTCGATCGCCACGAACATCGTCGACATCGCCTCGCAGCACGTGCGGGATGCGGGCGGAGGCCGCGTCGCCGCAGTCACGTTGCGCGTTGGCCGGCTTTCCTGCGTGCATGAGGATGCCCTGCGCTACAGCTTTGATCTCGTCCGCGAGGGCACGCCGCTGGCCGGGGCCATACTGCGGATCGTGACCGTGCCGGTGAGCGTCTGGTGCCCGGGCTGCAACGCGGCATTCGAGCTACCCAGCATCCAGCGATTCGCCTGCCCTGTCTGCAGCAAGCCGTCAGCGGACATTTGTGCTGGACGCGAACTCGACCTCGAATCGATCGAACTCCTGGCGGCCGCCGACAATTGTCTGGAGGCCGCCGACACATGACGCAGCCGCGCATCCTCGAGGTCCGCACGAAGATCCTCAAGAAGAACGACGAGACGGCCCGCGAGATGCGCGGGAGGTTCGAGGCCGCCGGCGTGCTCGTCGTGAACATGGTGTCGAGCCCCGGCACCGGCAAGACGGCGTTGCTCAAGGAGACGCTCCGACGGCTCGTCGCCCGCGGCATTCCCGTCGCGGCGATCGTCGGCGATCTCGAGACCGACAACGACGCCCGCCGGCTCGCCGAGAGCGGCGCACCGGTCCGCCAGATCATGACCCACGGCCTCTGCCACCTGGAGGCCGACATGGTGCAGGCACACCTCGATGGCTGGAACCTCGTCGGCCTGCACTACCTCTTCATTGAAAACGTCGGCAACCTCGTCTGCCCGACGAGCTGGGATCTCGGCGAATCGGTCCGCCTCGCGCTCCTTTCGGTGACGGAGGGGGAAGACAAGCCGCTCAAGTATCCCGGCCTCTTCAACACGGCCGACATCGCGGCGATCACGAAGATCGACCTCGCGGAAGCCTGTGATTTCAACCGCGCACTGGCCCGCGCTAATATCGAGGCCGTGCGGCCCGGTATGCGGGTCATCGAGACCTCGGCGAAGACCAGCGCGGGCATCGACGAGTGGCTCGACTATCTCGCCACCCGCAGGACAGGGCACCGTGCCTGTCCCGATCCCCCGTAGGACAGGCCTCCGTGCCTGTCTTCATTGCAGGCAACGGAATCGACAAGACAGGCACGGAAGCCTTTCCTACGCCCCAGCCCGTCCGAGCACCGCCTGCCCGAGCGCAAGTCCACCGTCGTTGGGTGGCACCCGCTCGTGGCAGAGCACCTCGAAGCCGGCGCGGTGCAACTCGTCGATCGCTTGCCCGACGAGCACCGCATTTTGAAAAACACCCCCCGTCAGCCCCACCGTATTCCCGGCCCCTTCCAACCGGAGCCGCCCGCACACCTCCGCGATCATCTTCGCCATTCCCCGGTGAAACCGCGCCGCAATCGCCCGCGCTGAAACCCCGGCCACCGCATCGGCCGCGATCTGCCGCACGACGCCCTGCCAGCCGATCAGTGCCGGCGCACCGGCATTGATCGCGCATCGATACGCCCCGCTCTCGCCGGCCGCTTCCGCGGCGAGCGCCTCGAGGTTCATCGCCGCCTCGGCCTCGTAGGTGATCGATTGCTGTGCGCCCACAAGCGCCGCCACGCCGTCGAAGAGCCTGCCCATGCTGCTCGTCGCCACGCAATTGAGGTTTCGTTCAAGCTGCTGGCGCAGGAGCCGCAGCTCCGCTTCGCCCGCGGCCTGCGCGGGGGACAGGCTCTCATTCCAGTCGTAGCCCGCCGCGTGCAGCATGGCGAGCGCAATCCGCCACGGATGACGGATGCTCGCGCCGCCGCCGGGCAAGGGGAAGGGCTCGAGGTGCGCTGCACGGCGAAAAACAAACTCCCGCACCGCAAACACCTCGCCTCCCCAGATCGTGCCATCGCGGCCAAAGCCCGTGCCGTCGAAGCAGACACCGATCAGCGGCTCATCCATCCTGCCGTGCTCTGCCATGAGCGACGCCACATGGGCCTCGTGATGCTGCACCTGCACGAGCGGGATGCGCCGCTCGGCGGCGAATCCTGCAGCCCATTGCGACGAGAAATAGCCCGGGTGCAGGTCGGCCACCACGATCTCGGGCGTCGTGCGATAGAGCCGCATGAGGTGCTCGGCGGTGCGGGAGAGCGCGTCGAGCGTCTCCAGATTTCCCATGTCGCCGATGTGCTGGCTCATGATCGCCTGGTCGCCGTGCGCGAGGCAGAGTGTGGCCTTCAGCTCGCCCCCGACGGCGAGCACGCTCTGCCCGCCGTGCGCGAGCCGCACCGGCAGCGGCGCATAGCCGCGGGATCGCCGGATCGGCAGCGTCATGCCCGCCACGCAGCGGACGACAGAGTCATCGCAGGGCACCTCGATCGGCCGGTCGTGCATCAGAAACCCGTCCACGAGCGGCCCAAGCCGGATCGCGGCATCGCGGTTCTCGTGCACGATCGGCTCTTCAGACAGGTTGCCCGATGTCATCACCAGCGGCGGCATCCCCGCGCAGAGCAAGTGGTGGAGTGGCGAATAGGGGAGCATGAGCCCCAGAAAATCGGTGCCCGGCGCGACCGCCGTCGCGATGCCGCCGCCATCAGCCCGCTTGCGCACAAGCACGATCGGCCGCTGGCGGCTTGCGAGCAGCCGCAGCTCCTGCTCGTCGATCACAGCACACCGGAGGGCCTGCTCAACGGTTGCCACCATGATGGCCAGCGGTTTTCCGACGCGGTGCTTGCGTTCGCGGAGCCGGTTCACGGCGGCGGCGTTCGTCGCATCGCACACGAGATGAAAGCCGCCCAGCCCCTTGACCGCGAGCACATCTCCCGCGCGGATCGCCCGCCGCGCCGCCTCGATCGCGCCGTCGCTCTCGTGCTGTGACGGCGTGAACCACACCGTCGGCCCGCAGCGCAGGCAGGCATTCGGCTGCGCATGAAACCGCCGATCGGCGGGATCGGCGTATTCGGCGGCGCACGACTCGCACATGGAAAACTCCCGCATCGTCGTCTGCGGGCGGTCGTAGGGGAGGCCCGTGATGATCGTGAACCGCGGGCCGCAGTTGGTGCAATTGATGAATGGATAATGGTGGCGGCGATTGCTCGGATCCTGGAGCTCGGCAAGGCAGGCATCGCAGGTGGCGATGTCGGGGGGCACGGCGACGTTCGGCCGCGCGCCACGGTCGCTCGCGAGAATGACGAATGCTGCCGACTGCGCGACGGCCACATTCTCAACGTCCACGCGCTCGACGACCGCGAGGGGCGGTGCTGCTTCCGCGAGTCCTTCCAGAAAAGACTGCACGCGGTCAGCCGGCCCCTGCACCTCCGCCGTCACGCCAGCAGGACCGTTTTCCACCCAGCCCGAAAGGCCCAGCCGCGCGGCCCGCCGCCAGACGAACGGTCGAAACCCGACCCCTTGCACCACGCCCGTGATCGACAGCCGCTTGCGTATCTCGTGTCGTGGCTGGGCAGAATTCGCGACCATCATGTCGTGCCGGAGCGGCTCCCGGGACTGACGACGATCCCGTCGCCATCATAGGCCACCACCGTGCCGAATGCCGCGCTCGAGTCAGCCAGGATTTCCGTAAGCCCGCGGGCGTCGGCCGGCGAAGCCCGCCGCAGGCTGAAGCGATGGATCTGCATCGGTGCGATCCGCAGGGCCGCGAGCTGCCCCGTCGCGCGATCGACCGTCGCGAAGGCAAGGATCACCAGATCGCCGCGAAAGGCCTCGTATCCGCTGATGCCTTCGTAGTCGTCGATGCATTCGCCGCAGCCATAGAGAACCAGCCGGCCGCGGTAGATCTCGATCGGACGGGCATGGTGCGACGAATGACCGTGGACGATGTCGGCACCGCCATCGATGACCGCGCGTGCAAACGCCGCCATGTCGTCGGGCACGTCGCTGCCCCAGTTGGTCCCCCAGTGGATCGACACCACGGCGATGTCTCCGGGCTGCTTTGCGTCGCGAATCCGTTCGCCGAGCCGATGCGCCTCGGATGCCGAGAGCGCGGGCACGATGTCGAGCCCGGGGCGGAGGGCCCCTACGGCCCAGCGGAGCGGAATCCCGCTCGTCGGCGATCCGACACCGAAGACGAGGCAACGGCCACCACCAGCCAGCGGCACGACGGCGGGCCGCTGCGCGCGATTCAGGTCGCGGCCCGCGCCCGCCGAACGGATCCCGGCGGTGGCGAGCGCATCGAGCGTTTCCAAGAGCCCCGTAGTTCCCCAGTCGAGCGCGTGGTTGTTGGCAAGCGTGGCAACGTCGATCCCCGCAGCCGTGAGGCAGTCGATGTTGGCCGGGTGCATGCGGTAGTGCACCTCCTTGCCGTGGCACCAATCGTCTGACGTCGTCACCGCCGTTTCGAGATTGACGATCCGGCAGTCGGGCCGCTCGCGCGTGCATGCATCGAGCGCGTCGCCCCAGATGTATTCGGGGGACGCGCCGCGTGGCAGGTCCCCATGCTTCCGCTCCGCGAGCCGCACATAATGCCGGGCGTCGCACATGCCCGGCTCGTGCAATTGGGGATCGCCTGGGACCCTGAGGATCTGATCGATCCCCCGCCCTGTCATCACGTCGCCGCAGAGAAGGAGCTTGGACTGCTTCATGGCCGATTCTACGCGGGCGGCCGGAGAGCTCGTCGCCCCCCGGCCGCTTTGTTGACCCGCGTTGTGAATCAGCCGCAGACCAGGCTTCGGCCAGGCTTAGACCTGGGCCGACCTAAGCATTGGCCGGCTTCTTCAGAAAGCTGACGATCAGCGGGAGGAGCGCGCCAACGATCGCCGACAGGCCGCCCGTGCCGGCCAGGCTGTCGGTGCCGCCGACGAGCGAGCCGATCGCCGGAACGAGCATGGGGAGAATCTTGCCGCCGAAGCCACCGCCCACGAGGCCGAGCACCGTGTTGAGCATCGGGCCGAGGTTCCGGTTCTTGACGAGCGCGCCCACGATGTTGCCGCCGGCACCGCCGGCAATGAGGCTCACGATCCAGCTGATGATCTGTGTCTGGGTCTGGGGATCCATTCGAGTTCCACCCTTCGCATAAAAGTCAGAATTTCAAGGGCCACGTCCACCACCGGACCCGCCCGCCAGAGAGTGAGTTGCCGGCCGGCGGCTCCGTGTCACATGGCTGGCACGAACTTTTTCTGGTTTTTGCCCGGCTGCGAGCCGGTTCTGAGGGTCGCGCCGGTTGTGCAAAGTAGACCGCTTGCTCCGCAAGCGGCCTACTTCAGAGCAAGCGGTCTACTGGGCCGCGAGGCGGTCGTGGACGGCCCGCATGTTGTCGATGCTCTCCTGCGCGAGCCGTTCCACGCCCGGTGAATAGTCAAAGACCTCCACGCTCACCCATCCGCGGTAGCCCACCCCCTCGAGCGCTTTGAAGATCGGCACGAAATCGACATCGCCGAAGCCCGGCCCCTGAAGGTTGACGTCGTTGGCATGGAAGTGCTCGAGGTGCCTGGCACTGGCGTGGATAATTCCGGGGATCGGCGTCGGCTCGCTTGCCATCGCCTTCACGTCGAGGTGCAGCCGCACATGGGCCGAGCCAATCCGTTCGATGAGCCGGCAGGTCTCGGCGGCTGTGGTGAGCACGTTCGTCTCGGCCGGCGAAAGCGGCTCGAGGGCCACGACCGTATCTGTCTGTTCGAGCACCGGCAGCAGCCGCGAAAACACCCCTTCGAGATGGTCGATCGCCCGCTCGTGGCTCACGCCCGGCATCAAGCCCCGCTGCTGCGGCGACCCAAAGACGAGCACGCGGCCGCCGAGGTCGGCGGACAGCCTCGCGATCTCGCCGAGGTAGTCCATCGTCCGCTGCCGGACCTCGGCGTCGGGATGGGTGACGTGAAATCCGGTGGTCTTGGCGAGCAGCCAGTGCAGGCCGACACACTCGAGCCCTGCCGCCTCGATGGTTCGCCGCAATTCGGCACGCCGCCCGCGCGACACGTCGGTGACAAGCGGCGCGAGTGTAAACGGGGCGATCTCGATGCCGGTGTAGCCGCAGGCCGCCGCATGCTCGCAGGCCTTCGCAAATGGCCAATCGCCGTAGGTCTCGTTGCAGATCGCGTAGCGCACCGGAGAGACTCCTGCCTTTCATGTTTTGGACGAGAGTATATTCAAGTGCCATGAAAACACTCGCTTCTTGTGTGCTGATGTGCCTGGCGATCGCGACGGCGCCGGCCCTCGCGGCCGAGGCCCCGCGGGGCTTCTCGATCCAGCAGACGCCCACGGGCGTGAGCGTCGCCTTCGACGGCAAGCCGTTCGCCGGCTACGTGATTGACGGGGCCAACAAGCCCTACGTCTGGCCGATCGTGGGCCCGACCGGCAAACAGATGACGCGCGGCTATCCGCTCGTCGATCTGCCATCGGAGCCAGAGAAGCAGCGCGACCATCCGCACCATCGCGGCCTCACGTTTGGCCATGAAGACTATGCCGGCGACACCTGGCACGACCGCAGCACCTACGCGGCCCTGCTCGCGGATCCCGAGAAGGCGGCCCGCGGCAGGGAGGCGATCGCCAACCTCGGGTCGATCAAACACCGCGCGTTCACGCGGCTCGAAGCCGGCCCCGAGGAGGCGATCGTGGAATCGCTCTGCGATCATCTCGGGCCCAATGGCCAGGTGAACCTCACCGAGCGCCGCCGCCTCACGTTTCGGGCGACTGCGAAGACGCGATCGATCGACGTCGATCAGGATCTTGTCGGCGGCGACAAGCCCGTCAGGATCGGCGACTGCAAAGATGCGGGGCTCTTCATCCGCGTGCCGGTGAGTGTGGCGGTCGATGCGAAGGAGGGCGGCAGGATCGTGAATAGCGAAGGCGCGGTCGATGCCGATGCCTGGTCGAAGCCGGCCCGCTGGTGCGATTACCACGGCCCCGTCGGCGGTGAGAAACTCGGCATCGCGTTCCTCAACCATCCGTCGAGCTTCCGGCATCCCACCCGCTGGCATGTCCGCACCTACGGCCTCTTCACGGCGAATCCGTTCGCCAGCCAGTCGTACGACCCGAATCTCCCCGACGCCGCGGTCACGCTCGCGCCAGGAGAGACGCTCCGGCTCCGCCACCGGCTCATCTTCCACCTGGGCGATGAACGCGAAGCCGACATCGAAGCCGCCTGGCAGGCCTACGCCAAAGAATCGCCGGCGTTGTAGACCGCTTGCGGAGCAAGCGGCTCTGGATCCGCTTGCGGAGCAAGCGGTCTACGAAACGAACTGTCCCTGAAGAGCGACACCCGCTGCCTTTTTGCCTCGAGACGGCCCGTCCGCCCGATTCGCCCGGATCCCCGCCGGGCCGTATCCTTCGCCAGCGCATGGAATGGCGAAGTCCTCGGCGACGCATGCCGTCGCCCACCCCGGAGAGCCTCCATGCCCTCTTCCGCGCTTCACACAATCGCCTTCATCGGCAACCACGTGCCGCGCCGCTGCGGCATCGCCACGTTCACCCGCGACCTGCAGACGGCCGTGGCCGACCACCTTCCTCGCGCCGAGTGCATGGTGGTGTCCATGAACGATGGCGGCGGCCCCTATGCCTATCCGCCGGCGGTGCGGTTCGAGTGCGACGACGCTGACATCGCGGCCTTTTCCCGCGCCGCCGACTTCCTGAACTTCGCCAACGTCGACGTCGTTTCGCTGCAGCACGAATACGGCATCTTCGGCGGGCCAGCCGGCAGCCACGTGCTCGAACTGTTGCGACAGCTCCGCGCCCCGATCCACACCACGCTCCATACCGTGCTTGCGCGGCCCTCGGCAGAGCAGCGGTCGGTGATGCAAGACGTCATCCGGCTTTCGTCGCGGCTGGCGGTGATGACCGATCGCGGCCGCGTGCTCCTGCGCGAGATCTACGGCGTGGCCGACGAACGCATCGACGTGATCCCCCACGGAATCCCCGACGTCGCCTTCGCCGACACGAGCGTGCACAAGAGTCGCTTTGGATTGGATGGAGCCCATGTCCTCCTCACGTTTGGCCTGCTCTCGCCGAGCAAGGGGATTGAACAGGTGATTCGGGCGCTGCCTGACGTTGTCGCGCGGCATCCGTCCACCCGCTACGTCGTGCTCGGGACCACCCATCCTCATCTCGTCCGCGACCAGGGGGAGGCCTACCGCGACGGACTGTATCGGCTCGCGGCCGAACTCGGCGTGGAGCGGCATGTCGTCTTCCACGATCGCTTCGTCGACATGCCTGAGCTGACAGCATTTCTCGGTGCCGCCGACATCTACCTCACGCCCTATCTCAACGAAGACCAGATCACCTCCGGCACGCTCGCCTATGCCTTCGGCTGCGGCAAGGCGGTGCTCTCCACGCCCTACTGGCATGCCCGCGAGCTCCTGGCCGACGGCAGGGGCATCCTCGTGCCCTTTCACGATGCCGACGCGATCGCGCGGGAGATCTGCGGGCTGTTTGACGATCCTGCCCGGCATCGGGCGATGTGCGAGCGGGCCTATGCGCTCGGCCGTGAGATGATCTGGAGCCGCGTGGCGGAGCGGTATGCGGAGGCCTTCGCGAAGACCCGCCAGGCGACGCTCGTGAAGTCGCCACGCCCTCATGCCGAATCCCGCGGCGACATCCGTCAGGCTTCCGCGGCGCACCGCGCGTTGCCGGCGCTGCGGCTGGATCACCTCTGGCGGCTCACCGACTCCACGGGCCTCCTGCAGCATGCCAGCCACGACGTGCCGAACCGCGCGGAGGGATACTGCACCGACGACAACGCCCGCGGGCTTGCGCTGATGGTGCATCTCGAGGAATTGCCTCTCGATGCGCCGGAGACCGCCCGGGCCGCCGCCGGCTACGCAGCGTTTCTGGGCCATGCGTTCGTGCCGACGACCGGCCGGTTTCGCAACTTCCTCTCCTTCGATGGCCGCTGGCTCGACGACGGCGGCACCGACGACTGCCTCGGCCGCGCCGTCTTGGCGCTGGGCACCTGTATCGGCCGCTCGCGGCGGCCGGCACTTTCCCGCTGGGCCGTGGAATATTTCGCGCCGTCGCTCCGCGCCGTGACCGCCACGACCAGCCCGCGGGCTTGGGCGCAGGCGATCCTCGGCATCCAGGAATATCTGCGGCGGCTGCACGGCGACCGGCTCGTTGCCGGCCTGCGCGACACGCTCATCGACAGGCTGCTCGATCTCCGCCGCGCGACCGCCGCCGCGGACTGGCCGTGGTTCGAAGACATCGTCGCCTACGACAACGCCCGCCCCTGCCAGGCGCTGATCTCGGGCGGCCGCTGGACGGGCCGCGCGGACGCACTCGAAGCGGGCCTGGCCATGCTCGACTGGCTCTGGCAGGTGCAGTGCTCGCCGTCGGGGCGGTTTTCCCCGATCGGCTGCCGCGGCTTCCTGCAGCGCGGCGGCGAGCCGGCGGCCTTCGACCAGCAGCCGCTCGAGGCGCACGGCATGGTCGCGGCCTGCATCGAAGCCTTTCATGCCGAGGGCGATCCGCGGTGGATCGAGCGGGCGTGGCTCGCATTCGATTGGTTCCGCGGCCACAACGTGCTCGGCGTGGCACTCTGCGACCCGCGCACCGGCGGCTGCCGCGACGGGCTGCTCGAGGATCGCGCCAACGAAAACCAAGGCGCGGAATCGACGCTCGCCTACCTGGCCGCGCTGGCCGAGATGCGGCTCGTCGAACACGAAACCGCCGCCGCTCAGCCCGCCCTGCCACACAGCCGCAGGCCGGCCCAGACGGCCGCGAGCCCGGAGAGATTCGTGCCCAGAATGTAGGCTGCGGCCATGCAAAAACGCCCGTGGGAAAGCATCTCGGCCGAATGGAAGGCAAACGTGGAATAGGTCGTAAACCCGCCGAGCAGGCCGACGAGCAGGACAGTCTCCTGTGCGACGGTGAAAGTGTCGCGCGATCGGCAGAGGGCGACGATCGCCGCGAAGGCAAATGAGCCGATCGCGTTGACGGCGAGCGTTGCCCAGGGGGTCGGATGGCCGATCAGCCGGGTCGCGAGGGCATTCGTGCCCGCTCGCAACAGCGTGCCGACCGCGCCGGCGAGGGCCAATTGAAGCGAATGGGCGAGCATGGGGCGTAGGCTCCTCAGGCGTGTCGGCGGCGACCGACTGGCCGCCGCGTCGTGAGGTGCGAATGATACCCTGTGGCGAAGAGGGAACCCTAGCAGGAGATACCGAGCCATGAGGAAGAATCTTCGTAACAACCATCATAACCCGGCAAGCGTGTCATCCGACGTGGAAGCGACCTACGTCTGCGAATCGTGTGGGGAGGAGATCGTGGTGCCGCTCGACGTGTCGGCCGGGGCGCATCAAGACTACGTCGAAGACTGCCCCGTCTGCTGCAACCCGATGGTGCTCCACGTCGACATCGACCCCGACGGCGAAGCACATGTCGAGGGGCGGCACGAATAGCCGCCCTCCTCTACCAGCCCTCCATCGCCATCCGGTCGGCGGTGCATGCCATGGCGACCGATGCCACGCTGTCGGCCTCGGTAAGCCGTCGGTGATGCGAGGGATCGCGGATCCACGCGAGCTGGTCGGCGGCGAGGTCGCCAACGACCTGGGCGTAGATGCCGAGCTTGTCGAGTCTGGTTGTAAACCTGATCTCCACGAGGCCAGATGCAAGAAAGGGCTTGAACCGGCCGCGGGCCATCCGCGCCTCCCCTTCATACGACTCCACTCGATGGACGGCGGCATTGGGCAGCACGCCGGCGAGGGCCTCGGTGGCCGCGTCGTCGAGCATGGCCCGCACGAGCCCGTGGGTCGGCACCCAGTCGAAAAGCCGCAACTCACCCCGCTCAAACACGAGCCGCAGCTCCTGGCGGTCCATCTTCGAGGCCTGGTGAAACCCATGCTCGAAGTGAAAGAGCAGGCCGTTGTGCCGCGTGCAGACCCCGGCACCGGCCGCCCCGGGCGATCCAGCACGGGGCCGCGGATACCGGCAGGTGCACATTACCTCCTCCTCGACCACGCCGTCGGTGGGCAACGGCTCGCGCAGGCTGCGGGCCGCCGACACCACGTGCCCTTCCCCGAGCCAGTAGGCTACGATGTCGAAGAAATGCACACCGTGCTCGATGAAGATCCCGCCGCTCGTCTCGCGGTTCCAAAACCAGTGCGCCGGCGTTAGCCCCTCGTCGGCCGCCTCGTTGATGAACAGTCCATGCAGCAGATCGCCGAGCAGTCCCCCCTCGATCACCCGCTTCACGCAGTCGGCGAGCGGGTTGTAGCGCTCGATGAGATTCGCCACACAGACGCGGCCCTGCCGCGTGGAGAGCGAGTCGAGCTCCCGCGCATCGGCCACCGTCGTGGCGAGCGGCTTTTCCACGAGCACGTGCTTGCCGGCTTCGAGCGCCCGCCTCGCCTGACGATAATGCAGCGCCGGCGGCGTGGCGATGTAGACGAGGTCGAGATCGGCCGCGGTCAGCACTGCGTCGGTCGTATGAGCCGGTGCACCGAGTTCATGCGCCGCGCGGGCGGCCGCAGTGGCATCGATGTCGGCGACCGCAGCGATCGTCACGCCGGGCAGCTTGCGGTATTGGGCAAGTGAAAACCGGGCGAAGGCACCGCAGCCGACGAGCCCAACCCGCAGGGTCTCGGTGGCGCTCCTCGCGAGGTGGGTCTCCCGCGGCGCCGCCACCGCCGTCGTTGCCGCATCGGCTTGGCCATTCAGGATGGGATCGATCATGGCATGTCTCCTCGAGGGGGTGGTGATGCCATCGATCTTCCGCGCGGAGCGAGTCCAGAGGCCAGCTTCGCAGCCGCCGCTGCGGCGGCCGCTGGGACAGTTCGCCCAAACCTTTTGCAGCTGCTGCGAACGGCATGATGTTCCCCGCTACAGTGCCGAAGCTGGCTGTCGTTCCTGCCACCCGCCCCTGCGATTGCCATCATCACTTCCCATCACCATGCCGGGCCTGCTTGCCCGCGCGGAGCCCGACCGCGGCGAGAAACGCGCCTTGCGCGAGCCGGAGGCAGCGGATCTGCACCTGGCTGCGTTCGTTCCGAGCGGCCGCGTGCTCGGGCTCGACGCCTACGCCGAGCTGCTCGCGATCCCCAACTGCATCGGCGCCAAGCATTCGTCGCTCTCCCGCCGGCTCGAGTGGCAGCGGCTCGCCCTGCGCGACCAGCTGCGGCCGGACTTTCACGTCTTCACCGGCAACGACCTCGCCATCGACATGGTCCGCTACGGCAGCGACTGGCTGCTCGGCCTCTCGACCGCCTGGCCTGAGGCCTTCGCCCGCCGCGATGCCTGGTGGGCCGCTGGCGACCCGCGATTCGACGAACTCGACGACGCCCTCCAGGCCCTCGGCGACTTCGCCTTCCGCACGCTGGGGCCCGCCTACAAGCATTCGATGGCCCAGGCGCTCCACCTGCGCGGCCTGCTGGCAAGCGATGAGCCGCATCCAGAGAGCCCGCGGCGGCCGGCTCACCGCTGGCAAAGCCGCTCGCGCTCGGCCGCCGCGCGCTCGGCAATCGCTGGTGCATCCATCCGATGGAAGGCTGGAACGCCGGTGCCGACGGCCGGCCCACCAACCTTCTCCTTCGCTGCTGACGACGCTCTGGCGCGAGCGGCGCGAAGCTCATCTGGGGAGGCGAAGCGGTGGCAGTTTTGCCCGAGGGGCGGGCGAATCCCAACCAGCTCTGCGCGCCGGCCTGCGGCCGCGAGGGATTCGCCGCGCTGCTCGACGCGGTGCGCAGCTGCCATCGCGAGGCGCATGGCCGCGACGACGACCTCGTCGTGGCGCTGCAGCTCACGCACTCGGGCCGGTTCAGCAAGCCCTCCGCCGCCGGGCGGCAGCCGCGGATCGCGTATCACCATCCGCTGCTCGACGCGCGGCATGGCGTCGCGCGGCACGAAGAAGCCTGCGTCATGAGCGATGCCGACGTCACGTGTACAGGCGTATACTCCTTGCGTCAATCGCCGGTCCGCTTCGCCGGGAAACCCACGAAGCCCAGAGCGGAAGCGACGGGGCCTGCATGTAGGCACTAGGTAACGCTCGGCTATTGAACGCACTCTAGGGCAGTTCGGCGGTGAAGGCCGCCTCCACCCGCATGCCGGCCTGGAGTTCCACGCCGTAGGCGCGGCGGCAGACGGGGTGGTTGCCAAAGTATTCCTTCCAGACCGCGTTGACCGCAGCGATGTCCGCCCGCACATCCTGCAGATAGAGCCTGGCGGTGCAGATCGCGAAGCGGTCGATTCCCGCCTCGGCGAGCAGTCGATCGAGCTGCCGAACGGCCTCCCGCATCTCGGCCGCGGCGCCGCCGGCCACCGGCTCTTCGCTGCCATCCGGAATGCCGGTCACCACCGCCTCGAACACCTTGCCTCCATGCATCACGGCGGAACTGATCGGGAAATCATGGTCTGAATCGATGAATTGCATGCGCTCTCCTTTGCTACACTTTTGCGATCACAACAGCCTCTTCGCAACAGCCTTTTTCTGAAGTCCGCCAGGGCCACCACGCCGATGCCATTCTGCGACGACTCCTTCCTGCTCTCAAGCGACGCGGCCGCGGACCTCTACCACCGCGTGGCCGCGACGCAGCCGATCGTCGATTACCACTGCCACCTGAGCCCGCGCGACATCGCCGAAGACCGCCGGTTCGAAAACCTCCACGCCGTCTGGCTCGACGGTGATCACTACAAGTGGCGGGCGATGCGGGCGAACGGCGTTGCGGAGGATCTCATCACCGGCGCAGCCGCCCCGCGCGAGAAATTCGCCGCCTGGGCCGCCACGGTGCCCCACACGCTTCGCAACCCGCTCTTCCACTGGACCCACCTCGAGCTTCGCCGCCACTTCGGCATCGACGACCTGCTCGAGCCCGCCTCGGCCGACCGCATCTGGCAGGAGGCCAATCGGCAGCTCGCCACCGGCGACCTCACCGCGCGGGGCATCCTCGCGCGGATGAATGTGGATGTCGTGGGCACGACTGACGACCCGGCCGACAGTCTCGAGTGGCACGAAGCGATTCTCCGCGGGCAGGCTTCCACGGGCTCGTCGTTCACGCCGCGGGTCGTGCCGACGTTTCGGCCCGATGCCGCACTCAAGGTGCGTAAGCCCGACG
>Ga0172376_10001825_pt1 | contig 26834 bp, 21 predicted proteins | sample Lak35m_FD_121114 | JGI IMG/M metagenome (GOLD analysis project Ga0172376, IMG submission 121114) | Freshwater microbial communities from Kabuno Bay, South-Kivu, Congo - kab_092012_35m | ecosystem: Environmental > Aquatic > Freshwater > Lake | place: Democratic Republic of the Congo: South-Kivu...
CGGACGAGCCTGATTGGCGTCAACCGCCTGGGATGGCTGGTAAACCCGCATGGTCAAATTGGCGATGGGATAGGTGGTGGTGGGAGGAAAGAAATGATTATTCTGACCATAAACCACGTTGCTGGTCACGGTTATTTGGGAATCCGCAAAGACCTCGGAGAGGTAGCGGTTGCCCTGCGCCATGACCCATTGCCCCATACCCGCAAGCAGGAATAAGGCCAAAAGAAGGGTTTTTCTCATACTGAAAATTTTAGTTTGTTCAAATCTAATAAATTCTTTTCAATACCCCAAGCTATTGTTTACGATTTTTTAATCCACTGGCTTTGCCAGCAGGCACACGCGTTGGTCCATTCAGACCGAGCCTTGAAGCCATTTCTTTCCAGGGACCCGCATAATCACCCCGATCCCCGTTCTCTCGGACCACGGATGGATTGGCTTGAAATCGTTCGCTGAACCGCGTAGAAAAGTAAGAAAGGCTTTTGAATCCGGTCCAAGCCGAGACTTCGGACACATTACCACGTCGATTGGCCAATAAATCATAAGCAGCCATTAACCGATGATCCGACAAAAATTGCTTGGGACTCACACGCAGTAGGCGTTCCAGCCTACGGTCCAATTGAGAACAACTCAAAGAAAGGGCATCGGCCATATCGGCGACCTGAAGGTCCACCTTGTGCATATTCTTGCGGATATACTCGGTCAATGAGCCCAAAAAAAGCTCGTCTTCCGAGGCTAAAGGCACCTTTTGGTCATCATACAGGTATTTCTGGTAGGAATATCTGCATATGGAACTCCATTGGTCCACCAAGCGCCGGCAGGCCGTCTGGAACAAGGTTCGAGGGCTTTCGGTCGGAATGACCATATCCACCCCGGCTTCCAAGGCTTGTTCCACAAACGATGGCTCGGATGGATCGGCAAGGCACAAAATAGGCAAATGGGCTAACCTGTTATGAAATCGCATGTGTCGAACGAGGCCCCAGGGCTCCGGATAGGCCCCTCGAATGACCAAAACAAGCAATTGAGGACTCAATCGATGCACCTTGGTTATGGCTGCTTCGTTGCTCGCAAATTCTTGGACCTTGAAATAAACCGAAAGCTGGTTTTTGAGGCGATGGCGACCTGCGTACAACGGGTCAACCAATAAGGCGAGGTTTTTGGTAGACATAGGGCAAATGGTGGGGGTTTAGTGCCACCCAACAAATTTCCAAAAACCTATACGTAATGACATGAATGGTATGGCCATACAAAATCATAGACAAATTGGCAATCACCCCCTACAAAAAGCCATACATACCCCTACAAATAACCATACACCCACGAAATTGGATCAATTGGAAGTCAAGCGTTGACCTGCGAACCAAACCTCCAATGCCTGAACGGAACCCATGCCTCCAGCCGCATGTTCCGGCTTCCACCAAGGCGGCAAAACCAAAAAATGGGCATCCATCCCTGGCCTCAAGGACCCGACCCGGTCCTGGTACCCCAAAACCTGGGCTGCATGGCAGGTGACCGCCTCCAGCGCTTGAATAGGACTTAGGCCACATCGCAAAATCCCCAATGACCAGGTTAGCCACAGATTTCCCGACGGCGCTGAGCCCGGATTCATGTCCGAGCCCAAAGCCACCCTCTGACCTCGAGCAAGCATCGCACCCAGCGGTGCATAAGGCAGATCCAAATACAACGAACAAAGGGGTAGACCCACGGCGATGGGAGCCTCAGGGCCCAAAACATTCCAATCCTCCTCCCCCATCACCTCCAAATGCTCCATGCTCACCAATCCCCCGCGATGTGCAGCTTGTACCCCTCCCATGGCCGAAAATTGGTTAACATGGGCCTTGACCGCTAGCCCGAATCGGTCGGCGGCTGTGACCAAAGCCTCCAGGTCCCCAATTCCAAAATACCCTTGTTCACAAAAAATATCCACGGCATCCACCAAACCTTGGTCCACCAAGCGTGGGAGCCAATCCTGCAATACCTTGTTCACATATTCGTTTTTTTGGTTTTGAAATTCTGGGGGAAGGGCATGCAAACCCAAAAAAGTATTCACCACCCGAATCCCGTTTCTTTGGGCCAATTCTCTGCCAACGCGCAGCATTTTGGCCTCTGCTTCCAAGGACAAACCGTACCCACTTTTGATTTCAAGGCTGGCCACCCCTTGTTTCATGAGGGCCGAAAGACGATTTTGACTCTGTTCTAGTAAAACATCCTGCTCAACCGCCCGAACCGAGGCCATGGTAGACCGAATTCCACCCCCTGACTCGGCAATTTGGGCATAGGTAGCCCCACGAAGGCGCTGCATCAATTCATTGGACCGATCACCGGCCCATACCAAGTGGGTATGGGGATCGCAAAAGGAAGGCATAAGGCTTTGCCCACCCAAATCCTGCCGAATGCAACGGCCCTCCGTAAGGATTCCCAACCACTCCGACCAACACGCCTCAACGCGGGGAATACCCGCCAAAAGGACCGGCGATGAACCCGCATTCCAAGTGCCTACCGCCAGTAGGCTCGAACTCTCTACCAATAACCAAGCGTCTTGAAGCGGTTCATCTTTGGGCATGCCGGGCAGATCATGGCCCCAAAGGGAACCAATGGACGTGAACCAGGTGCATGAGGATCGTTGGGGCATCGCATTCGGATTTGGAGGGGAAATTAACTCCAAGAACAATTTTAGGGGCAAAATCACGTGTTCTATTCGTTCCCAACCGGCTATCCCCCCGGGGGATGTGAAACCCTAATTTTGTTCTTTCAATCTTGGTGTATGCTGACTAAATTTTCTTTTCGTTCGACCAACAAACGATTCCTGTGGCTTCCAATGGCTCTTGGCCTTTGCGCCCTGATGGCCTGGGCAGGTGCCCAATACGCCTTGTGGCAATTTCGCCAAGAGCCGTTTCCGACCACCTGGGTCAGCGGACAAAATGCACGTCCTTCGCTTTTGAGTGCAAGCCTAACCGGCCTACCGGATTTTGTGGAAGCCTGTGAAATCAGTACCCCCGCTGTTGTTTATATCAAAACCACCTCAACCCAAAATATGCGCAGTTTTAACGACTGGTTTTTTGGGGACTTTTTCCAACAAAATCCCCAAACCGTTCTTAATTCGGGCTCCGGAGTTCTCCTCTCCGCTGATGGTTATTTGGTGACCAACCACCATGTGGTTCAGCAGGCCCAAAAAATCGAAGTAGTCCTCGCCAACAAAAAAACCTATACGGCCGAGTTGGTGGGCGATGACCCCGCCTCGGATTTGGCTTTGCTCAAAATTGATGGTAGCGGTCTACCCTTTCTGCCCTTTGCCAATTCTTCGGAACTGCGGGTCGGTGAGTGGGTTTTGGCTGTTGGGAATCCCTTCAATTTAACCTCCACGGTGACAGCAGGGATTGTTTCGGCCAAAGGTCGAAATTTGAATTTGCTCAACAATATGTTCCCAATCGAAGCCTTTATCCAAACCGATGCGGCCATCAACCCGGGAAATTCGGGTGGTGCACTCATCAATACCCAAGGCGCCTTGGTGGGCATCAACACCGCCATTCTTTCCAAAACGGGCTCCTACAACGGCTATGGTTTTGCCATACCTGCCAATATTGTTCGCAAAGTCGTGGCCGACCTCCAAGAATACGGCAAAGTTCAGCGGGCCTTCATGGGAATAGAAGTAGCGGATTTGGACGAAAAACTCAGAAAGGATGCGGGCATTGATCGCCTCAATGGTGTAGTCATCACCTCGGTAAGTACCGTTGGAGGAGCCAAAGATGCAGGCCTACAAGCCGGTGATGTTATGGTTGGTATGGATAAAATGTCCATTCGTACCAAAGCCGATTTTGACGAACAGTTGAGTTATCATCGCCCAGGAGAATCCATCGAAGTTCACTTGGAACGTCAAGGAAAACCAATGACCAAAAAAGTTCGCCTAACGAATCTCAACGGTGACACCGAAATTCAAAAAAACCAGGTGGTACGCTCGGCCGATTTGGGTTGTGAATTGGAACCACTGAGTCAATACGAGCTGGATCGACTCAAGACCCCCAACGGTGTCCGAATCGCCTCCGTCCAGGCGGGAACCCTAAGCCGAATGGGTCTGCGGGAGGGATTTGTGATCACCCACATCAACAAAAAAGCGATTCAAACCCCCTGGGAAGTGATCGACGCCTTGGCCCATGTTCGTGGTCAAACCGTCATCGAAGGTTTTGACAAAAACGGTGGTCGTGCAGTTTATTCTTTCTATGGTTTTTAGGTAATGAACCTTAACCCGGCGTGCTTGTCGAACCGGGCTTGGCAATAGACTCCCGCATATCGGTATCGGCTTTGATGTTCTGCATACGATAATAGTCCATTATCCCCAAACGACCTTGTCGAAAAGCATCGGCCATAGCCAATGGGATTTGGGCTTCCGATTCAATTACCTTGGCCCGTGCCTCCTGGGTTTTGGCCTTGAATTCCTGTTCCAAAGCGACCGCCATGGCGCGTTTTTCTTCGGCACGGGCTTGGGCTATTTTTTTGTCCGCTTCGGCTTGGTCGGTCTGCAAACCCGCACCAATATTCTTACCAACATCCACATCGGCTATATCGATGGACAATATTTCAAAAGCCGTACCCGCATCCAAACCTTTGTTAAGAACCACTTTGGAGATTTTATCCGGATTCTCCAAAACTTCTTTGTGGTTCAAGGCCGAACCAATGGAGGATACCACTCCTTCCCCAACCCGGGCCAAGACGGTTTCCTCACCGGCTCCACCCACCAACTGCTTTATACTTGCGCGCACCGTCACCCGGGCGCGGGCTATAAGCTGTATGCCATCTTTGGCGACAGCCGTTACCGGTGGCGTATCAATAACCTTGGGATTGACCGACATCTGCACGGCTTCAAAGACATCCCTACCCGCCAAATCAATGGCCGTTGCCGCTTTGAAATCCAAGGGAATATTGGCCTTTTCGGCAGAAATCAAGGCCCGAATCACGTTGTTCACGTGACCACCGGCCAAATAGTGGGTTTCAATCTCGTTGGCCGTTACATGAAGACCCGCCTTGGATGAGGTAATCATGGCGTTCACCACAATGGCCGGAGGCACTTTGCGAATACGCATCAAGACCAAATCCATGATCCCAATCCGCACTCCCGAGAATACCGCAGTAATCCAGAGATTAACCGGTACAAAATAAAGCAGGGTAAAGAATGCAAAGGCCAGACCGCCGGCGATGAGCAGGAGAAACATCAAATCACTCATAAGTAAAGAAGGTTAAGATTTGGAAAGTTACGCTCTAAATGACCATTCGTTACATGCGTTCCGGGGCAGCAATGCCCAACAAGGCCAGCGACTCGTGCAAAAGGATACGGGTTTGACAGCATAGCCCCAAACGAAAGGAACGCCGATCGGGATCGGGTTCTTGCAAAACAGGACATTCATGATAAAAGCGATTAAATGCCGTGGCAAGTCCGTAAGCAAAATCCGCCACATGGGATGGGTTATTTTCCCTGGCCGCCGACTGCACCGCTACTGCCCAACGCGAAAATTGGCGAAGCAGATTGCGTTCCGTAGGCTGCCATGCGGTATAGGCCAATCCTAGTCCTCCGGACTCCTGCACCTCATCCGCTCCCACTTTGGACAAAACCGAGGATAAACGAGCATGGGCGTATTGGACGAAAGGCCCGGTATGCCCTTGTAAATCCAAAGCCTCAACCGGGTTGTATACCATACGCTTGGTCGGATCAACCTTGAGCAAATAAAATTTGAGTGCCGCCAAACCAATTTGCAGAGCCAAGGCGTCTTTTTGGGACGAATCGAGATCCTGCAACTTATCGGATTCTGCCAACTTGGCGGCGGCCATGCTTTGAACTTCGTCCATTAAATCGTCAGCATCGACCACCGTTCCTTCCCGGGATTTCATACGTCCATGCGGTAAATCCACCATCCCGTAAGACAAATGGTAACATTGTTTAGCCCATGAATAACCCAAGCGGTCCAGAATCGCAAAGAGGACTTTGAAATGATAATCCTGCTCGTTGGCCACGGTATAAATCATGCGGTCAAAACCCCAATCCTTTTGGCGTTGCTCCGCCGTGCCCAAATCTTGGGTGATGTATACAGAGGTCCCATCACTTCGTAACAAAATCTTGGAGTCCAAACCTTGATCTTGCAGATCAACCCAAACCGCGCCGGAATCATCACGTCGAAACAGGCCTTCACTCAAACCGCGTTCGACCAAAGTTTTGCCGAGCAAATAGGTTTCAGATTCGTAATAATTTCGATCAAAACCAATGCCCAAGCGTTGGTAGGTCACCTCAAAGCCCTGGTAAACCCAGGTATTCATTTTTTGCCAAAGGGCCACCACCTCGGGATCACCTTGCTCCCATTGTTGAAGCATACGTCTGGCCTCCATCAAAATGGGGGCTTCATTTTCGGCTTCTTCTTGGCTTCGTCCCTGGGCAACCAACGATTGGACTTCGGTCTGAAATGCTCGTTCAAACTCGACATAAAAATGACCCACCCAATGATCCCCTTTGATCCCGGCGGCTTGGGGGTCCTGGCCTTGACCAAATTTCTGCCAGGCCAACATGCTTTTGCAAATATGAATACCCCGATCGTTGATTACTTGAACACGAACGACTCTATTCCCCAAAGCCGAAAGAATCCGGTACATGGAATCCCCCAACAAATTGTTACGAACATGCCCCAAATGCAAAGGCTTGTTGGTATTGGGGGAGCTGTATTCCAAAACAATGGTTTGGGGAGACGTGGACTCTGTTGAATCCCTTTGATCCAAAGCGTAACCCCGGCTCCACCGCCAACGCCAATAGGCCTGGCTTAGGGATAGGTTGAGAAAGCCCCCTACCGAAGTCGCTGAGGCAACCAAAGGCAAACCGTCATCCAATGTCAGGGTTGACCACAACGACTGGAGGCGATCAGCCAACGACGCCGGAGTAACACCGGCCTGTTTGGCCGGTCCAAAAAGCACCAAGGTTAGTTCCCCTTCGAATTCCGGGCGGGTTTCTTGCCAAACCAAACGAGGCGGAGCGCCCTTCCATTCTGCCTGCGATGCGAACCAGGCGCTAAGGGGTTCTTCTAGCCGATGGGCTAGTAGGGTATTCCATTCCATGAGGGGTGCAATTTAAACATCATCCTCCTTACCGGAGGGTACTTGTTGATCGATTGCGTTGGCTACTTTGACCAAAATCTCAAAGGCCATCTCGGCCATGAGGTTTTCTTTGTCCAACGTAGGATTGATTTCGACCATTTCAAAACAACAAACCTTGGGATTGCGCACCAGGTTCTGCAAGAGCTTTCCGGCTTCCCTTTCGTTGATGCCCCCCGGAACCGGGGTCCCCGTTCCTTGGCTGAGTTTGGAATCCAAACTGTCCACGTCAAAGGAGACGTAAATCAAGTCACACGAGGACAAAGCATCCAAAGCATCCAAGGCCACCCGCTCCACCCCCTTGCGTCTTAATTCTGGCACTGTAAAGACTTTGACCCGGTTTTCGCGTATCAAGGACGATTCCTGGGGTTCCAGATCCCGGAGAGCGATATAAACCAAGTCCTGGTAACGGATCATCGGGGCTGTTCCCGCCATGTGCTGCAACGCACGCCAACGTTTAATAGTCGAGGGCTCAGGATCGCGGACGGCCGCGGTGGTATGGTCCTCCCCCAAAGCCAAGGCCAGGGGCATCCCGTGCATATTGCCCGATGGCGTTGTCCACGGTGAATGAAGGTCCGCGTGGGCATCAATCCAGATGACCCCAAGGCGCTGATTTGGGAAGGCTTTGCGGATACCGGCCAAAGAGCCGGCCGCTGAACTATGGTCCCCCGCCAGAATCAAGGGGTACGAACCTTGTTCCAAACAAGCTTGTACCGCATCCCTAACCGATTCCATCACCTCCCCAACACCTTTGAGGTATCTCGCAAAAGGTGAACCTTCGGGACCATAAAGCAAATCATTGCGGTTGGGCACCTCGGTTCGGGGTAATTTGTGAAAAAACCGGCTTGCAAAGTCGTGAGCGGCAATTTTGACCGCATCCACCCCCAAACTGGCACCGCGCGTGCCCGCTCCCAGTTCCGATTTGACTTCCAAAAGATGCAGTCGAGACATGGAATGGAGCGGATGTGGGTTTATAAGAGGGTTAAATACGAGGCCCAAGGGTGTAGGGGGGCTGGAAATCTTTAAATTTGCGGCCCTTCTTCCCCAAAACGCCCTCAATTGCAAAGTTACGCAGAATTTTTGGACCTCAGCGTGGGCTTCCCCCAGGATGGTTGGAAATTGCTGGATGACGAATTGTACTTCCGCGATATCAACCTCATGGAATTGGCCGAAACCTTCGGCACGCCCCTGCGTTTTACCTACCTACCCCTGATTTCTCAAAAAATTCAGGAGGCCAAACGACTATTTGGCCAAGCGATGAAGGAACACCAGTACCGAGGTTCCTACACGTATTGTTATTGCACAAAATCCTCGCATTTCAGGCATATTCTCGAAGAAGCCTTATCCAACGATATTCACTTGGAAACCTCCTCTGCTTTTGATATTCCCATTATCGAAGCCTTGGAGCGCAAGGGCTTAATCCGTAAGGATATCATGATTGTTTGCAATGGTTTCAAAAAGGAACTATACAAGGAAAATATCGTGGATCTGTTGCACGATGGTTTTCGTAACATCATTCCTGTTCTGGATAACAAAGAAGAATTTAATTACTACGACAACGAAGTCGAATCCGAAATGCAGGTCGGTATTCGCTTGTCTGCCGAAGAAAAACCTGATTTCCCTTTTTATACCAGCCGACTTGGCATCCGAGCGGACGAAATTGTGGATTTCTACCAACACAAAATAAAAGAAGATAAGCGATTCAAGCTCAAACTTTTACACTTTTTTGTTTCCTCAGGATTCAACGATACACCGCATTTTTGGAACGAACTCGAAAAATTGGTTTTGACCTACGCCAAATTGCGCAAGGTATGTCCGGATTTACACATGCTGGATATTGGTGGCGGTTTACCCTTCAAGAATTCCTTGGAATTCAATTACGATTACACCTACATGATTGGGGAAATTATAGGTCGTATCAAAACCATCTGCCAAGAAAACGGGGTACCTGAACCGGATTTGGTAACCGAATTTGGATCGTATACCGTGGCCGAAGCGTCCGGTATCATCTTCAAGGTCTTGGGCAGAAAACAGCAAAACGATCGCGAAAAATGGCTCATGGTCGATGGGAGTTTGATCACCATGCTACCGGATGTGTGGGCGATGAACCAGAATTTTATTATGCTTCCCTTGAACAATTGGGATGCCGAATACGAAAAAGTCAATATCGGTGGCATCACCTGCGATAGCTTGGATTACTACAAAACCGAACCCAACAACGCCTCCACTTGGATGCCCAAAACCCGAAAAGCCCAGTATTTGGCCTTTTTTCATACCGGCGCTTACCAGGAGACCCTGAGCGGAACAGGTGGTATTCACCACTGCCTGATCCCCACCCCCCGGCATGTCCTTATTCGCAAAACCAAGGACAATCAGGTGGATTACCGTTTGTTCCAAGAAGAGCAAAGCAGCAAACAAGTCCTCAAGATATTAGGATATTAAGGCATTCAGCCTATCTTTGCCGTCCTTAACCTCAGACCATGGCCGTCAGTACCCTCAAGCGCAAAGCTGCTAAAAATCGCATCAAATCTGCCCTGAGAAACCAAAAACTCAAGGGTACCACCCTGGGATCCTACGCCAACCCCAACCGGGTTGCCCGCGTTTCATTATCGGATTCCATTGCTCAGCAGAACCAAGAAAGCGAGCAGGCCTAGGCTCCATCCTGGTCGATTTTACCTCTAGACTTGCAAAACCCCCATGTTAAACCGTTCGGTAACGGGGGCATGATTGGCTGCGGCCAAACCCAGCGATAAGGCATCGCGGGTATTAACAGGGTCAATAATTCCATCAACCCACAAGCGGGATGCCGCATAAATGGGTTGGGTTTGCTCCGAATAACGAGCTTTGATATCCCGCAGGAGGGCCTGTTCCGATTCGGGATCCTGCGCTGCACCTTGGGCCTTGCGTGCACTGTTTTGGATTTGCAGCAAGACTTTGGAGGCTTGTTCACCCCCCATCACGGCCAATTCAGCACTGGGCCATGCCAAAATAAGGCGAGGATCGTAGGCCTTACCGCACATGGCATAATTTCCTGCTCCGTAACTATGACCGGTAATGATGGTGAATTTGGGAACGACGGAATTGGCGACGGCATTTACCATTTTGGCACCGTCTTTGATGATGCCCCCATGTTCCGAACGAGACCCCACCATAAAACCCGTTACATCTTGCAAAAAGACCAAAGGAATACCCCGCTGATTGCAGTTGGCAATGAACCGCGTGGCTTTATCGGCTGAATCGGAATAGATCACCCCACCAAATTGCATTTCGCCTTGGGCATTTTTGACCACTTTGCGTTGGTTCGCGACCACGCCGATGGCCCATCCATCCAACCGAGCATAACAACAAACGATACTTTTTCCGTAGGTTTCCTTGTAGGGTACCATACTCCCCTCATCCACGATGCAATTCAGTAAATCCATGACATCGTACGGTTTGTTGTTACCGGCAGGGAAACGATCATAGAGGGCCTGCGCATCATCGGCGGGCGGTACGGAGGCTATCCGATCAAAACCCGCCAAGGATGGTGCAGACAATTGACCCACCAATTGCCTTATGCGTTCCAAACAAGCCGCGTCGTTGGGCATTTTGTGATCCGTTACCCCGCTGATATCGCAATGGGTATCGGCACCACCCAAACGTTCGTTGTCCACCTCTTCCCCTATGGCCGCTTTGACTAGGTAAGAGCCTGCCAAGAAGATACTTCCGTTGCCCTCAACAATCAACGCTTCATCGGACATGATGGGCAAATAGGCCCCGCCAGCAACGCAGGATCCCATTACGGCAGCGATTTGGACAATGCCCATGGATGACATACGGGCATTGTTACGAAATATCCGACCAAAATGCTCCTTGTCCGCAAAAATTTCGTTTTGCATAGGAAGGTAAATACCAGCACTGTCCACCAGGTAAATAATGGGCAGACGATTCTCCATGGCAATTTCTTGGGCACGCAGGTTTTTTTTGCCAGTGATCGGGAACCAAGCTCCGGCTTTGACGCTGGGGTCGTTCGCAACGACCACACAAAGGCGGTTTTGGATACTCCCCAATACCACCACCACCCCACCCGATGGGCAACCGCCTTCCTCTTCGTATTGACCCCAACCGGCCAGTGACCCAATTTCCAAACGAGGACTCCCGGGATCCAACAAAGCCTCAACCCGCTCACGGGCGCTCAATTTGCCTTTGGCCTTGAGTTTGGCCATGGCCTTGGGACCACCCCCTGCCGCAACTTCCTCTTCGATTCGACGAAGTTGGGACAACAAATCTTCAAAATAGGCTTGGTTCTGGTTGGACATACGGGGGAAAAGGGATAGAGGCTTGGAACGACAAAGGAATACCTCCAAATTTAGGCAAGACCGCTCGCATCCCCTATCTTTGTGGCGAGGGTAAGTCTTGTACGACCAGCTCCTGCTTAATCCCCCAGGGTAGGAATGCAGCAAGGGTAGGTGGTTGTAGCGGTGCGATACAAGTAGCTTACCCTTTTTTTATTGAATCCTATGGAATTTTTTGTCGATACTGCCAACCTGGACCAAATCCGCAAAGCCATGGACCTGGGTGTTCTGGATGGCGTCACCACCAACCCTAGCCTTATGGCCAAGGAAGGCATCAAGGGCCACGATGCGGTCATGGAACATTACCTAACCATTGCGCAAATGGTGGGCCAAAATGTGAGTGCCGAGGTCATTGCCACCGATTACGATGGCATGATTCGGGAAGGACGGGCTTTGGCGGCCTTGCATCCTGCCATTGTGGTCAAAGTCCCCATGACCAAAGAAGGTGTTCGGGCCATCCATACCTTCCATCAGGAAGGCATTCGCACCAATTGCACCTTGATTTTTAGCCCTGGCCAAGCTATTCTGGCCGCCAAGGCGGGTGCAACCTACCTGTCCCCGTTCATCGGTCGTTTGGATGACTTGAACATGGACGGCTTGGAACTCATTGCCCAAATTGTTCATATTTATCAAACCCAGGGTTACAGCACCAAAATATTGGCCGCCTCCATTCGAAGCAGTTTGCATATCGTCAAATGCGCGGAGGCTGGAGCCGATGTGGTGACTTGTCCCCTATCGGCCATGGAGGGTCTTTTCTACCACCCCCTCACCGACAAAGGCTTGGCCCAGTTCTTGGAAGACCACGCCCGTAACAACGCTTAACCCCGGGCTTCGTCGCCCAAGACCGATTCCGCAAAAGGTCGCCAAGCATATCGTCCAGCCAAGCGCTGAACGGCAGCCCTGTACGGACTTTGCTGAGTTGCGGAACAAAACCTTTGGAGTGCTAACGCCAGATCCCCTGCCTCGGGTTCACTAAGTTCACCGGCCCCCGTTCCCTCCAATTCTTCGGCCAAACCACCAACCCGGGTCACCACCATGGGAACCCCAAAATGCAAAGCAGCCTGGGTCACCCCACTCTGCGTCGCATGCCGGTAGGGCAGAACCAAGGCTTCGGCCAAACCAAAGTAGGCGGAAACTTGATCATCGGGCACAAAGACAGGATACACAAGAACCCGATCTTCCAAACCTAGTTTTTTGAGGAGATCCAAATAAGGCTCGATCGGTTCATAAAACTCGCCCGCAATCACCAAAGACCAGCGCTGTCCTTCGGCGGAATTCCAATAGCTGAAGTTCTGGTGGACCAAAGCCTGGAACAATAGATCCAATCCTTTGTAGGGCCGAACCAAACCAAAAAAAAGAAGATAACGTCGATCCTGGGATAATCCCAAAGCGCGGCAGGCCTCTGCTCGCTCCATAGGAGGGCCAAAATGATCGTAAACCGGGTGGCGAAGAACCTGGATCGTCCCACGGAATTTTAGACGATGAGCCTCCGTGGCTACGGAGCGGGACAAGGTAATGACCCGATGAACGGAACCCAATACCCAACGGTTCAAGAGGGAGGTTAACGGAATTTTTTCGTGGGGCTTGAGGTTATCGGCCAACAAAACAACCGGGGAAGTCAACCCCAACAAACGAGCCCAGCGAATCAAAAAGCCCAAAGTGGGCGCCATCCAGGGAGTCCAATACCGCAACAAAACCAAATCCGGCTTTTGGGAAACCAACCAACGCGCAGAACGCCACCAGGACCAAGGCCCCATCGAATTCAACAACCGATAGGAAACCAAGCCCGAGGGGCATGGCTCTTGGGTGAATTGGGTGCTGCCCGGAAAAAGCCAAGAGGGGTACTGGACTCGGTAATTCAGGACCGTAACCCGGTAACCCATGGCCTGCCATTCTTGAACAAGCCTTTGGTTAAAACTGGTCATCCCTCCGGGACGGAAGGGCCAAACCGGACCTACCAAAACAAGATGCTTCAATCCAAAATGGCTTGAACCAGGTAACGATTACGCTCGGGGTTGTTACGCGCCACCAATTCCGCCAAGAAACCCGTACAAAACAATAGAGCCCCTAGCAAGACCAAAGTCAACGACAAATAAAAGAGGGGCTGGTCGGTCACATCCCGATGGGGAGCACCGATTGAAACCAAATACAATTTCCTAACGATAAGCCATGCCGTCGAAAGGGCCCCCATAACAAAGGCCAAACTCCCCATGGTTCCAAAAAAGTGCATGGGCTTGCGTCGGAATTTCGAAATAAAATAAATCGACAATAAGTCCAAAAAGCCATTCACAAAACGCTCAAGCCCGAATTTGGTGTGCCCGTATTTGCGGGCACGGTGCTGCACGACCTGTTCTTCGATCTTTTTGAATCCCGACCATTGGGCTATGACTGGAATGTAGCGATGCATTTCGCCGTATACTTCGATGCTTTTGACCACCTGAAGGCGGTAGGCTTTGAGCCCGCAATTAAAGTCATGCAGATTACGGACCCCGGAAAGACTTCGGGTTGCCGCATTGAATAATTTGGTTGGAATGGTTTTGGAAAGGGGGTCAAAGCGCTTTTTCTTCCATCCGGACAAGAGGTCCAAGCCCTCGTCGCGCATTCGCTGAAGCATGCCGGGAATTTCATCGGGGGAATCCTGCAAATCCGCATCCATGGTAAAGACAACCTGGCCACTAACCCGCTCAAAACCCACCTGCAATGCGGCTGATTTGCCGTAATTACGTTGAAAACGAATGCCTTTGACCCTGGGGTTCTTTTGCCTCAACGCTTCGATTACCTCCCAACTGCCGTCGCTGCTTCCATCATCGATATACCAAATTTCATAGTGCAACCCCTCCCTGCCCAGAACTTCCTCCAACCACGCATTCAACTCCGGTAGGGACTCCGCTTCGTTGAGCAATGGAATAACAACAGAAACATCCATCATCTTCAATCGTTTAATACTTCTTGGGAAGAGTTACCGAAGGGATCTTCCTTCCGACGCACAAAAAGTCCAACAATCAGAGCAAAAAAGATATTCATCAATGAGGACAACAAAAAAGCTGAACCCAGTGAACTAAAGTCTTGCCGGAAACTGCGCTTTTCGAAGGACTCCATGGCTTTGGCTGCATCATCTTCATCCATACCAAAGGATTCAAAACTCTCTTCCATCTTGACCACCATAATTTCTTTGACACGAATGTGCAATTCCGGATCGACCACATTGTAAAGTACGGCGGTGAACAAAATACCCACCAAACTTCCCAAAACTGCCGTCATAAACGCCTGAACCACCGCCCGACCGTAAGGATACCCTACAGCAAAATCTTTGCGGTCTTCGATGCAGGATAGGAGCATGGCCAAAAAAAGCATCGCAATGGAAATCAAGGAATTCCATCCCGAAACCAGCCAATTCAAATTAATCATATAGGCCAAGAGCATCAGCAAGACACTCACCAAACCCAAGAGTAACCCAAAACGTAAAACAACCGATTTATTCATAAAAATTATTGAGGAGTTCGAAAATACACCGCCACCCAGCCCCCGGCCATCAAATGCCATACCCAGCGAAACGCCGATAAGCGGAGCGCTAAGGTTGCCGGCGTTTGGTTTTGAATTTGTGCCTGCAATTGACTCAAGGTACCCGAGGCATAATTGGTTTCCAGAACTCCCGAGGCCATGCCCAAATTTTGAAGCTGGTCGTTCAAATAGTCTTGCCAAAAATCAGGACTTAAGGTACCCACGAGCCAAACGACCAAACCAAACGAAAGGGAGGCCACCAATCCACTGCCAGCACTGAACATCAAACCGTGGGTTACTTTGAGGTCACCACCGCGGATATGGTATTTGAGGTGTCGAACCCCAGCAACCAACCATCCCAACGTAACAACACCCAAAAGAAGGCGAAATTGACCCAAAGGGTGCACCGGTGAAAAAAAGTACACCGCCGCCGATACAAGAATCGCCGTCAGCGTATTGCCCAAACCATACAAGAGAAGAATACGACGCATATCAGATGCTCAACCAAATTGAATTCCAATCCATGAGGCGCACAATCTTGGGGGTTGGGCTCTGCGTCTCGTAAGCTTGAACACAGGCCACCAAGGGCAAGAAATCGGCAAGATTCTCCGAAGGCGACCAAACCGAGGAAAGCCAGGCGGTATCGGTAGATTCTTGGCGCAAATACACAAAAAGCCCGGTAAAGACGGACTCGATGGCCGAATCGGGGGCCAAGGCCCTGCACTCAGCTAACATATCCTGCAGAGGTTCTTGGACCAAATCCCGGGAGGCGAGTACTTCTTCGTAGGCCATGAGATGTTCCTGGTCCTCCAATTCGGGACTAATAACAAAAGATTCAACAAAGTCATCCATGCTCGGCGCGATCCCTTCCTCCCTGCATTCGTCCACGTAGTGTAACAAATGCAAGAGATCCGTACCCATTCCGGCACAGGCGTTTTCGAAACGATCCCAAGCGGATTCATCCCATTCTTCTTCGGCTCCTTCGCTCGTCAAAAGAGCAAGAATATACAAATCCACCAAAAAAGCCCCGGAAGAACCGACCAACCATGCAGAACGATCGGCGTCCTCCACGTAATCCTTGAGCAACTCAATATGCAGCACGGACTTTTCTAAGCCACCTGCCGTAGGCAAAACCAAGGCTTTTACCTCTAGAAATCGCTCCTTCCATAAGGCATCCGGGGGCACTTGGGTTAGCGATGCCAGGCTACGCCCCGCCTTGTGCTGCTCGCAGAGCCAACAACCCATAACCAAGCCTCGAAGCGCTGCTTCGACTGTTGCTGGTGACTTCATGCGTTAAAATTAAGCCTTCGAAGCCAAGAGCGTGCGTTTTGGCCCGATAACTGCCCAAATGGAGGCTTTGAAGGGAAACGATGCATAGGCCTGGGATACCCCTTTGGTGTACGATGGAAAGGGTGGGGCCGGTTCCGATGAACGGGCCGAACTCGATGCATAACCCGGATCAAAAACAACCCATCCGTTGGGTTGACCCTGGTCCATGGCCTCCTTCACCTGGGCTTCTAGGCCCAAGACTTTTTCGGGGCCGTCGGTCAACGCTTGGACAACCCGGTTAAGCCAACGGGAACGACGTCGGGAATCCAAACTTTGACCCGCCTCCAAGGCCGCCAAAAATGCATACTGGAGGCCCGCTTGCCCAAATGCAGCGGCCGGAAACTCCACATCCTTGGACTCACTATCGCCCGGTTGATGATCGGAACAGAGGACGGAAATCGTGCCATCCAAAAGCCCCTCCATCAGGGCCCTGCGATCGTGCTCTCCACGCAATGGCGGGTAAACTTTGAAAGCGGTTCGAAATCCTTGGACATCGTTTTGGGTCGACATCAAATGATGGGCAGCAACCCCACAACTTAGCGACAAACCTTGGGACAAGGCATCGCGGACTTTGGCAACAGACTCCGCGCTGGAAATTTTGGAAAAATGAAGCTGGGCTGGACCGTTGAGGTAACGAAGCAAGGCCAAATCCCTTTCGATGGCCAGCGTTTCGGCCACCGTGGGACTCCCGGCCAAGCCCCATTGAACCGAGAGAGGGCTTTCATGCACTTGGGCGCCTCGACTCAAACCGAGTTCGCTGGGCACAACCATCAAAGGCAGACCGGTCATACCCCCGTATTGCAAAAGTCGAAGCATGGAACCGGCATCCGGGATTGGGTTATTGGCATTCGAAAACGCGGAGGCACCGTGGTGTTTCAAATCCAACATATCGCTGCAGGCTTGGCCCGCCAAATCTTCGGTTAAGGCGGCCGCTATCCGAACGTCAACCGGCAAATGAGCAGCCTGCATGCGCAGGGATACGACTTCCCCACCGCTTTGAAGCACCGGACGGGTATCGGGTTGCAACAAAACCCGGGTAAAGCCACCGGCCAAGGCCGCCATACCCCCGCTTTCCAGGGTTTCTCTGTTCTCGAAACCCGGCGTGCCAAAATGCGCGTAGAGATCCGTGAAACCACGGGATAGATGCAAATCCGCGGAGGCCAAGACGACGGCACCCGAAGCTTTGAGGTTCGTGCCGGTTTTGGTGACGATCCCGTCTTCGATCAAAAAATCGGCCCTTGAACCTGCCTTGGCTTTGGACCGCAGGTGGATCGGCAGAGGGCCGTGAAATAGCGCGTTTCGGACGAGGATTTTCATGCTTTGCGCCACCCAAGTAGCGCTGCTTCAAAGGCCAAAAATACCAAGCAAGCGCCGATTAACCACCTGATCAAGGAACCCCTTGCCCCAGAAAAACCAAAAGCCTTTCCCATGGAAGTTCCTTGATTCCGGGGAGCCACCTTGGCGTCAGGGTACGATTTCTTTAATTCATCCTCATTCATCGTACTCAAATCCGATTCCAGAGGCTCCCGATTCAAAGCAAACCATGGGGGGGTTGGACGTAAAGCCCCTGGATCCAAACGATAAAACCCGGGGGAGGCCTGTTCCATAGCCATCCGAAGGAGGCATCGGCCGTTTGAAATCCGAGGAAATGGGCGCCAGGCTTTTGGGTCATCCTCCAAGGCTTCCAGGGGCCTCATTTTCCATTCCGAAGGGTCTTTCCAGGTGGCCGGCAAGGGCAAGGACCATTCCCTGGCCCCACCAAGAGTGCCGGTCAAGGCTGGGGAACGCAAAGACCCCAGGGCCAAACGGTACCAAACCGGCAAAAAAAGATCATGGCGTACGAAGTCCGTCCATTCATCCTGGAGCGGTACGGTGAAACGGTAATAGTCCCCCTCTCCCAAGCTTTTTTGGAGCAAGAAAGGGTCACCGTTGTTGAGTCCCAAAAGCACCCGGTCACCTGCTTCAACTTGAACACGGCGGTAACAACGCACATCAGGTAAGGCATCGGGTTGGGGTTGACGTGTTAAGGCTTGACCCAAAAAGGCCTGGGATAGTTCGAGTCTTTGCATTCGAAAACGTCCGCGGACCAAATTCTCGGAACTGGGCTCCTCTTGGCGGGTCGGGGTAGGCCTCGCATCCTTGACATTGGCCGGAGCGCCTTCCAGCATAACAACAGATCCACCGCTTTGGACCCAGGCCTCGATCGAGGACTGCATGCCCGAATAAAGGGAAGCGGGTAGGCCTTCGACCACCAATAAATCCACCGAATCCAAATCAGGCAAGACAGGTTGGCGGATCGAATGGACTTCGCTTTGGACCAAGGTATCGGTGGCCCAAACGGCCTGCACAAAGGGGTTGGCCTGTTCATTGACCAAGTGCAAGACCTTGACCTTGCGATGCATAGGCAACGAAACGTAATACATGTTATCGGAGGGAAATCCGGGATCATTGAGGCTCAAGGTCACCAAACCAGCCTCTGCCGGTCCTGGCACAAATTCAAACGTATCCAAACGCAAGGGTTGGCCCTCATCGCGCAGGCTCATCAAACTTTTGCGCTGATCAAACCACCGCAGTTCCGCTTGCAAAAGAAGACCCTGTGGCCATTCCCCGTATATGCGGGTTCGGAACACCAAACGATTTCGTTGCCCTGGCCGTATCGTACTTTCAAGAATCCATGCCGAGTCGATCACCGCATTGAAGTAGGAATCATGCCCCAACGAAACCAGGTTGGCCTTAAATCCATTGGCCGGCTGATCAAGGGACATTTGGTTTTTTTGGAAATCCGAAAAAATCCACGTCTGAACTTGCTTGAGTCCTTGGCTGCCCTCCTGATCCAAACGTCTTTGCAAAGCATCCCTTATAGCCGATCCCCTTCGACGTTGATCGACGACCTGTACCTGGTCCAAGGATTCAAGAAGTCGTTGGGCGGACATCCACCCCCCCGACCATGGGGTGCGGTCGTTGGTCATCAAGGCATACCGAGTGTCCTGTGGGTTCCTTTGAACCAGGCCCCGAATTAGGGTCTTGGCTTGCTCAAGCAAAAGACCCTCCTCGCCGTCCCAAAGCATGCTGGGGCTGTTATCCAAATACAAGAGGTGCCGCTGTACCGAATTTTGACCGGCATACGGGGAATCGCTATTCCAACTAGGCTGAGCAAAAGCCAATACCAAGGCCACAATTGCCAAGATTCGCGTTGCCAATAACAACAAGCGAAACAAGCGCTCTCGACGGCGCACCGGGATTTGCTGTTGAATTAGCCAATCCAATCGGGTAAACAAGGCTTTTTTGCGAAGACGAAAGCCAAAAAAATGAATGTAAAGAGGGACAAGTACCAAAGTCAGCCCCCATAATGCCGCCGGTTGACCCAATACCATGGGGCATTAAACGGATTCAGGCCAAACCCAAGCCTCTGGAATAACATGCGTGCGCACGCTTTCGAGGAAATTCAAAAGGTAAAGACCGCGATATTCCAAACAAACGGCGGTAAGCCAACGTCCGCGGACCCATCGCGGGGTGAGTCGGGCGGTGTAGCCCTGGCCCACCAACTCGTTCAACTTGGATTCAGCTAGATTTTTTTGGGCGTACAGACCCACCACCACCCGGTGAACCGGCCAGGAGGGAGGAAGGACGCTCAATCCCGCGCTTTCCATGGGAGACTCTACCAAAGCTGGCCTCAAACAAGGGTCAAAAGGATCCGTGTTTCGGGTAAAAGGAACCCCTTGGAAGTCTTGGGGAAGGTAACCCGCCAAAGAAAGGGGCTGTCTTGGCAAAGGATCGGCTCCATCGGCTGTAAGGCCCAAACGAACGAAACCCACCACCAAAACCCAGGCCGCTGTATAAACCCAGGCCATGCGGCGAAGCTTGAATACCGGCTTCGAACGCTCACCATGCCGCAAAGCGTGGGATGGTTGGTTTACACTCTGAATTCGGGCTTGGACCGGAAGCCAGCCGTAGTGCGGATGGTCATCGGCCAAAGGGCCGGAATCGGCCAACAATTCAATGCCACCCTCCACTTGACGAAGAAGCCCCCAACCCTCCACATGCAGGGTTCCCCCTTGGGTCCTCACCGTAGCCAAAGCGGATACCAGTGGTTCTTCCAAGGTAAAACCCTGGTGATGGCTTCCCTCCAGATCCTTGTCCGCCTCAAAAACCCAACGGTAACGGGGCGGACGCAGGCGTCGATCCGACACCTGCCAACGGGAACCCTCGACGGTATAAACCACACGGCCAAATCCGATCAGGGTGGCGGCGCTGCGCAGATGCAGCAATTGCTCTGGACTCAAAGGCCGTGGGCGGGGCATGCTCAAATTTACATCAAAGTTGTCGTCTCCATTCCAATTGGAGCAGAGCGCCGCTGTACAATTCTTCGGCCCAACGGAAAGCCAAAGGGCCTTGCCGATTTCGGAAAACCAAGGACCAAACGCCTGATCGTTCGGTTTTCTTGTCCAAGGCGATATCCAACGAGGTAGGCCAACGGAGCGGGGATGAGGAAGCCAAGCCGGAACCCAAACCGTAGAGCATGACATCACCTCGCCAAAACCAGGATGAACCCATTGCGCCTTGGTATTGAAGGCCGGTATACGCCGTGGGTTGAAGGCCGGGCATGGCCACCCACCCGTCTTCATGAATCAAACCCCTCACCCCGCCTTGAATCGTTAGGCTATTTGGACCCACGGTTCTGCGGGTCCACCGGGTATTCCAATCCCAGGTGTAGGTCGAGGCCCTGTGGGTAGAGCGTACCCCAAAAACCTCTTGGTTGTCGGCTTCAAAAAACCGCCAATTGTTCCATCGCCCAAAGGCCAGTCGGTGATCCCCCTGCCAGGTCTTGAGCAACCCATGCTTCCATCGCGCATAGACTTCCCAGCGATTGATCGCCGCCCCGTAGGACTGCACCCGAAAGAGCGTAGGGAAACGTGTTGTCCAATCGTACAGGGAGGCTTGTTGAACAGAAGAAGTGACCCCCCCTTCCAAAAGACTGGACGGGGTGTTTGGGGAACCCCACGTACGTTCCCAACGAAAATTGGGTAAAATCACCCAGCGACTTTGGAGATCATCATTGACAAAAGCCAGGTTTGGCGCCAAGGTCCAGCGTTGGCGCAGGCCAGCTTGTTCCCAGCTCAACCCCAAGGTCCCTACTTGGCGATGACCTCCCAACAAGTCGGTACTCCACAAGGCAGCGACCAACGAAGCAGAACCTACGAGGGTCCCTTGGTCCATTCGATACGAAGAACGATGCGCAAGGTTAATACCCCATTCACTGAATCCATTCCCTCCGGCATAACCGTTGACCGAGACCCGGTTTTGGGTCATCAATCCCTCCAAACGCTTACTCTCGCGATCTTGCTCCCATTGAGGTCGAATCCAAAAATGCAAATACGGCGAGGTAGAGTCGCCAAGACTCATTTTGGTGGAGCGAAGCCGTGTTTCCAAAGTCCATTGCCTACCGGAGGGATCGGGTGCAGACTGCATCCAAAAGGAGGGTAAAAACGCCCGAATTCGAGGAAATTTGTCAGAAACGGTGGACATATCCCCCGCCGTTCCCTGCACGGATGCCAACCAATGCCATGATCGAGATGCTAGCAAGGCGGGGCCCGAACCGTTCCAACCCAGCATGGCTCTGGACCAGGGCCAGGCGCCCAAGGTCCATTGCCGATGAGGCTTCTCCAAAGGCGCTGGGGTTTCCAAGGTCCAACGGGGATAATCCAGAAATTCAATACCTGTTCGATCGGGAATACGCTCCAGCGAATCTTTGGGGTAGCGTAGCAAAGTCGATGAACTGTCTTCGCGCAGAAGCAATGGGTCGGTACTGTACCGAAACCATTCCGGCAGATGGGGATCGTACGAACGGACGATGCGAACCGGAGGACTGGTCATCATCGAGTCTTGACTTTGGGCCGACACGAATGGAGAGAGACCCAACAAAAGCAACAAAATCAACCACCTACGTTTCATGGCTTCCATTCTTTGAGCCGATTTTCGGCGGTTCGAGTTATTTCGTCCGGCTCTCTGCCTTCGATCAAGTTCTGAAGAACGGCGATAGCCTGTTCCTTTTCTTTGACCGCGACAAGGTTATCGGCCAAAAGCAAAAGACCACGTCCGTACCATTCACTAAACTGGGGCCAACGATCAGTCAAATCAAACAAGATATCTTGGGAAACGCTATAGTCCTTGCGATCATACGCGATGGAGGCCAAATCGTACAAGGAACGGGCGGCCCATTCGTTGGTTGAAGAATCGGCAAGATTTCGTAACATACGTTGAGCGATGGAGGTCTGACCACGATAACGAGTCGCATTGGCCGCATGCCACAACAATTCATCCCGGTTATTTCGTCCCCACTCCGGTCCCGACCCAAAGCGCTTGACGAGAGAATCCACCGCAACATAATCCTTAAGCAACGTATACGCTCGAACTAGGCCCATCACAGCGTCCAAACGCGAGGACTGTGAAAAGGTTCCTTCCAAAAGTTTGCGGTAAACGTCCGCCGAGCCCTGAAGGTTCTTGATGCCCATATAAACCGTTGCAAGTTTGAGCATCGCCCGTTCGGTAAAAAGGTTTTGGGGCATCTTCAATAAGGCTTCCAGATCTCGGCGAAGGGTCTCGGGATCCCCCACCTTTTCGGCGGCCACCGCCCGGTAATACAAGGCATTGGCCTTAAAGGACCCACCGGGGTACTCTTGCAGGTATTGGGTATAGGCCGCCAAGGCTTCAAAAAACTTCCCGGCATCCAAACTGTATTGAGCTGACTCAAAGAGAATGGAATCACGAGGATCATCTTGCAAAGCCAACAATCCGTTTTTGCCGGCGATGTCCAAGTACTTTTGAGGCTGGTTGTTACGAATACACCATTGCCTCAATTCAAAAAGAGCATCCTTGGCTTCGGGTAGACCGGCCGCCTCCTTAATCACCTCTTCAAACACCGTCATTGCTAAGCTATCGTTCTGCTGCTCCAGGTAAACCGAACCCTGCAGGTTCATTGCTACAAAAGCCAAACGATGCCGGGGGTAGTCCTGTCGGATTTGACGAATACACCACAAGGCGGAATCAAAGGAGGATTCTTGGTAAGCCGTCATCGCTAATTCCATGAGCGCATACATTCGATAATCCGAAGGCGGGTTTTGGTCGATCAGGGAACTCAGCTGCTGCCGCTTGCGGTCGTTGTTTTTGATAATTCCGTAACAAATTGCAATTTGATAACGGGCGTAGTCCACATCTGTACGGAGTTCGTTGATGCAAAAATTAAATTGGCGAATGGCGGCTTCGATTTGACCATCGCGGAGGTAGGCATCGGCAAGGCGGGTATAGGCATCGCGGTGCATTGCGGCTTCCACATCGTTAAGATCCCCCATGGTTTTCCCTTCTTGGACCGCTAGACTCAGGTAACGAACCGCCTGCGTTGGTCGTTCCAAACGAAACGACAAATGTCCCAATTGATAATTGGCTGCCAAAAGGTGGCAACCCCAAGACCGCAAGGTGGCATTGAAACAATCGGCATCCACAAAGTTTTTCATCCAGAGCAAAGCCTGGTTGTATTCTCCCACCTTGTGGTACAACTCCGATTTCCAAAACATGGTCGCGGCACGGAGGTTGGAATCCACCGGATACAAAAGCGATGAATCCAGATAAGGTAAGCATTCGACAAAACGTCTTTGGTTAAACCAGGTTAAACCCTGTTGATAGTAAAGTCTTTGCAATAGACCTTGCAAACGTTTGGTCTTTTGAGATACCGAACGAAGGATACGCAGAGACTCCTGGTAATGATGAGCCCGCATGGCCAAATCGCTGAGGTACTCGCTCAATTCTTCGCGGTAAATACTCTGAGGGTATTGTTGGAGAAAAGCAGCGAGGGCCCGAAAATTGGAAGGCGATTCGCCCACCTCGTAACTTAATTTGGCGTAGAGATAAAAGGCTTTTTCACGCTGGCTTCCATCCACTTCTCTTTCGGTGATTCGCTGAAAAGCAGCCCTAGCCCTGGCTTTGTAACGATCCGGTCCCCCATCACCGGCTTTGCCAAGCCAAGCCCAACCCATCATACCGTAGGCCGTGGTTTTGAGAGAATCCGGCCAAGACTCCAAACCTTTGACCAAGTTCAATACCGTATCCCAAGACCCTTGAAGCGATAACATCGAACACCAGCGTAAAGTGTCTTGTACCGAAGGTCGATAACCTGCATCCGTCGCTGCTTTCCAGAACATGGTGTAGGAAGCCGACTGGGCTTGGGCATAGGACAATCGCAAACCAAGGCGCATTAAACCCTGTGCATCTGTTAAGTTCAAGGAACGCTTACGCAGGCTATCCAAAGTCAGCATGACACCCAGGGTATCGCCCTGAAGCGTACGCGCCCACGCCGAGGGATAGGAGCAACGCTCGCGGTAAACCGAGTCTTTTTCTAATTCCTGGACCAAATCCAGCATGGCTACGGCTTGACCTTGTTGCATCCTAAGGACCAAAAGGGCATAACGAGCGGCATTGCGGTAGGGCCCTACCGAACCAAGAGCCTGCAGCCAATGGCCCGCAGCCGAGGCCGTATCGGAATTAATCCGCAAAAAACCTTGGAGGTAATGATATTGTTGAGCCTCATGCCATCCCAGGCTGTACCAATTCATGGAATCCAAGATTGATCGGGCGTCCGTATACCGTTCTTCTTGCCCAAGATAAATTGCGTAGGCCAATTGAACCGTGGAGACGGAAGGATGGGTAGGGTATAACCGCAAAAAATCCTCGCAAAGCCGGTCGGCCTCTGCGCGACGATGCGCTACCGCATGCAGACATTGGGCCAACGCTTTGACCTCTTCATGAGCAAAATCCGATGAAACACCGCTCCCCTGCTTTGTCGATGCAGCCGCCTGAAGGATTAAACCAGAGAGGGCGTGCTCTTGACGTAGCGACCAGGTCTTTACCTCTTCCCCAAACCATCGCTCTTGGGGTAAGGGATCCCAACCCTGAGCATGCAGTCCGTTGACCTTCACCCAAAGCAAAAGAACCAACCACCCAATGCCGCCTGCTCTTGTACGGTAACGCATGGGATTCCGGGATTTTTTGCTCAAAAATGAAATACTAAACCGAGGGCGGGTAAAATGGGCAGCTGATCCACCCTGGTATAACGGACTCGATCAAAATAAAATATATTTCGGCGATTGTAAGCGTTGGTTAAACTGAAATTCAGGTCCATGGAACGATCATTGGACCATTCCTTGCGGTAACGCAGGGCCAAATCCAAACGGTGATAGGTAGGCAAACGCCCTTGATTAAAATCAGCAAAAAGCACTCCTAGGGAACCTTCTTGGTTGATATAATCGGTCCCGGCACCGGCGCCAAAATCCACCTGGGGATAAAATCCCTGGGTCTGGGTAAATGGAAATCCGGTACCCAGGTTCCAACGTCCCGAAAACTCCCATTGCAATTCCTTACCGAACGTGTAGGTGCTGACAACGTTCATGTTATGACGTCGGTCAAAAACGGGATTGTAGGTCCTGATCCCGTCGAAACGATCCACGTAGGTCCAGCTGTACGTCGTCCACAAGTAGAACCTTTTGATATCGTATTTGACCCGGAAGTCAAAACCATAGGCCTGACCTCTCTCCAGAATGAAGTCTTTTTTGAGAACATCGGGCTTACCAAAATTACCTTCGATATCATCAAAAATCTTATCACGATTAATGTTGGTTAGTTGGGTGAATTGCTTGATGTAGGTTTCGGCATTGATTTCTATACGAGGGCCCAAATCAATTTCTACGCCGCCCACGAGGTGATTGGCCTTTTGGAGTCGGGATGTAACTTCCTCGCCATCAAAGGTTTTGGGCAAATTATCGGGGCCAGACAAAAATCCCAAAAAGAGATTGACCACATCCCTATCGGATGTAGCACTGATTAGGTTTTGGGAATATTTACCGGCGGCTACCTTAAAACGAAGGTCTGGTCTAGCGTTGTACTTTGCGCTGAATCTAGGCTCAAGGGACATTTCGGTGAGGCTGGAATAGTAATGGGCCCTCAAACCCGGCTCCAAAACCCAATCTTCAAAAACCAAATTGTACTTACCAAAAACGGCAAGCTCGGTGGTGCTCTCCTGTTGGCGGATAATCTTTCCTACTGAATTGGTGAAATTAAAATCGGTGCTCAGACCGACCAAATCAAAACCAAAATTGGCTTGACCTGAATTGAGGTATTGGGTTACGGCAACTGTTCCATTGAATCCGGTGATCGAGGAACGGCGAGGCCGCCCATCGGCTTCGGTTTGACCCGAAACAAAATTGGAATAAGCTAAGTTGCCCGAAATGGTATTTCCTGCACCTTCGGGTATCAGAATAAACTGGGTTCCGGCACCGGTAGAAAGCCAGTCCACTTCGGCAATTCCCCTAAAATTGGCCCGATCCCGCATATTGAAACCAAAAAGAGATAGCTTGGATCCCGAATTGGATTTAAAGGTTGTTTTGCCGTAGACGTCCAAAAAAGAAAAAGGCAAACCCTGTGGACCTGCATAAGAATAAAGAGCTTTGGAGGGTTGGTCCAGGTAAGATCGCTTGGCAGAAAAAATAAACGTAGCGCAGC
>Ga0172376_10001826_pt1 | contig 26825 bp, 21 predicted proteins | sample Lak35m_FD_121114 | JGI IMG/M metagenome (GOLD analysis project Ga0172376, IMG submission 121114) | Freshwater microbial communities from Kabuno Bay, South-Kivu, Congo - kab_092012_35m | ecosystem: Environmental > Aquatic > Freshwater > Lake | place: Democratic Republic of the Congo: South-Kivu...
CCGGTATGCCCCAGCGCGATATGTCCCAGTTCATGTCCAAGCACAAAGGCCAGCGACGAAGGCTCCTGCTGAATGATGCTGGCGTGGACCAGATCGTCCGTCAGCAGAATGACATCGCGTTTGCCGAACTTCACCGCGAAGGCATTCAGGATCGACGCTTCCACTATGTAGACATCGGGCACATCCGGCAGGCCGAGTCGTTCGCAGAACTTCTCCACGCAGTCATGAATCTCCGGAAACTGCTTTTCGCTGACCTTCAGTCCCGATCCGTGAATCAAGGCCCGGACACGCTTCTGATTGAACCAGTCCACGACCGGCGCGATCAGCAGCAGGAGCAACCCGACACCCATCGTGCTGGCGGCGAATATCAGACAGCCCAGCACCACCACCATCCAGCCCAGCGTGACATTGCCGGACGTTCCCGGTTCGATGCAGTCGCGGGGATCGACATCCGGACCATCAATGGTGATGACAGGCAGCGACGAACGCTCGGCGGTCATGAGTTCCCTTTCCCGGCAGCGTGGAGATGATGATCGCACAACGGTGCCGGATGTAATCAGCACGCACCATGTTTTCACAAGGCAGCGGAGAACAGCAGCATGAGTCTCAGCCTGAACGGGCAGGTCGCGGTCATCACGGGAGCCAGTCAGGGCATCGGACGAGCCATCGCGATGCAGCTCGCAACGGAAGGGTGCCGGCTGGTGCTCTGCGCGCGGAACGCGGAGAAACTGGAGGCCGTGCGATCCGAAGTCTCAGCCGCCGGCGCCGAGGTGCTGACACAGGTCACTGATGTCAGTTCGGAAGAGCAGGTCCGGGCGTTGTTCGCCTCTGTCCGCAAGCGGTTCGGGCGCGTGGACATCCTCATCAACAACGCCGGCGCGTTTGATGGTGGCCGGCTGGATCAGGTGTCTCTGGCGGCGTGGAACAACGTCCTTGGAGCCTGTCTGACCGGGACATTCCTGTGCAGCCGCGAAGCCTTTCCGCTGATGAAAGAGCAGGGCGGAGGGCGCATTCTCAACATCGGCTCGATCTCCGCGCAGCGGCCGCGCGAAGGCAGCGCGCCGTATGCCGCCGCCAAGTTCGGCGTCCAGGGACTGACGCAGGCCATCGCGATCGACGGACGTCCGTTCGGCATCAACTGCGGCTGTCTGCACCCGGGCAACGTGCTGGTGGAACGGCGGGCCGATTCGGGTTTGAAGTCCGATGACGAACCGATGATGAGCAGCGAAACCATCGCCCGCGCGGCGCTGGCCATGCTCAAGGTTCCGCCGGATGTGAATTTCCTCGACGCAATCGTCCTGCCGACTCAGCAGCTCTATCTCGGACGCGGATAATCCCGGCGCCGTTGAACGCTCATTACTGGCGTGATGCGATCACTTCAGGCGTTGAGATCCGGATGTAGTAGATCTTCAGCGAATCCTGTTCGACCGTGTACAGCTCCGGCCCCGGTGCGGTACTGGAACCAGCGGAAGCCGGCACGGTCAGCTGACTGATGCGGCCGGTGGAATCCACCACGCGGTACGTTCCCGGCGCGATGCCGATCGGCAGAGTCCAGTGCAGGTCGATGGTGGAAGACTCCCGCTCCACACGGCTCGACACGGTCTGCAGCGGAACAACGGCTCGTGAGTGTTGCGTCTCTGAGAGGGACGCCGCCTGGACGGGAGCCGCCGGACGCAGCGTATCGGACGCTGCGGCGCGGCGACGCATCTCCGCGCGGCGCGCCATCCAGGTTTCGCGGACCTGAGGCGAATCGGAATCCCACAGGACCGCGAAGAAGACCACAGCCATCATCAGCAGAACCACTCGTGCCGCGGCTCCGGCCTTCCGGGCGATCTGTTCGGGAACGTGCGTGGTGATCATCACAGTGGCAGCTCTCATGATGCAGTGAAGGCGGGCCGTTCGGTCAACGACACAGCCCGGATCCTGAAATCCCGCTTCTGACGTATCGACCAGCCGGACCAGCGACCTTTGTGACGAAGCCACGGGTCCAGGCGGGTGCGGCAAGCTGTGTTTGATAAGTCGATCTGTGCCGGTTGTGTCGATCCCGTTTCGATCCGGCGGGTCATGCAGTAGCCTGACCGGACCGGTGGCCGTCATGGTCAGCCATTCGTCCTGCATCCCCAGGGAGCCTGATCATGCGAAATTGCTGGCTGATCCGAATGCTGCTGAGCGTCAGTCTTCTGCCCGCATTCGGCGGACTGATTTCCGCGGCAGACCCGGCCGCCGGTCCGTTCATCCGCATGGCCAGCGGAGTCAGCGGCCACATTCACCCCGCCGCCTGTGTGACAGAAAAGGGAACAGTGCTGGTCATCTTCAGTCAGTCGGACTTCCGCGATCTGCGGCTGACCCGGTCCGAGGACGGCGGTCGCACCTGGAGCGAGCCGCAGCCGTTTGCTCACACTGCGAAGCTGTCGATCTATCCCGGCGCGCTGACCACTCTGGCGGATGGCCGGATTATTCACATCTGGAACACCTGGTATCCCGACGCGAACCGGTCCAGCGGCAAGTCGCGTTTTCCGCAGTTCTCGATCAGCAGCGATGACGGCCTCACCTGGAGCGAACCGAAGAGCCTGCCGAAGAATCCGGACAGCGAAAGCGTCCTGCGGCATCCGATCGTCGAACTGACTCCGAACCGCTGGCTGTTTTCGCTGACCGACAAAACGGTCGTGTATGACCCGGAGACGGAAGCGGTCGCTCCGTTCGGTGATGGCCGCAATCACGGTCTGACTCCGATCGTGAAAACTCCGAAGGGCACGCTGATCAGCGGCAGCGGAGTGCGTTCCACCGATGGCGGACGAACGTGGCAGCCGGTCGAACCCTTTCCGGCCATCAAGGACAACGGCTGGCGGTTCGATCTGATGACGACCTCGAACGGCTGGCTGGTCACTGCCGAAGTCATCGGGCCGGGAGTCGGCGGCAATCTCTGGCGGTTTGTGGTCTCGCGGGATGACGGCGCGAGCTGGGACTTCGATCACGCGGTCGAATTCTACAATCCCGGTCGGCCCATCGGCGGCCGAGCCTGTCCGAAAACCGTGCAGCTCGATGTGGACACGCTGGGAACTGTCTTTTACGACGTGGATGCGAAGCAGCCGGGCGGTCCGGGTGTCTTCTTCCTGAGAACGCCTCTTTCGAAGCTGGCTGTTTCCGGAGCTGAATGAAGCCTGGGCCAATGGATGACGCCTGGCGGATGCCCTGCCAGAATCCCCGCTCCGCATGTTTCTCTTCGACCGGATTCAGGCTCTCGCCATGCTCACTGTGACTCAGGCTCAGGAACTCATTCTTCGCGAAGTGAGTGCTTTCGCTCCCGCCGCCGTTCCGCTCGAAGCGGCACTGGGAAGGTTTCTGGCGGAGGACATTGTCTGTGGACTGGATTCGCCACCGTTCGACAAGTCGCTGATGGATGGTTACGCGGTGCATTCGTCGGACATCACTCACGAAGGCGTGGAGCTGCTGATTCTGGAGGAAGTCACAGCGGGCCGGACTCCTTCGCAGCCGGTCGGTCCCGGTCAGGCGACCCGGATCATGACGGGTGCTCCCATCCCGGACGGAGTGGATGCGGTCGTTCCCGTCGAGCAGACCGAAGCGCTGCCTGGCGAGCGCGTGCGGATTCTCCGGCCTTCGATCCCGCCGGAAGCGAACATCATCCGGCAGGGAACCAACCGGCGGGTCGGCGAACGGGTGCTGTCGGCCGGCCGCAGGCTGCGCGCTCAGGAGCTGGGAGCTCTCGCAGAACTGGGGCACGCGCGTGTTTCCGTTCGCCGACCGGCTCAAGTCGCGGTACTGGCCACGGGCGATGAACTGGTTTCGATCGTGGAGGCTCCCGGACCGGGTCAGATCCGCAACTCGAATGAAACGATGCTCTGCGCGCAGATCCGCGAAGCCGGCGCCGAACCGCGGCCGCTGGGGGTCGCCCGCGACAACCGCGACGACCTGCGGAAGCACATCGACGAGGGCTTGCAGGCGGACATACTGCTGCTGACGGGTGGCGTGTCGGCCGGAGTGCTCGATCTGGTGCCGTCGGAACTGGAGCGGGCCGGTGTCCGGCAGGTGTTTCACAAGGTCAACGTGAAACCCGGCAAGCCGGTCTGGTTTGGAGTGCTGCCGCGTGCGGAGCGGCCCTGTTACGTCTTCGGATTGCCCGGAAATCCCGTCAGCACTATGGTCTGCTTCGAGCTGTTCGCGCGCACGGCGTTGCGGAAACTGCACGGCGACCCGTGTCCGGTTCCCCGTCGTCAAACCGCGCGACTGGCTCACGCTCACCACCATCGCGACGACCGGGAGACCTGGTTTCCCGCGGTTCTCGAATGGCGTGATGCGGACGTGACGGTGCGATTGATGAACTGGCACGGCTCATCCGATCTGCTCGCCACCTGCGATGCGGATTGTCTGGTGGTCTTTCCGGCGGAGCCGCGAAGCTGTCAGGCGGGTGAGCTGGTGGAGATCCTGCGCTGGTGACCCCGTTGATGCCCCCGGGCGCGGAATTCAAGGATGAAGACATGCAGCCTCAGCTTGTGGAACAGGATGGACCGGTGAGCGTTCCGTCTTCCTCGCCATCATCGCAGCCCTCCGCCGCGCCGCGTTCGAAACACGAACCCAGCGTGCGCGACATCATCGAAGCGGCCCGTTCGGCACCGGCGGCGGCGCGGGCGGCCGTGCTCTGCTCATTGTCCACCAGCGTGCTGCTGTACCTGAGCTTCACGCCGGTCGATCTGGGATGGCTGAGCTGGCTGGCACTGGCGCCGCTGCTGCTGCTGGCGCGACCCGAACGCGGGACGCGCTGGATGTACCGCATCAGTTATGCCTCCGGACTGGCCTGGTCCCTGGCCACTCTGCAATGGATGCGGCTGGGTGATGCGGCCATGTATCCCGCCTGGTTCGCGCTCTCGATCTACCTGGCGCTGTACTTCCCGCTATTCCTCGCCGTGACGCGCGGCGCCGTGCATCGTCTGAAGCTCCCGCTGCTCATCGCCGCTCCCGTGGCCTGGACCGGCCTGGAATTCCTCCGCGCGCATCTGATGACCGGCTTCGCCTGGTACTTTCTCGGACACACTCAGTACGCCTGGCCGGAGATGATTCAGATCAGCGATCTGGTCGGCGCGTACGGAGTCAGCTTCACCGTCGCGCTGACTTCGGCCTGTCTGGCCGCGCTGGCTCCGGCCGCGTGGCTGCAGAAGCTGAAGCTGCTGCCGCCGGTGTCCGTTCCCGAAGAGTTCCAGCATCTGCCGTCCGACGAGCTCCAGAAGGAGCACTTGCAGAAGCTCGAATGCCGCCGACCGTGGCTGCAGGTCGGGTTGACGTTGAGCCTGCTTGCGGCCGTGCTGACTTACGGTTTCATCCGCCGTTCACAGGCCGACTTTCAACCCGGTCCGCGCGTCGCCCTGATTCAGGGTAACTTCCCCACGTCGATCAAACACGACCCGTCCGAATTCCGGAACATGTTCCGAGTTCACGACGCGCTAACCGGCATGGCCGTGCGGCATCAGCCCGATCTGGTGGTCTGGCCGGAAACGATGTTCCGCTGGCCGCTGCATGTCGTCGATCAGGGCGTGAAGGATGCCGATCTGCTGGCCATCGCGCCGCCGATGGACAGCATGCAGCAGGTTCACTGGCTGGATTCGTGGAAGGATCCCGCCGTGCGGCAGACGCTGCAGGCCATGTCCGAACAGGCCGGAGCGGCGTTGATGATCGGCATCGAAACCTGGCAGGCCACAACCTCCGGCCTGCGCGTGTTCAACTCGGCCGCCTTTGTCACTCCGCGGGAAGGACTGTCCGGCCGGTACGACAAAATGCACCGAGTCATCTTCGGCGAATACGTTCCCCTGCAGAACGAACTGCCGTTCCTGGCCGCGATGACTCCGGTCTCCGCGAACTTCGGCCTGACGAAAGGTGAGAAGCCGAAGACCTTCCGGCTGCGGGACTGGAATCTCTCACCGGTCATCTGCTTTGAAGACACCGTGCCGCATCTGGTCCGCGACATTCACCGCGGCTCGAACGAAACGATCGATGTCCTCGTCAACCTGACCAACGACGGCTGGTTCAAGGGATCGAGCGAACTGGATCAGCACCTGATCACGGCAGCCTTCCGTGCCGTTGAAAACCGCACGCCGATGGTCCGCGCCGTCAACACCGGCATCTCGGCCGTGATTGATGGCGACGGAGTGATCCGCGAACCGGAAGTGTTCCTCGAAGTTCCCGCCGGTCGAAACGAACCCATCCGTTCCAGCCTCGTTGATCCGGCCACCGGTCGCTGGAGAAAGTCGATCAACGCGGCCGTTATCAGCACCGTGCCGCTCGACCATCGCACCAGCTTCTACACCCGTCACGGCGACTGGTTCGCGGCGTCCTGTCTGCTGCTGACCATCGGTGGCTCTCTGATGAGCCTCATCCGTCGAGCCAGGCCACTCGCGGTCAAAGAATGAGACATCGACAAGCCCGAAGCGCCGGTGAGTGCATTCGGCGTTTTCAGCACACTTGCTGGCGCTGCGCGCTTGTCTGAAATGCCTCGCTGATGCCCGCGCACGGCATATTGATCTTCAGATGGATATTCGCGCGAGCGAGTTGGAGTGGTTGTGAGCGGCCAGGTGCTAGCCGCCGATATTGCCGCTCGACCGGCGGCTAGCGCCTGGCCGCTCATTAAGGAGCTGGCGCGATAATCAATCCGACACTCAATGAACCGGTTCGATTCCGGCCTGCTCTCGGATGCCCGCCGCTTTGGGAGAACCTAACCCAGAATCTCTTCGATGACCCGGCCGCCGTGGGCGATCTCAACCGGGCGACTGGTGCGATCGGGAACGCGGAAGGCCGGGTCGATGCCGAGCAGCGAATAGATCGTCGCGCAGATGTCCGTCGTGCTCACGGGATTCGACTTCACATAGGCCGCCTGGGAATCGGATTCGCCGTAAATCGAACCGCCGCGGATGCCGGCTCCGGCGAAGACCGTCGAATAGCAGAAGGTCCAGTGATCGCGGCCGCCGTTGCGATTCACCGTCGGCGTGCGACCCATCTCGCTGGTGATGACAACCAGCGTTTCATCCAGCAGCCCGCGCTGATCGAGATCCTCCATCAGCGCTGAGAACGTCTGATCGAAGCCGGGCAGCTTGTTGTTCTTCAGAATCCAGAAGTTCTGCGTGTGCGTGTCCCAGGCGTCGTAATCGACCTTCACCCGGTCCCAGTACAGATCCCAGGTGACATTCACGAACCGGACTCCCGTTTCAATCAGCCGCCGGGCAATCAGAGTGCTCTGACCGAACAGCGTGCGACCATAGCGATCCACCATCTCCGGACGTTCCAGAGACAGATCAAAACAGTCCCGGAGCTTCGAGGAGGTCAGCAGATCGAAGGCCTGTTCCTGAGCGCGGTTGTAGCCGACCACCGGAACCGGCGCGGCCTGGCGGCGCTGATCGTCGAACTGATCCAGCAGCGATCGCCGGCGGTTCAGCCGATCGACCGTCAGCTCCTGAGACAGCGTGGCGTTGGGAAGAATCGGCAGACCGCGCACGATCTGCGGCCGTCCGGGTGTCGGCTGATGTCCCTGCTGATCCCACGAGGGTTCGCATTCCGTGGTCAGCGCGTCGAACCGTTTGCCGAGGAACCCGCCATACGGACCGGCTCGTCGAAAGGCCTGTCCCCAGCCCAGCCAGTTGGGCATGTAAACGTAGTCGGGCACATCCTCCCACGGAGCCGATCCTTCAGGACGCGGCGGCTTCTGTCCGGTCAATCGCAGGTATTCACACACGGAACCCATGCTGGGCGGATCGGTGTCGCGCGGATGCTGATCCGGCGGCGGCACTTCCCATCCGCAGTAAGACGGAAGGCAGTTGTGACAGCCTGCCTTGTGATTGACCGACCGGACGACGGCCGCGCGATGCATCCAGCGCGAGGTCAACGGCAGATGCTCGCTGATGGAAACTCCGGAAGCGGATGTCGGAATCGGCAGGAACTCGCCGCGCGTTTCGGCTGGACCTTCCGGCTTCAAATCCCACATGTCCTGCGATGCGGCGCCGCCGAGCAGATAGAGCAGGATCACGTTCTTCGCTTTGCCGGGACGCAGCATGCCGGCTTCATTCGCCGCCAGGTAGTGCGGCAGACCGAAGCCTCCCAGCGCGCTGAGTGCTCCGGCCTTCAAAGTTTCGCGGCGCGTTACGCCATCACAACACCGCCGCGGACTGCCAAGCATCGTAAGCATGTGCGTGTCCTGTCTTCTGATCCGGAAAGGCTCAAGTCCGATGAGTGTGAACCAGCCGGGAGGGCGAGGCTCCTGCCGAGCCGATGTCTGCCGCGAGCGCGCATCTGCGGGCAAAGTTCTACTCATCTTCCGCGCTGGATGGGAATGGATGGATCCGAATTCGCTCGTGAGACGCGCGTGTGATCCTTCTGGCGGACGGTCTTGAGACGCTTGAACAAGCACGAAGCGCCAGCGAGTGCGCTCAGAACGACGGACACACTCGCTGGCGCTTCGTGCTTGCCTGTGTCTCTTTCGTCACGACCTGTAATAGAGGCCCGGAGGAACACCGCAGCGCCGCCCTGAGTAACGGATCGCTCAGCGAGTGGCCTGCAGCAGACTGTCAGCTCCGGCGGTGCGGAGCTGTTCGGCCAGCTGCTCGCCCAGTGCGGCCGCCTGATCGCGCGGGGCGGCGGCGGTGGCGAAGAGTCGCTGCCGGCCGTCGGGGCTGAGCACTACGCCATCCAGTTCAACCTGCTCAGCCAGAACGCGGCTGGTCACTCCGACCGGCGCATGACATCCCGCGCGGAGCGACCGCAGCAGAGCACGCTCAGCCGTGACGGCGGTGAAGACATCGGCATGGCTGATCTTCAGCAGCACATCGCGAGTCCGCTCATCGTCCGCGCGGCATTCGATCCCGAGTGCTCCCTGGCCGACGGCATGCAGCATCAGCGGCGGAGTCAGCAGCGCCGTCACTCGATCGGCCCAGCCCAGGCGGCGGAGTCCGGCTTCAGCCAGCACGATCGCGTCATAATCGCCGGTGTCGAGCTTCTTGAGGCGCGTGTCGAGATTGCCGCGAATCTCCAGCAGCGTGAAGTCGTCGCGGAAATGCCAGAGCTGTGCGCGCCGCCTCAGGCTGCCCGTCCCGATGCGCGCACCTGGAGGCAGCGAGCGCAGCAGTTCTTCTCCATCGCGTCCCGTCGGGCAGGCTCCGCAGCCCGTGACAGGCAGGATCAGCGCGTCATGCACGGAAGCCCGCTCCGGCACCGCGCCGAGCGTCAGGCCTTCCGCCGGTTCGGTCGGCAGATCCTTGAGACTGTGAACCGCGACATCCGCGCGGGCTTCCAGAACGGCGGTCTGCACTTCCTTCGTGAAGACTCCCTGCCCGCCCATCGTGGCCAGAGCCGTATTGCGGTCGCGGTCGCCTTCGGTCGAAATCCAGACGATCTCCACCTGGCATTCGGGAGCGACCGCGCGGATCAGTCCCGCCACATGCTCCGCCTGCCAGCGCGCCAGCGCGCTGCCCCGGCTGGCGATACGGATCACGCTGGTGGATGAGTCGGTCATGGTGATGGAGAATCCACTTCAGGAATCATGGTCTCATCGCAGGCCGGAAGCAGATCTCACCACAAAGACACAGAGAAGACTGCAAAAGAAACCTCGGTGTTCTCTGTGTCTCTGTGATGAATCATTTCTTCGCGAACGCGGCGCTTCGGTTACGAAGCACTCTCCAGCGTGGCGATGACTTTGTCGCCCATCTCCCGCGTGCCAATGGCTGGAGCGCCGCGGGCGATGTCGCGCGTGCGGAAGCCGGCATTCAGAACCGCATCCACAGCCGCTTCGATCGCGGCGGCTTCGCCTTCCAGATTCAACGAATGCCGCAACAGCATGGCCGCTGCGAGAATCGTCGCCAGCGGATTGGCCACGCCCTTGCCGGCAATGTCCGGAGCGGACCCGTGAATCGGTTCGTACAGCCCCGGCCCCGATGATCCGATCGATGCCGACGGCAGCATGCCCATTGAACCGGTCAGCATCGACCCTTCGTCGGTCAGGATGTCGCCGAAGATGTTGCCGGTCACCACGACGTCGAAATCGCGCGGCCGCGAAATCAGATGCATGGCCATCGCATCCACCAGCACGTTCTCGTAGCTCAGTCCGGAGAACTCGGCTTTGACGACGCGCTCGGACACCTGCCGCCACAGACGCGACACTTCCAGCACGTTGGCCTTATCGACGGAAGTCAGTTTGCCGCGCCGGGCCTGAGCGGCTTTCGCGGCCAGTCGCACGATGCGTTCAACTTCACCGGTGGAATAGACCGCTTCGCTGTAAGCCTCTTCACCACTGGCATGCGGCCGGCGACCGGACGGGCCGAAGTAAATGTCACCGGTCAGTTCGCGGAAGAAGAGGATGTCCACGCCTTCGACGATCTCGCGTTTGAGCGGCGAGGAATCGAGCAGCGGCGCGTAGGTTTTGATCGGCCGCAGATTCGCGAACAGATCCAGTTCCTTGCGGATTTTCAGCAGTCCGGCTTCTGGACGAGTCTTCGCGGAAGGATCGTCCCACTTCGGTCCGCCGACGGCGCCCAGCAGGATCGCGTCCGACTTCCGCGCGGCTTCCAGAGTGTGATCCGGGAGCGGATTGCCGTGGCTGTCGATGGCATTGCCGCCCATCGGGTACGCGGTCATTTCAAACGTGTGGCCGAACTTCTTCGCCACCACCTGCAGCACTCGCTCGGCCTCCGCCACCACTTCGGGACCGATGCCGTCACCCGGCAGCAGGACAATGTTCGCTCTCACAGAAAACTCCTCAGGATTCAACGCGGAAAATTCAGGCTGCGAGTCCGGAATCAGACCGGTCAAAGTCACCGGTTCTGATGTGCTCAACGGACTGCCGGAATCAAAGAGTGACTATAGGGACCGGCCTTGATGTCACAAGCGACGGCGCGACGTGAACTCCGAGGCTGCCAGCGCACCGGATGGCTGCTTTTCAATGGCTTCCAGACAGCAGGATCCGTTTCAGACGGAGACATTCAACGTCAGTCCGGCCGTACCTCCGCCCGCGGCGGCGGGTGCGGAAACGGAAGGGTCGCAGGGACACTGCGCCTGCATGTCCTGTCCCAGCATTCCGGCCATCGCCAGACCGGCCAGAAATCCGGCCGCCGCATCGCTCGACTTCTTTTTGTCGTCGTCGCCTCCGCCGGCCGCCTTCGCCAGCATCAGGGCGATGAGGATTTCCGCTGATGTGAAGTCCTTCAGCGATTGCACCAGATTCTCCAGACCCGGCGGCAGGGCCTGCTGAGCACTCGTCGCTGTTGCGGCCTGAGCGTCTCCGCCCGGTGCGGCACTGCCGGCTCCGGAAACTCCTGCTGCCCCGGAGAAAGCCGCTCCACCGATCGCGCCCGCACCGATGCCCATCCCCACCGCGCCAACGCCACCAATGCCGCTCATGCTGTCGTCCTCGATTCCAGACCGATGATCCCGGCGAGGATCTGAAGCAACCTGGATGCCGCGAGGCGAAGTGTCCGGCAACGTCGATCGCATCACTCGCACAACACGGGAGTTAGCGGGACATGACGACGTCCTGCCGGATGTTGCGGAAAAGCAACGAAGCGGTTCCGGGATGGAACGCCGATGCCGGAAGACAGCAATCCGAACAGTTCGGTGTCCGGTCAGTCCGGACTGAGTTTCGCGTTCCGATGCGGATTTGCCTGCCGGTGATTCCGGACGCAGGCTGTGGAGCACTTCGCAGGTCGGTTTCTGAGCGTGTCGTTTTCGGGTCGCTGGTCGCTTCCTGTTTTTCCATCCAGAGAACAGCCCTCATGTCCGCAACCACCTCCCTGGCAGACACTCCGATTTGTGGACTGGCCGATGTGGAATCCGTGATTCGACAGCTGACGGCGAGCTGGCATCAACCGGGAAACCTGCTGCAGAACCGACGCTCGCGCCGGATGCCGTTTCAGGAATCCCTCTGTCTGTACGCGCTCGATGATCAGTATCAGATCGCCGGTCCGCCGCAGCGAGTCCTCGGACTGGATATCTCGGTGGACGGCCTGTCTTTCACGCACCAGAAACCGCTGGCCTGCCGGTATGCGGCGATCGCCTTCCAGACCGCGCAGTGCGTCGAGACTCATGTCGCCCGGCTCATCTGGTGCCGCTATTCGCGCCAGCGGCACTATGTGAGCGGAGGCCGGTTCCTGAAGCACGCGGCCTGCGTCGTGCCGCTGACTGATATCAGCATGCTGGAAGACGCCTGAATTCCATGAATCAGGCCACGTGCCGCAGCGCGTCGATCGGATTCATCGCGGCAGCGCGGCGCGCGGGATACAGGCCGAAGACCACTCCAATGGCGACCGAGATTCCGAAGGCCAGTGGAATCGACCAGGGCAGTACGATCGGTTCGACGGACTGCACGGTTTCCGGCAGCGACTGCATGATATCCGGCACGGCCTGAGTGATTCCCCAGCGCAGGCTTTTCACCAGCAACCCGCAGGTCAGACCGCCGAGGATTCCGGTCGCTCCACCCGCCACCGACAGCAGAATGGTTTCGATCACGAACTGCCGGGTGATGTCGCGCCGCCGTGCGCCGAGTGCCCGGCGGATCCCGATCTCGCGCGTCCGTTCGGTCACGGTGGCCAGCATGATGTTCATGATGCCGATGCCGCCCACAACCAGAGAAATCGCCGCGATCAAACCCATCATGGCCATGAACATCAGCCGGGTGTTGCGCGCCTGAGCCAGCAGCTCCATCGGGACGGTGACGGTGTAGTCGTCCCATTGATGCGTCTGCTTGAGGACGGCGGTCACCGCATCACCGGCCGTCAGCGCGTCGGCACCTTTCTTCAAGCGCAGAGTGATCTGCGAAACGCCGCGGCCGCCGTTGTTACCCAGCGAGTAGATGTCTCCGTAATGCGTCCAGAAGGTTTCTATCGGGATGTAGATGTTGTCCGAAAAATCCTGCCGACGCACGACTCCTTTGATACTTTCAATTTCACTCCGCGACGCGACCACTCCCACGACTTTGTAGTAATCCGCGTTCACATGAATGGACTGACCGATCGGGTCTTCGTGGCGGAACAGCGTATCCACCAGTTCCTGAGCCAGCACGCAGACCTTGGCCCGCAACTGAACGTCAATCGGCTCAATGAACCGGCCCCGCGCAATTTCCAGAGAATACAGATTCGCATAATCCGGAGTGCAGGCATTGATTTCCGCCTGCTCCTTGCGATCTCTGTATCGCAGTTCCTGACCGGTGCGGCGGCAGAAGGGAATCACCAGGTCCACAATCGGCAGGGTCGCGTTGAGCCGCCGCGCGTCGGCTTCGGTCAGGCCGTACTGATAGATGCGACGGTCCCCGATCTGTTCCGACGGCGGCGAGGAAGTCGTCAGCAGAATGTTGTTTGCACCCAGTTGAGTGATCTGCTGCTGAGCCTTGCGGCTGATGCCTTCGCCAATCGCCAGCAGCCAGATGACACTGGCCACTCCGATGAAGATTCCCAGCACTGTCAGCAGTGATCGCAACGGGTGCATCAGCAGACTTTTGAGTCCCACTTTCAGATCGCGCGGACGAAAGAGGGGTGTCTTCCGGCGAGTGGTCTGCGTCTTACGACCCGCTCCATATCGGGACTGCTTCGGGACGGCAGCCGGCCGGGAGCGCGTGTCCGATTCGATGACCCCATCCCGCAGCCTCACAATCCGCCGGGCACGCAGCGCGACGTCCTCTTCGTGCGTCACCATGACGATCGTGGTGCCGTCCTCATTGAGACGCTCGAAGAGATCCAGGATCTCCTGAGTGGTGGCGGTGTCGAGATTGCCGGTGGCTTCGTCGGCCAGAATGAAATGCGGCTGATTGACCAGACTGCGGGCAATGCCGGCCCGCTGCTGCTGACCGCCGGACATTTCCGCGGGACGATGGCTCAGACGGTGTCCCAGCCCGACGCTGTCCGCCAGTTCGCAGCACCGGGCCTTCGCAACCGGAGACAGACCGGCCCCGTAAGCCAGAGGCGCTTCGATGTTCTCGGACACCGTCAACTGCGGCATCAGATTGTAAGCCTGGAACACGAAGCCGATCCGTTCGGCGCGGATCGTGGAAAGTTCATCGTCGTTCAGCTTCGCGACGTCGGCATCGCCGATGAAGTACTCACCCGAAGTGGGTTGATCGAGACACCCCAGCAGATTCAGAAACGTGCTCTTCCCGGAACCGGACGGCCCCATGATGGCGACATAGTCACCTTCGGGGACATCGAGGTTGATGCCCTTCAGAACCCGAACCGTCTCTGCGGCGAGGTAGTAGTCCTTGCAGAGATTGCGAATCCGCAGGGCCACACGGGACTCGCCTTCGAGATCGCCGGCTGCGACTCCTGGAACCGGCTCCCGTGAGGAATCAGGTTCCCGATTCGCGAGCTGCGACTTCTCTCCGACACCGCCGGGCCGGCTTTCAGACTGCAGCGTCGTCACGAGCGGACCCGTTCGGCTTTCGACTTCGCAGGCTTCTGCTGACGTGCGGTGGCACGCACTTCCGGCTTCTGCGGTTCCGATTCCGGCGTATCTCCGGCATCGGGATCGGGGAGCAAAGGCAGATCCAGGTTTTTCTCCAGATCCGGGTTCCTCATTGCCACTGCCTCGCCGGGGGCGAGTCCATCCAGAATCACAACGTGCTCTTCATTCGACGATCCCACTTTGATCTCACGCGTTTCCAGGCTGCCATCCGCCTTCTGAACGCCGCAGAAGTAACGTTCGCCTCGACCGATCACAGCCTGCATGGGCACCTGAACCGCCTTGTTGATCCGCTCCACTTCCATGTTGACCGCGGCTGTCATTCCCGGCCTCAGCCCGGACGGAGGCGCATCCACCTTCACTTCGACGGCGTACTGTTTGACGTGTGCGGTGTAGATGCTGACGCTCGGCAGAGGATACTCGCTGACGTGAGTCACCGTGCCGGTCAGAGGCTGTCCCGGCATCGCGTCGAGCACAATGTCCGCCTTCAAACCGGGACGCACCTGATTGATCCGGGATTCGTGGACACTGACCATGACGCGCATCGCGCCGGGATCGGGCAGACGGATGATGACCTGCTTTTCCCGGACCGGCCGGCCCTCTGCCACCAGCAGTTCTCCACCTGAGGAGCGTCGTTCCGGATCGTTGGCATACACAACCTGACCATCGGTCGGCGCCGTGATGACGCATTTCGCGATCTGCTCTTCAGTTTCCTTCAAACGAACTTTGTCGAGCTGCCAGGTTTTTGTGCGGGACTCCTGTCGGGCCGTGGCCGTTTCAATGGAGGCCTTCATCTGGTTCAGCATTTTGGCTTTCGTGAACGACCGCAGCACATCCAGCTTGGTTCCGGCCACGGCCAGTTCCTTGCGGGCCTTCTCCAGCGCGAAGCGATCCGCATCGAGCTGCACTTCCGAGATGTAACCCCGCTCGGCCAGCCGTTCGCTGTACCGTAGATACTCCTCAGCGCGGCGCATGTTCTCCTGAGCCACGAACTCCTGGCTTTCGAGCAGTTCCTCGTTCTCGCGGAACGTGCCTTCCTGGTACTCCTTGAGCGCCAGTTTCGCGGCTTCGACATCCGCCTTCGCTTCAATCGCCAGAGCCTCGCTGGTGCTGCACACGATCTGCTGCTGGATCAGTTCGGTCTGCAGCCCGGCATCGTCAAACTTCACGAGGAAGTCACCTTTTCGAACCCAGGTGCCTTCCGGAACGATCTCCAGAATGTTGATTCCGCTGGCGGTTCGCGAACGCACTTCACACCGGACTTCGACATTGCTGGAACTCTGCAGCTCACCCCGTTCCAGTACCTTGTGCAGAAAGAGTCCTTCGGTGACTTCGACCGTCAGAAACGACGGGACGCTGGAACGGGACGTCAGCTTCGCCCAGAGACTGGTCCCCTGACTCCATAAAGCCAGCGGAACTCCCACGACGAACAGGCTGAAGATCATCAGCCACGACGACCACCCCGCGCGACGGGATGAATGCCTGGTGGCGTTTTTCGACGAACGATTCTGAGCGCCTGAAGGTTGCATGGGCTGTCTGTCTCCCGGAGGGACCGGCCAGGCCGGCAGGGATGAGGCAGGCAATCCGGACCCGGAATCGGGCGGGAAAACCCGGAAAACGGCGTCCGTGGTGAACGCCTGAGGCAGGAAGGATCAAACCCAGCTTATCGAACCCTGGCCGGGCTGTCATCGGTTTCATTCGACATCGCATGCCGGGCGCTGCCAGCCTTTCAGGCAACCGGAACCGGATTCAGTCCGACCCGACGACCGTTTCTCCCGATTCTTCGGACCCGCATCGCGCTCCAGCAACGAAACAGCCCGGAGGCATCCGGCCTCCGGGCTGCAGTTCCTTCCGGCTTGATCAGTCGATACCGGTCAGTCGTAAAGTTCCACGTTCCAGTACACTTCGCTGATGAACTTGGCCCAGCTGTCGATGCGGACTCCCTGAGAAGCGTAAAACGGCTTCCAGCGCGGTTCGGCCGGTCGAATCTTCAGCGGCATCCCGGCCTGATCGGGAGTGCGGTTGGCTTTCCTGGAGTTGCATTCGACGCACGCCACCACGCAGTTTTCCCAGCTCGTGCCACCGCCGTGAGACTTCGGCACCACATGATCGATCGTCAGCTCTTCGCTGCCCGGCCGTTTGCTGCAGTACTGGCAGGTAAAGCGATCCCGCTTGAAAATGTTTCGGCGGCTGAAAGCCACAGACCGGTTCGGCACGTGGTCGTAATGGACCAGCGTGATGACCTCCGGCACGCGAAAGCGGAACGTCGGCGTCTGAATGAACGGCTCGTCGTCATCCGGTTCCAGGCGACTCCAGTCGCTCCAGGTGTAGAGCTGATAGCTGGCCGGATCGACCACACGGGCCGTTCCATTCCACAGCTTGACCAGCGTCCGTGCCACCGTGGCAACACCGACTGGCTGCCAGTTCCGGTTGAGAACCAGCGTGGGCCGAGTAAGCACACCTGCCGACATACACTTCATCTCCTTTCAGGAGAATCGGGCAGGACGCGGATCACTCCGGCACATGTCGGACTGATCCTGGACATGTTCGCGTCCTGCAGGCAGACCGCTGCGGGCGGGCACGATAGCCTTCACCTGCCGCATTGTGGAGAGAAAGACTCCGCCTGGAACCATCCTTCACCACAATTTCACCGTCTCCGGATTCACTCCGCAGACAGGCTTCGCCACCGGGCAGTTCGCCTGGAAGTCGTGTCTGATTACGCCGCCGCGAAGCGCGATTATCAACGCGAACTTCCAGGGCGCCCGCCCTTCCGCAGCCGAGCGTCAAAGGTTGTGGAATCTTCGCGTTGACCCGCTTTTGAAAACGGTCCTATAACCCTGTCGCTGAGAAGCGTCTGAAGGATCAGACCGTCACCGGACCGACTTTTCCACAGGTCCCGATTTCTGGAGTATCGCGATGAGTGAAGGGAATCCCGTCGCCGGGGGAGTCGGCGCTGCAGGCACCCGCTCCCGTTCAGTTCTGATGGTTACTGGAACGGCCGCCGCTGTTCTGACTGCGGGACTGGCTATTCAGTGGGTTAAATCGCAACCGGGTTCGGCTGCTGAAAAGCAGGCTCCCGGCAAAGCCGCCGTGGCTTCAACAGCCGCCGCCCGTCCGGTGGAAGTGGCCGCGAAGATCACTCGCAACGGCCGCAGCATTCAGATTCCGCTCAACGATGTCGCTCAGATGGCCCTGCGGCGCGTCGGGGGCGAAGTTCTCGACAGCATGGTCAATCGAGCGGTCATTCAACTGGCCTGCGAAGAGTCCGGCGTCACCGTGACTCAGCCGGATGTCGAACAGGAAATTCACCGCATCGCCAAGCAGTTCAATATCCCGACGGAAACCTGGCTGCAGATGCTGCAGACCGAACGGAACATCACCCCCGAAGAATACAGCCGGGATGTGATCTGGCCGATGCTGGCCCTCAAGAAGCTCGCCGGCGACAAGGTGGAAGTCACCGATGACGACCTGCAGCGGGCTTTCATCCGCGGTTACGGCTCCAAAGCCAAAGTCCGCATGATCATGCTCGACAACCAGCGCCGGGCGAATGAAGTCTGGCAGAAGGCCAGCGCGAGTCCTGACGACTTCGAGCGACTGGCTCGCGAGAATTCGATCGAACCCGGCAGCCGGGCACTCGGTGGCAGCGTGCCTCCCGTGGCCCGCTACTCCGGCAGCCCGGAAGTCGAAAAAGCCGCGTTCAAGCTGCGGGAAGGCGAAATCTCCGGTGTGATTCAACTCGGGATCAACCAGTACGTGATCCTCAAGGGCGAAGGTCAGACCGAACAGATCGTCAAGGACATCAACGAGGTCAAAGGCCAGCTCTACACGGACCTGATGGAGGAGAAGGTTCAGGAGTCCGTCGCGAAGCTCTTCGACGAACTCAAGAAAACCACCCGAGTGGATGACTACTTCAACGGGACCACTTCCGGTGACGTGCGGCAGGTCTCCGGCCAGACGGTGTCCGGACAGGGCAGCGGTGTCCGGCCAGCCTCAGCAGCCTCGGTATCGCCCGCCGCCGCTCGACCGACCGGCTCGCGACCGCAGTCTCCGGTCCGCCAGACGACACCTCAAACCCGGTAACTCCGACTCGCAACTCGACCCACAGATCAGCCCCGGATTTCGCCCTGCGATTCCGGGGCTGCGTCGTTTTCCGGCTGCGAGAACTTTGACGGATATCGCGATTCTTCCGGAGATACCTGTAGAACCGATTGTGCCGCAACCGATGACAGGAGTGATGCCAGGTTGAACCTGGCATCCGCGAGTGCAGGGCGAGTTGTCAGGGACGACCGACTCCAGCTTCACTCGACGACGACCGGGCAGGGACGCTCCGGTCCGCTCAGAAACTCCCGGCAGCAGGGACGCCGGTCCGGGAGTCTTCTTTCAATACCAGTGCCGCGGCAGCTCTCTTCCTGCCGCTGAGAAATTTCCGAGAGGAGCAGGGAGCTGCCAATGGTTCGTCGCATTGTGCTGTCGAGTCTGGTTGTGTTCGCGGTTCTGACCAGCCTGTGGCAACCCACTCAGGCGGAAGCTGCCGGACGCGGGCAACCCACCGACTGGAACCGGTTCTACTATTACCCGTATGTGTACTACCCGCAGAATTTTCAGCCCAGGCAGGGCAGCTACGACCACATGTACTACCGCTACTCACAGGAGCAGCGGATCCCGGTCTACAACAAGAACTGGTACAACCCTTACCCGTCGCCGCATCCCTACCACAAGGGGCACCACTTCATTCTGGACGTGTTCTGATCCCGACGGAACTCTGCTGTGAACACAACCCGGCATCGCTCGTGCGAGGCCGGGTTTTTCTTTGCGCGTCGAACGAGATGACTCCGGACACTCGACAGCCGGCCGCCCGATCCCGTCTGATGCCCGCATTCAGACGGGAGCCTTCTCATGACCGTTCGCCAGGCGCGCTGCGTCTGCCCCTACGACTGTCCCGATACCTGCTCGATGCTGCTGACGATCGAGAACGACCGGATCGTGCGCGTGTCCGGCGACAAGGCCCATCCGGTCACAGCCGGATTCCTCTGTCACAAGGTCTCACGCTGGCCGGAACGGATCTATCACCGCGACCGGTTGATGTTTCCGCAGCGCCGCGTCGGACCGAAGGGTTCAGGCCGCTTCGAACGGATTTCCTGGGATGAAGCGCTGGATGAAATCGCTTCCCGCTTTCATCAGATTTCGGTCAGTTCAGACGGACCGCAGGCGATCCTGCCTTACAGCTATTGCGGCACGATGGGAAAGATCCAGAGCGAAAGTCTGGACCGCCGCTTCTTCCATCGACTCGGCGCATCGCTGCTGGACCGCACGATCTGTGCAACCGCCGGAGTAGTGGGTTACCGCTTCACCATTGGAACCGGCCAGGGCATGGACCCCGAAGCCTTTTCCGACAGTCGCTATATCATCAACTGGGGCTCCAACACCGCCGTTACCAATTCTCACCTGTGGGTGAAGATGGTGAGCGCTCGAAAGAACGGCGCGAAGATCGTGACCATCGACCCGTACCGCTCCCCAACGGCGGCCAGAAGTGACTGGCATCTGGCGCCACGCCCCGGAACCGATGCGGCACTGGCTCTGGGATTGATGCACATCCTGTTTCGCGATGACCTGCAGGACGAGTGTTATCTGCAATCCGCCTGCATCGGCGCCGATCAGCTCCGGGAGCGGGTGCTTGCAGAATACAGCGTTAACCGAGTGGCCGGGATCACCGGCCTCTCCGCAGACGACATCGTTCGGCTGGCTCATGAATATGCCCGTTCGCGGCCCGCCGCGATCCGGGTCAATTACGGATTACAGCGTCACGCGGGAGGTGGAATGGCCATCCGCACCATCGCCTGCCTGCCAGCGGTGACCGGGGCCTGGAAAGACCGGGCCGGCGGCATCCTGCTCTCCACATCGGCCTTGTTCCCGTTCGATTATGCCAGCCTGCAGCGGCCCGATCTGATCCGTTCCGGCACGCGAACCGTCAACATGACGCAGCTCGCCGAAGCCCTGCATGGTGAACTGCCCGGGCCGCCCGTGAAGGCATTGTATGTTTACAATTCCAATCCAGCCGCGATTGCACCGGATCAGCAGCGCGTCCTGCAAGGCTTGCTGCGCGACGATCTTTTCACTGTTGTTCACGAACAGTTTCCGACGGATACCACTCGCTATGCGGACATTCTACTTCCGGCGACCATGCAGCCGGAGCATTTCGATCTGCATCATGCTTACGGTCACCACTACGTGCAGTTGAACCGTCCGGCCGTTCCCGCGCCGGGCGAATGCCGCAGCAATACGGATGTGTTCCGCAGTCTTGCGCAACGCCTGAACTTCGAGCCGGGTGTGTGTCAGATGTCGGATGAAGACCTGATCCGCAAAGCGCTGTGGGAACATCCCGATGGCAGCGGTCAGCGGGTTGACACTCCGCCCGCACTGCTCGGAATCACGTGGGACAGTCTCGCGGCTGAAGGCCCGCAGAAGCTTCGAGTCTCGACGGAACCACCATTCGCCAATGGCCGGTTTCCCACTCCTTCCGGGAGCTGTGAACTGTATTCCGCGCACATGGCGGAACTGGGTTTCGATCCGCTGCCGAAGTGGACTCCTCCAGCAGAATCGCCGACGAGTACGCCAGACCTGGCTGCGCAGTATCCATTGCAGATGCTCTGCCCGCCGTCACCGCATTTTCTTAATTCCACATTTGTGGAAGTGGATTCTTTACGCGAGTGCGCGGGATCGCCGGAGCTGGAAATTCATCCGGAAGACGCCATCGACCGGGGCATTGTGGATGGTCAACCGGTCAATGTCTGGAACGACCGGGGCCGGTTCACCGCCACAGCACGGGTTCGCGAATCGGTTCGTCCGGGAATGGTTCTGGCGGCAGGAATCTGGTGGAGCCGCTTTTCTCCGGATGGATGTAACGCCAACAGCACGACCTCGTCCCGTCTGGCAGACTTTGGTGGTGGTGCTACTTTCTTCGACAATCTTGTGGAAGTGGAATCCCTGGAAGAAGTCATCATACCGGAGTCACTCGCATGACCCTTCGATTGATCACTGTAGCCTTCAGTCTGTCGGTGTGGATCAGTCTGCGCACAGTCACCGCTCTTCAGGCGCAGACACCCGTGTTTCATGCGCAAGGGGAACTTTCCGGAGAAGCGACTGCGACCAGTATCCTGCTGCAATCCCGGCTCACGGCTGTTTCGGGTCCGCGACTGGATGAGTCCGGCGATATTCCCGGGACGGCCGGAGTCGCGTGTTTTGAATGGAGCGAGCAGGAAGACTTCACAGCGGCGGAGCGAACGGACTGGTTGTCAGCGACTGCCGAAAGAGACTTCATCGTGCGGGCGCAATTGACGGGACTGAAGCATGGTCGCGCTTACTTCTATCGGTTGATCTTCGGACCGGATCGCGAACACCTTCACATCGGCCCGATCCGGCGCTTCAGGACACTTCCCGCAACCGAAGCTGGTCTGCGCTCGCCGGCCAAGCGGTTGTCGTTCTGCATGGGAAGTTGCATGAACTACAGCTCGTTCATGAGCGGTCGATCCAATGGAGGCGGACCGGTGACGGCCTCTGAGGAAGATAAGCGGCTGGGTTATCCGGCTTTTGCCGCGATGAAGGCTTTGCACCCTGATTTCTTTGTCGGAACCGGCGACATTGTCTACTACGACCATCCGGCTCAGACCGCGGCGCGCACACTTCCGGAACTGCGGAAGAAGTGGCACGAACAGTTCCGCTTTCCTCGGCTCATCGAGTTCTTCGCGCAGACGCCGGCTTACTGGTCCAAGGACGACCACGACTTCCGCTACAACGACGCCGACCTGCAGGGTGGAAAGCTTCCCGCTCCCGCAACCGGCATCGACGTGTTCCGCGAGCAGATGCCGATCCATCCGGCCGGAGATACCACATCGCCGACTTACCGCACGCATCGCGTGCATCCTCACGTACAACTCTGGTTCACTGAAGGCCGCGATCATCGCTCGCCGAACAAACAGCCCGACGGACCGCAGAAGTCCATGTGGGGACCGGAGCAGAAGGCCTGGCTGTGGAAGACGCTCACCGAAAGCGATGCCACCTGGAAGATCATCATCACTCCGACGCCGATGGTGGGACCGGATCGCGCCAGCAAGCAGGACAATCACACCAACCTGAACGGTTACCGGCATGAAGCCGACGAGTTCTTTCAATGGCTGAGGGACAATCGCCTGAGCAACGTCATAACGTTCTGCGGCGACCGACACTGGCAGTACCACAGCATTCATCCGCTGGGCCTGGAGGAGTTCTCAGTCGGAGCACTCAACGACGAGAACGCGATCCGCGGCCCGAAACCCGGTCAGCCGAACAGCACCGACCCGGAAGGCCTGATCCGCCAGCCGTACCTGTATGCTGAGCCGACCGGCGGCTTTCTGCACGTTGTTGTTTCGACTAATGAGAACAACCGCCCGGCCCTGCGGATCGAATCCCGCGACGACACCGGACGAGTGCTGAACACGGTGGTCAAAGTCGCCGAATGAACCAGCCATGAGACGTTGAGGAAATTACGGCAGTCGTGCGGATCAGCCTCTCAGCTTTATGGAAATGAACTTCGTTGTGGTTTCACGACACGTTCCCGAAGCTCGGCGCGCTCGCGTGGCAGAAGGAATACAGCATTTTCTCCGTCAGCAAGTCGCTGGAGGAAGTCGTGAAGAATGATGTCGCCGGACAGGCCGAACATCACAGGAAGGTCAACTTATGCCGTGCGGGCATCAGCGAGACACTTCAGACAGCCACGCAGCACCAGCAAGGTGCTGATACGTCTCGCGGCCCGGTTTGAGGTCATGACATAGCCCCAGGCGTCAGCGAGGAATGTCGGCCACACTCCCTTGCTGACGCTGCGGGCTACCTTGCCGATACCGACAGCCTCATTTCTGGACGCGAGACGAATAAGCCCGTGCTGCGGTCTTCTGTATTTCTCTCAGTGCTCTCCGCGCCTCTGTGGTGAGTTCTGAATCGACCACCGAGACAAGAGGGCACGGAGCAAACTGCGAAAGAAACCCCGGAGTTCGATGAGCGGTCTGTGTTCGACTGAACTGTGGGCGGAGCCTGTTTCAATACGCTCCCGTCGCGCCGGCCGCGGTGACTTCCAGTCCGCTGCGTTTCAGCGTTTCTCAAGTCAGAAACCAGCCGAGCGAAACGCTGCTCGTCCTTTTATCCAGCAGCATCGACGGTCTTCGCAGAGGTTCTACAGCAGTCTGAACCGGAACCCAGGGCAAGCTGAAAGATGCCGGGGATTCGCAGACCGCAGCCAATCCACATCACAATGCCAATGATGACCGGCATCACGAACGGTTCGGCGACTCGCACGTGAGTCACCGTGGCACCGCCCAGATAACCGGTCAGCAGAATCGCACCGAGGAATGACGTGCGCGGGATGAGATAAACCACGGCCAGAGCCACTTCCAGCACGCCGATCTTGAACAGCAGATCGGCGGTGAATCCCAGGTGTTCGAGCATCTTCTCCTTGCCTTCCCACTCGGTGAACTTCCCCATGGCGCTGGGACCGATCAACAGGAGGACGACCAGGCTGCTCAAGACCCAGCCAGTGATGAATCGTTTCTTTGAAACCATGAGTTCGCTCCGAGGATTTCGTTCGTTCTGCAGACTCCGATCGCGATGCCACCGAACTGCGAAGACGGCGATCAGCCGATGAGAAAGTTCGCTCTACGCAGACTCCAGTGGAATCCAGATTTCGATCCCGCCGGTCGCAGTCTCGGGATTGAATTCCGGCGTATAGCGTTCGAAGCAGTGAGTCCCGGCGAGCTTCAAGCCGCAGTCCAAAGCCCACTTCGACCAGATGGTGTCGATGGTCTGATCGATCGAAGAGACATGCCCGGAATGCTTGAAGACCGCGTAGCGTCCGGCTTTCAGAGTCACACTGCTCAGACCGGCCGGAAGCTGATCCGCGGAGGTCACTTCCACGCCGGTCAGATAATCGAATTCGCAGTCTTCGTTCGTGTTCCAGCAGACTCCGAACGAGTCCGCTCCGGACCGGCCGGGCATCGAGTTCATCATCGGAACGAATCGCTGCCACTGCTGCGGGATCGTCGCCCGCGTCGCTCGTGTGTAGTGCTGCTGAAGTCCGGCGATGATGAGTTCCGGAGCATCCTGAAAAGAGGGCATCTCCAGTCCGCGACCGACGGCCAGCACTGCCGCTTCCTGTTCGCGCAGTTCCGGAGTGAACGCTTCACCGAAGTCGTCCGCTTCGAAGACCGGCCGGATTTCCAGGTACGGTTCGTCTTCACCGGGATTCGGACACGGACAGCGTCTGGCCCATTCGATGGCTTCCTCCATCGACTTCACCCGCCACATCCAGAAGCCGGCGATCAGCTCCTTCGTTTCGGCAAACGGACCATTGACCACAAGGCGGTTACTGCCGGAAAAGACGATGCGTGTTGCACGCGAACTCGGATGCAGTCCCGCTCCATCCAGCATGATGCCGGCTTTCGCCAGTTCTTCGTTGTACTGACCCATTTCGGTGAGCAGTTCCTGGCTCGGCATTTCGCCCGCTTCGGAACTCTTCGACGCTTTGACGATGACCATGACTTTCATGAAGGGAAATTCCCGTTATTCATGCGAAGGGAGGACTGAGACAGAATCCGTGGTGAGAACGAGTGACACGGATCACAGGACATATCGTTTCCTGGTGGACCGGGAGGGCGAGGCTCCTGCCGAGCCGGGTTTGTGGCTCGGCAGGAGCCTCGCCCTCCCGATGCCGTGTGGTTTTCATCGGTGACTCGAATTGATATCCGTCGGAACTGCGCTTTGTCTGCTCCATCCTGCCGTTGACGCCGGTCGGCAGCGGAAGACTCACGGCAGGTTCGGCAGATCGAACAGGCGCCGCACCTCCACAGTGCCGACGCGGGCACCGGGATGCTGCGCGGCGATCGACACCGCTTCGCTCAGATCCTTCGCGAGGATCACGTAATAGCCACCGAGGAACTCGCGCGTTTCCGCGAACGGACCGTCTGTCACCAGTCGCCGGCCTTCGCGAATGCGGACGCTGGTGGCCATCGACACCGGATGCAGAGGCGCGGCGCTGATGTACTGGCCGCGCGCATCGAGCTGGTGAGTCAGAGCCACGGCTTCCTGCATGGCGGCTTTCAGTGCGTCCGGACCGGCATTGTTCCACGCCCGTTCGTCGTCGTAGCAGAGAAACATGTAACGCGAACCGGTCCATCCCGGGTCCGGCGAGCGTGGCGCGAAGTGATCCGGAGGCAGATTCTCCAGCATATACACCGGCCTGACTTCCACCGTTCCCTTCTTCGCCGCAGGCAGACGGCTGGCGGTCGCGAGAGCGGCATCGAGATCCGGCACGTCAATCAAAAAGAAGCCGCCGAGCTGTTCCGTGGTTTCCGCGAAGGGACCATCGGTGATCAGTATCTGCCCCTGGCGAACTCGAACGCTCGCCGCCGTCTCGACTGGATGCAGTGGCGAAGCCGCGATGAACTGTCCCTGTGCCTGCAGGTCGTGACAGACGGCGGTGGACTCAACCGTGCAGGCCGTCCATTCCTCCTGAGTCCACGAGTTTTCCGGACTGTAGACCAGCAGCATGTATTTCATTTTGTGTTCCCTTGAGCGACGTGATGGTCTGCGCAATTCAGCGTTCAACCAGCGGCGGCCTGTCGCAGAGCGGCGATGTCGATCTTCGTCATCGTCAGCATGGCTCCCATCACGCGCTGCGCGACGCCGGGATCGGAACTCGACAGCAGCTCCGGCAGCGCTCCGGGAATGATCTGCCAGGACAGACCCCAGCGGTCCTTGAGCCATCCACACTGGCTTGGCGATCCGCCTTCCGTGAGGCGTTCCCACAGGAAATCGACCTCAGCCTGATCCTCGCAATCGACCGACAGCGAGATCGCTTCGGTAAAGTGAAAGTGCGGACCGCCGTTGAGCGCGGTGTACTCCATACCGGCCAGTCGGAACGTCACAGTCATGACGGTTCCCGCCGGGAGGAAGCTGCCTTCCGGATAGCGTGTCACGCTGAGGATCTGCGAGTCCTTGAACAGCGAGCAGTAGAAATTCGCCGCCTCTTCCGCGGCGCTGTCGTACCAGAGAAAGGTTCTGATCTTCTGCGGAATCATCATGGGACCTGGCCGGAGATGGAGTTCGGAATTCGGAACGGTGTCTCGGACTCAGCACGGCCCGCTGGAAGCGAATGTCTTCATCATCGCTTCCTGAATCCCGGCCGGAGTCAGCGTGCGGATCGGAGTTGCGATCGACCAGCGGTGTCCGAAGGGATCCTGCACCTGGCCGTAGCGAGTGAGTGTCTCGAAAGTCAGTTAGGGGTGTGAATAACGAGGCTGGGATGTCAAAAGCTCCTCGAAGTTGAGGCGAAGATTCGTTCTGCGTGTTGCAAAGAGCCGCAAAACGGA
>Ga0172376_10001833_pt1 | contig 26800 bp, 47 predicted proteins | sample Lak35m_FD_121114 | JGI IMG/M metagenome (GOLD analysis project Ga0172376, IMG submission 121114) | Freshwater microbial communities from Kabuno Bay, South-Kivu, Congo - kab_092012_35m | ecosystem: Environmental > Aquatic > Freshwater > Lake | place: Democratic Republic of the Congo: South-Kivu...
CGCGAATGGCGGTACCGGTCAGACGACAGCCGCTGCAGCGCTGACGGCACTGCTGCCATCGCAGACCGGCAACAGCGGCAAGGCGCTGATTACGGATGGCACAACGGCGACATGGGATGCGCCTAGGGGAATTGTCAGAGGCACAGACCTATCAGGTAGCACAAGTGTTCCCGAACTTGACTTCACTGGCATCCCAAGCTGGGTAAAGCGCATTACGGTGATGTTTCGGAATTTAAGCACAAATGGCACCAGCCCGATCTTGATCCGATTGAGTGATTCATCGGGTTTTGCAACAACGGGATACGAAAGCTCTGGCTCTAATATCACCACATCTGCAACGGCGATTACTGGTAGCACCACTGGACTTATTTTGCAAAGCGCAGCAGCAGCAGCTGCGTCTTACACGGGTAATGTTGTCATCACTAACATACTGACAACCTTCTGGACCAGCACCGGCCTGCTCAGGCACTCAACCAATACCGCACACTCTACTTCTGCAGGATCTTCAACTCTTGGCAGCGTCCTTACCGGCATCCGCATTACAACCGTCGGCGGCACAAATACCTTTGATGACGGCGTAGTCAACATCATGTATGAAGGCTAACCGCTCATCGCTAGACTGCTAACACGCACCCTGACCACCCATGGCTGACCGCAAGATTTCAGACCTGACCGCGCTGACCACACCAGCGGCTGGTGACTTCCTGCCGATTGTGGATATCAGCGAGGCATCCGCGTCAAACAAAAACAAGCGCATCACGATCGAAGAGCTGCTGCGTGGTGCACCTGATGGCACCGCGGCAGCGCCTTCTATTGCATTTGAGAGCGACGGCGGCAATGGCCTGTACCTGGCGGGAACGGACACCATCGGCGTGTCTACGAATGGCGTGAATCGGCTGACGCTTGATACGGCAGCATGCAGCTCAACTCTTCCTGTTGTGCATCCGCTTGGCGCCGCCGCCACGCCCAGCATCACCTTCACGGGCGACCTCAATACCGGACTGTGGAGCCCAACTGCTGACACGCTGGCGGCATCAACTGGTGGCTCCGAACGCGCCCGCATTGACTCCAGCGGTCGCTTGTTAGTTGGCACGTCTTCGAGCACTAACAATATAAGGGTTCAAGAAAGTCTTGCGTTAGTAGCAACAGGTTCTGGCAATATTGGGGGAATGGCTATTACAAACTATGGAGGAACAGGAGCAAGCTCTCGACCGCTTTTAGATTTTCAGCGTTCACGTGGTACAACGGATGGTTCTCTCACGGTTGTAGCCAGTGGAGACCAGCTAGGAAGCATTATTTTTAGGGGGGCAGATGGATCGCAGTTTGTTGATGCTGCATTTATCAACTGCGAAGTAGACGGCACCCCTGGCGCCAACGACATGCCAGGCAGGCTAGTGTTCTCGACTACCGCAGGCTCGGCGAGTTCTCCGACGGAGCGGATGAGGCTCCGAAACAATGGCGAACTATGGATTCACTCCAGCGGTGGCGACCCGCAATTCCTAATCACACACTCGACAGGTGCCGGAACCTCCTTAAGGTTGATTTCTGGCAGGTATTCCGGTGGAACGGTTGGTACAGGCACTGAATCTTTCAGGGTTTATACAAATGGCGACGTTCAAAATACCAACAACAGCTACGGCGCTATCTCCGACATCAAGCTGAAAGAGAACATTGTAGATGCCAACTCCCAATGGGATGACCTAAAGGCTCTTCAGGTTCGTAACTACAACTTCAAGGAAGGCCAAACCCACACCCAAATTGGTCTCGTCGCCCAAGAAGTTGAACTCGTTTCTCCTGGCCTCGTTACCGAATCTCCCGACCGCGATGTCGAAGGAAACGATCTTGGCACCGTCACCAAATCGGTGAACTACTCGGTGCTCTACATGAAGGCGGTGAAGGCTTTACAGGAAGCAATGGAGCGGATCGAAGTTTTGGAGGCTCGGTTAGACGCCGCAAACCTCTAAGTCCCCTTCTCTTCTGTGCCTGGCTAAACTATCTGGAAATACCGGATAGTTCCAACTCATCAGCCGGGCTTACAAGTCTTTGACACTACTTATTCCCACCACGCTTAAGCTGACCCCATGGCCACAACAACCATGACCACCACCGTCTACACCTGGCACATCGCCAACCTCGAACGCGAAACCTCTGACGGTTTTGTGTTTACCGCCCACTACACCGTGGATGCCAAGGACGACACCTACTCTGCCGGTGCCTATGGCAGCGTCGGGCTGGAGCGTCCGGCTGAAGACGAGCTGATCCCTTTCGCTGATCTGACCGAAGAGCAGGTGATCGGCTGGGTCAAAGACAAGCTCGGTGAAGAAGCCGTCGCCAATGTCGAAGCTGCACTCCAGGGTCAACTGGATGAACAGCGCCACCCGTCTAAAGCCGCAGGCGTCCCATGGACCGCCTCCAACTGATCGCTGCTGCTGGTGCAGTGCTCGCGGCAATCGTGGGCACCACGCTAACGATCGACAACCGTTATGCCAAGTCGCAGGAAGTGCAGCAGCAGTTCTGCGCTGCACGCAAACAGCAGCTACGTGATCGGATCTATGAGCTAAGCCTCAAGCCCAACCCAAACGCAGCTGAAAAGACCTTACGCGAGTACCTCAACCAGCAGATCCGTGATGGCTGTACGCAGTAAAACCGGCATCGCTGCGCTGCAACACCAGCCTGGCAAGCCAAAGCGCACCCGCCAGGGCAATGGGCAGCACAGCAAACCAAGCCACCGCCGCAAAAAACGACACGGGCAGGGCCGGTAGACTGAAGCCATGGCAGACCACGACGTATCTCACGGTGACCTGCTGCTGGCCATTGGGCAGATGCAGGGCAAACTAGATGCGCTAGTGGCTGCTATGAGCCAGCAGCGCAGTGATGTGACCGAAGCGTTCAGGCGGCTGAATGAAGCCGAGAAACGCATCGCGCAGGGTGTCATCATCGCCGCTACGTTGTCGCTGGTCATGCCGATCCTGGTGAGCATGATCGCGCCGCGGATCACGTTCACGTCGCACGCCACCACGGAGCATCGGCAATGAACGCGATCGTCACCCGTGCCATTACCGCAGCCACCTGCAACACCATGCTGCTGGGACAGGTCGTGTTCAGTACGGCTTTCGTGGGCAGCTGCGAGCTGGCCAACCTGCTAAGCGGGCGGTACAGCATGAGCGCTTGCGAGAGTCGCTGGTACGTGGTCACCGCGTTGTTCTTCCCATCTGCTGCGCAGGCCAAACCCGTTGCCGCTGCTGATGATCGCCGCCGGCGGTTGTTTGGCAGCAACACCCCGCCATCTGCATGATCGCCATGAAACCGCTCCTGATCAAACTGTCGAAGGTGCTGCTCAAGCTGGCCCTGGACGAAGGCCTGAAGCGTGGCCTGCCGTTGATCTACAAGCGCCTTGATGCGCAGATGCCAATGCTGGTTGCCAACAACGCATCACCGCTGCAGGTGCAAGGTGCCATCGCTAACGCGATCAGTAGCGTCACCAATCACCGCGTGACGCAGTCGCAGCTGCAGGCTGTCATCGGGCTGTATGACCCGATCGCGGCAGCTCGTAATGTGCTGGTCAGCCGTCGATGACCTACGCGTCCATTCGCGCTGCGGCTGAGCACCTCGCGCGTGCTGGTGCCATCACGCCGCATCAGCTGGCAGCATTCTCAGCGCTGGATGAGTCGCTGTCTGATGCGCAGCGGCAGGGCTTCACGGAGCTATGGCGCGCGCATGGCAGCCCAGCATCAACTGCACCACAGCCGTGGTTGCTGCCAGCGCTTGCGATCATCAAGGAGTTCGAAGGTTGTCAGCTGCAGGCATACCGCTGCGCAGCAGGTGTGTGGACCATCGGCTGGGGCAGCACCAGCCTGAACGGGCGCGCTGTCAAGCTGGGCGACACGATCACGCAGCAGGCTGCTGATGCAATGCTGCAGGCGGATGTGGAGCGCTTCGGTCGTGAGCTGCTGGCGCTGTTACCGGTTGCTGCTGCATGGCCCGGTCACCGCGTCGCAGCGCTGCTGAGCTGGGCATACAACGTAGGACTGGGCGCGGTCAAGGACTCCACACTGCGGCGCCGCCTGCTCGATGGCGAAGACCCGGCTGCCGTGGTCCGCGAGGAGCTACCACGCTGGGACAAGGCAGGCGATCAGGCGCTCGCTGGCCTGACGCGACGGCGTGCTGCTGAAGTGGCGCTGTTCCTCGGCAAACCAGCTGAGCAGCCGCGGCAACCGGCCAAGCTGACGCCAGGATCACCATTCAGCGCCAGGGTCACGCCGCACATCACGCTAGGGGAGTTCGCGCTGGGTCAGGAGGCACGGCGATTTCAGCATCAGTACCAGCTGGAAACCGCTGCTGAACTAGCAGCGTTCCTGGAGCGGGTGCGCATGCAGTTCGGCGGCAAGCCTGTTATCATCACTAGCGGTTACCGGCCAGCAGCCGTGAACCGCAGCGTTGGTGGTGCCAGCGGATCGGAGCACCTCTACGACGCGCCTGGTGTAGGAGCGGTTGACTTCTACATCAAAGGCGCGGACATCAATGCCGTGCAGGCATGGTGTGACAAAAACTGGCCGTACAGCATTGGGTACGGTGCACCTAAGGGATTCGTGCACCTTGGTATCAGGCGCGGCAAGCCACGTGTGCGCTGGGATTATTGACCCTTAGCCTTCATCAATGCGCTCATCACCGTTATCGCACGCTCGCCTGTTGCACATTCAATAACAACATCACGATCAATAACAAGCCAGCAGACTGAACCACGTGCATCAGTACCTACTGTTACATAAGGCATCAAGTCGCGCTGCCTAAGCTGTGGTAACCGATGCGGGCTGGCCATGGTAGATCTGTCCTGGGTGAATCCTGTTCTCAGTCTGCCGTCGCAGCTGGAGCGTGAAATGGACCGCCGTCGTGCAGCACGTGCCACGCATGAAGAATTAAACATACTGGTCGATAAACTGCTTCTTGATTGGTATCGCCATGAAGCAGTAATTTCTGCTGCTGCCAAGCGTATCGCCAACTTGGAGTTACAGCTAATGCTGGCGCAAGCTGATGCACAGCTGCAGGTACCAGGCAAGAATGAACCTGAACCACGACACCTGCAGTGGGCTCAGGAGCTGCTCAGTCGGCTATGAGCCGCGATGAAGTGCAGCACCTAATCGACCGCGCCATACGGCAACATGAGCTGCGTGTGGCATGGTGGTCTGGCCTGGCTGGTGCGCTGCTGATGGCTGGCACGTGGCATGCAATCTGGTTATGCCGCTAACCCTTGCATGGCCAGTTGAACACGCATCCGATGCTCAGCGATCCGTAGGTCCTTGCGTATCTTTTCGCGGCATACACCACGCTCGCCAGCGATCACACGAAATGTTTTCGGGCAATAATCACGTAGGCCATACCGTTCAGCTATAACATGCCTGTCATTTTCATTCAGACGAAAAAAGGCCAGCTGCACCTGCTCCTCACGAATGGCTTGTTGCACTTCCTCGTCTACTGATCGATCATCAGCGAGCATGTCCATCAGTGGTGTGTCACCTTCGCCGCCGGGGCACATCTCGTCCAGGCTACGGGTTGCAACATACCGATTCAGCAACAGTGCCATCTCTTCTGGCGTGACACCAATATGCGCTGCCATTGCTGCAATCGATGCACCGCCATCAGTCTTCAGGCATTCGTTGCGGTACTTGATCGCCGCATAGATCTGATCTAGCTTATGCGATGGCAACCGGATGGTTTTTTCTTGCGTATCAATGGCACGGCCGATTGCTTGCTTGATCCACCAATAAGAATAGGTGCTGAACTTGTAGCCCCGCGCTGGGTCAAACTTCTCAACCGCACGCTGCAGGCCAAATGCCCCCTCTTGGATCAGGTCCAGCAGTTCCATGCTATTGCCATTCAATCGCTTGGCGTACTTCTTGGCAATATATACAACCAGCCGCAAGTTGCAGTTGATTAGCGTATTACGTGCCTTGCGACCGCGTTTGATAGCACGCTGCTCATCTGGCCTAGGTTGGCCATCGGCGGTGGTAATCGCCAGCATGTCCTGTACCTGCCGGCTTAGCTGGATCTCCTGCTGCGCGGTCAGCAACGGGTACCGCGCAATCTGGTTCAGGTAATCGCGGACTGGATCGATCATTGCTCATCAGTGGGGTGGGGTGGTTTCCAGGCAGATGAATGGGTCCATGGCTCACCATGCCGCACCTGGTGCCATGGCAGCAATAGGCCAGGGCACCGTGGGCCCCAGCGGACCGTCCCTTGCGGGTCGGCATCATGCTGGGTAGGCAGGCGATCAGTGACCCATATCTCCATCAGAACGGCGCCTCCTCATCTGCAGGTGCTGGTGCCGTAGCAGCAGGGTTGATGGTGCCGTAATCGCCGCCGTTGCCGGTGCGGCCCTTGCCGCTGATGTAGATGCCCTCTACCTGCACCTCAGCCTGCTGCTGGTAATCCCAGATCTTGCCGGTTTTTACCTTGCCAGGATCGCCGGCAACCGCATCGATGTAATCATGCAGCGCATCGATTGACTCCAGCGGGATGAACACGCTGATGCTACGCGGCTGCTTGCCGTTGTTGTCATAACGATTTTCGCCAACGGACCATTTGATAGGCCGCGGCAGTTGTGGGTTGAACTCAGGCATAACGATCAGTTGATGGGGTAAACGTTGTTGACCTGCTCCCAGGCCAGTAGGTCAGCGAGGTAATAGCCAACACGTGGGCGGTGCAGCCCGCCGATTGGGCTAATCCTGAACCATGGCGGGCCGATACCACGCCGCCGCCATGATTTGATAGTGCCAGGTCGCAGGTTGTAACGCACCGCGACCTGTTCACTCGTTAGCCATACAGCAGCATCAGGGTTGGACAATGGCGGTCTCCTTGTCAAGCAGCATCTGCAGCAGCTGGTCACGTTCGGCTTCGGTCAGCTCACCAGCGTCAAACCGTGCAACCAGGCGATCACCCAGGGTCTTCAGCTCATCCAAGGTGCTGGCCTTGGCGATGGCTTTCTCACCAGCGTCGAATGCTGTGGCCTTGGCCGGCAGCGCGCGGGATGACTTCGCCTCCGCTGGTTGCGCGGTCACCGTTACCGGCTCGATGTCATCCGCCTGCTGCATCTCATCAGTGGTGTAGACACCGCTCAAGTCGGCGGGGAATGCCTTCCGCAGCGCCAGCGCTTCGCTGCACTTGGCGATCATGGTGGCAGCCATCTTGGTCCACAGGCCCTGGCCGCCGTTGTAGTCATCAAACCGGGCGACGCCAACGAATGGGTGCGCTGCACCCTTGCGGTAGATGATGGTCTTGGCTGCAGCCGGTGGTGACTTGGCTAGCCATACGTCCTGCCACTGCCCATCAGCGCCGCACCAGTACGTCTCAGAGCCATCAAGCTGACCGGTGCGTTCGGCGATGCTGCGTAGCCCGTCGATGCCGGCTTGGATGGTCATCTTGCCGCCACGCTTGATGGCGTAGATCTGCTTCGAGAACGGATCCAGCCCGGTGCGTTGGCACGCATAGGCAAACAGCTTCAGTTCATCGCTGCTGCAGCCTGGTGCGATGGTGCTGGAGATGAGCTGGGTTTGCTCAGCAGTCCAGTGTTGAATGGCGCTCATCAGAAATCCTCAGGGGTAATAGAACCGTCATCAAATGCCCAGCGCGGCAGCGACAGCACCGCCACGCTGTCATCGGTGAATCCAGGCCAGCGTGCGCCGGCATGGCAAGCCTGAATCCTGCGCATGTCGCGTTGACGCAGCGCGTGGCCCTCGGTCAGTGCTGCCTCATCCAACATGTAGACACCTACTGCATAGGGGTAGGTCTTCTCGACAGCGATGAACACAAACCGCTCAGCGCCATGCAGGCCGCTTAGGTAATGAGCAGCCTGCACGTGGTACCGGTAGCTGGCGACGCTGCGCGCAAAACCGGCAGGGCTGGCATCGGTGGTGGTCTTCAGGTCCACAACAGTCGTGTTCTGGTACCAGTCCGGGCGGCACTTGCACCGAATGCCGGTGTCCAGATCAGTCCACCAGAACGACTGCTCTGCCTTGCCATAGGACAACAACTCTGCAGCAACCGGATGGTTGCGCACTGCTGCAGCGATCGATAGCGCTGTGGTCAGGTCAGCCTGCGACACCGGTTCGATGCCCTGCTGGGTCATCGCATCGGCTTGCGCCTTGCCTTCTTTGGTACGGCGATCTGGTGCTACCGCATAGCGCTGCAGTAGCTCATCCGGCTCCAGCGTTGCGCAATGGGTCAGGCTGCCGAATCGCATCGCAGCAGTAGGTTCTACTGCCGGGCGATTCGGGTCCAGGAACCGCGCCCAGTATGCCTGCGGTGATTTGGCAACTGCATGCAGGTGGCTGGCGCTGACGGCTGGGTCAGCGTGGTAGTCGGCATTGGAGAGGGTCATGCCAACGTCTCCGAATAGAAGTTGGTATCAGGGCCGAACTCATCACGCAGCTGCGGGAACCCCGCAAAGATGATCATGCGATTGGTCGCATCAGCCGCCAGGCCAGCTTCGGCCAGTTTGCTGATGAAGTGGCCTCCAAACCGCCGAGCGGTCAGCAGGCAGTGGACCTCTTGATCTCGGGTCATGGGGTGCGTGGGGTGAAAGCCGAAAGGGCCATGCAAAGTGTACCACGAGCTCAGGTAGGATGGGCCTGCCTGGACGAATCAAGGGCAGCGGATCGCGTCGGGGTGGCACGGTCCGTTTTTTCTTGCCAGCGTGGTTTGCCACCAGGCCAGCGCACCTCAGATCGTGGCACGATCCACTCTGGTTCCTGCGCTGTGAACCACTGGTGATCGCAGCATGGACAGCGGCGTTCGCGGGTGATGATGCCGGTGTCATCCTCGCCGGTGCGTAGCACTTTGCTAACCGGATGCCGGCACTTCGGGCATGGAAACCGGCTTGCCATGCGCCGGCCGCCGCGGCTGTCATCAGTCATCGCGTCGCAGGTGCCGGTAGCGCATCAAATGGCAGCCAGTGGCTGTGGTACTGCGTGATATGCCGCAGCGTGACCAGCCGCCACGCTGAACTGGTGCCGCGGTCTGGGCTGTACACCCAGCAACGATCATGCTCGTCGCAGTGCTCTGGCCCCGGCAGCCGCTCGTCAAGGCGGATGGGTGCGGCGATAGAGAACAGGTCAGTCATGGGTGGTTGATGTGGACGGTGGCGATGCCATCAAGCGGCACACCAAGGCGATGCGCAGCGCCGGCGCTCAGATCGATCGAGCCGCAGTCGCACCGGTCGGTGACGGGTACCGTCAGCGTGCGGCCCTGGTGACTGATGCGCACGGGCGTCCCGCACGGCAGCCATGGGTGAGCGGCGCTCACGCCCCAGTGCTGGTAGGTCTGGCCGCAAGCGGTCTGGCGGCCGTGATACCAGCCGTCATAAACGGTGGCGGTCACAGGCCGGCTGTGCGCGTGCAGCGGCGTCAGCTGCTGCAGCACAGCAGCGAGTAGAAGCAGTCGTTTCATGTCACGGGGTGGATTGGGGTGTTTGGTATTGCGGCAGCAGCTGACCGTTAGCGTCAGTGATGCCTGCCTGCTGCAGGAACAACCGCGCAGCCTTGGCATCACCTGCCAGTGCGCGATCGAGCAGCGATGGTGCGGTCAGCGCTGCAGCCAACGCAGTCAGCCGTTGCTGTGGTACCGCGTACCACGACTCCAGGTCATACTCCGTTTCGGCGATGTGTTCCAGCACTCCAGCGATGCCATACGCCACGTTGAACCCACCGCCAATGGTGGCGGCTTGGTTGAACTCATCAACCAACCGCTGCGCGCGCGAGTCGCTGGTCATGACTGCACCTCAGCACGGCGATGCAACGCGGCGCCGGTGCCATCGCACGCGGTGCACTGGCGGTACGTGGTGCCGCTCACGCCGATCGATCGGACCTGCTGGCCGGTGCCACCGCAGCTGCCGCACAGGCCGGTTTCGTTTTCCCATTGGATGCGGGCCTGCTTCACCTCATCGGCGGTGATCACAACCCGCTGCAGCTGACCTAATGGTGGCCACTTCGGCCGGCCCTTGCGCGGCCCTCTGGAGTAGGTGCCGATCGGCACCGCACCACGCAGGTAGAACCCTAGATCTCGGTCCAGGCAGCCGTAGATCCGCGGTTGCCAGTCGGCCGGCAGGCCATGCACCTGCCGTGCGGCGATCGTGTGGAAATCAGGCGCGGTCATGGCCAATCATCCCTGCTGGGCAGCGGCCGCAGCTCGGTCCATTCCTCTGGTGCATGCGGGTTGCCGGCGACCAGCCACCAGGCGCGGCCGTCGTTGTCGATCGCATCGATGGTGTGAAAACCGGTATCAGGATCGATCGCGCGGGTGATCTGCACAATCCGGCGGAAGCGTGGAAGGGTCATAGCAAAAGGTGGGTTGGCGATGAACAAGGCTGGCGGATACCAGATGCCGGCGGTGGTCATGCTGCCCTCCGCTGCTGGCGGTCTGGTTCGATGTAGTACTCGCAGACAAAGGTAACGATCGGCGGCGGTGCCATGTACCAAGCCTGCTCTGGCCGTGGTGCAGTGCGCCGCTGGCAGTCATCGCATTCGTCCCAGCCGGCGCCATCACAGCGCGCGATGTCATGGGGAAGGGTCATGGGGTGGTCTCCAGTTTGTTGATCAGTCGGGTGAGGTACCACCGAGCCTTCTGCGCATCCTGCAGCGGGTTGCCCTTGAGCCACAGCCGCAGCAGGTACTTCAGGCATTGCCACTGCAGGCCCGCTAGCACCGGCGATGGTGCCACTGCTGCAGCCTGCTCCAGGATGTCGATCACCTCAACCGTGCCGGTGGTGTAGTGCAGCGGGCGGTTGACGGGGTCGGTCATGCCGCCACCCCCTGCCGCCTGCGCGTCTTCGGCCGCCGATAGGTCTCCGGTAGCACCTGGCCCTTGATGCGGGCGTAACGAGCATTCACGGCTGCCCAGACCTCCTCATCTAGGAACTCGAAGTGGACCGTGCCCTTCTTGTAGGCGCGGAACCGGAAGAAACCCCAGTCGTACCACTCACCCGGCCAGAACACACCATCAGCCGGCTTGGTGGGTTGGCCCACCTCGTCGTAGGCACGGCCAGTGAGGAAACACAGCGCCTTGATCAGATCCTGGATCTCATCTGCCTGCGTGCCGTAGGTCTGCACCCGCACCCCACGGCCATCCCATGGCACCTCTGCCAAGTAGGCGCGGATGAACCGCCGGTTGATCATGTAACCCGAGTTCGTCACCCATCCCTCCACGCCATAACGGTTCTCAGCCGTGTGTTTCGTCAGGCTGTCGATCGCCTGCTCCACCGCACGATCCACACGCTGCTCCTGCGTGCCGGCCACGATCTGCAGCATCCGGTAGATGTTCCGCTCCGTGAACGGAATGCGCGACTGCTTCTCGACGAACGCATTGATGTCCTTTGCCAGTTGGCTGGTGGCCAGCTGCGCCGGCAGGAACTCGGCAAACACGTGCTTCCACGCTGCCTTCTGCAGATCCTTCCTGAACCGGTTGCGCGTCACCGGTGCGCCCTCAACCGTCACCTGCAGGCCCAAGTCCTGACCGAAGAACCCGTCCAGCACGGTGCGCAGGCGGGTGCCGGCCTCCACCTGCTCGTCGTAGATCCGGCAGGCCTCCACGTAGCGGTTCACGATGTCCCGCGACCGCCGGTAGGGGATGATCCCCTCCCCCTGGGCTTCGATGTCGTCGGCGCCAAGGAAGAAGCCCTCGAACTCATCACCGCCACGGCGGGCGCCGGGTTTGGTGAGCCGCACCAGGCCCACGGCCACCTTGGTGGGCCGCTCGGCGGTGCTGAAGCACTCGCCCAGATCGTCCTTCGAGCCGTAAGCCTCGATCAGCTTGGCCAGCTTCAGCTGCAGGCCGCGCCAGTGGCCCTCGACGGTGTTCCAGTTGGCCAGCGCCACGATCTCGCACCCTGGCGGCGCAATCTCCCAGGCGTGGAGGATGTGGGCCTCATCCGCCGAGAAGGGCGGGTTCATCACGATCGCGTCGATGTGCGATACGTCGGCAGGGTGTACCTGCAGAAAGTCGGCGTAGGCGTGCGTTGGCAGTGCATGGGTAATGCTCAGAAGCATGTCCCGCAGTTGCGGCTCCTTCTCGCACCACAGCACCTCAGCGGCGCCGCGGTTCAGGCACTCGCGCACCAGGTTGCCGCTGCCAGCACTGGGCTCCAGCACCACCCGACCACGCAGGTCGAGCGGGTCGAGCATCTCGGCGGCCACTTCCGGTGGCGTGGGGTAGAAGTCTGCGCCGAACAGGCTCACTTGCGCACCTGCACTGACTGGGTGCCGGAGTGCGTGGCGCCGTGGTGCGCCTGCAGCTCAGTGCTGATCATTGCTGTGATCCATACGAAGAACACAGCCAACACGATGTTGTTGATTCGATCCATGGGGTGGTAGGGGACGAAGGGGTGAACAGAACGAATTGTAGCCTTTATGCAACCTATGCGGCAAGCAGGCGGCGCACGGTGGTCCTGGAGCAGCCCAGGCGGTTTGCGATGCGCTGCTGGCTCCAGCCGTAGCTGCGCCAGCGGCGTGCACGTTGCGGGCGGCTTTCAGTGGACCATGCCAGCAGGATCAAAGGAAACAGAACAATGGCCAGCAACGTGGCGGCCAGGCAGATAGGGGACATAGCAGAAATGGGGTGGCGGTGGGTGGTGCCCGGATGCGCTCCGGGCGGGCGGTAGGTGGTCACCAGCGGGCTGCCCACTCCTTGAGTTGCGCAAGGTCGTAGTGGGCATGACAGCCAGTCATGCGGCCGTCTTCAACACTGTGAATCTGATAGGTGCCCAGCACTCGAATAACGCGGACCTGTGGGTGGGTGCGGAAGAAGCTCAGGATTTGATTGACGGTGCGCAGATTGGTGGTCACGGCTGGGGTGGCGGTGGAGTGGGGTGCCCCCGGACTACTGGGGGCGGTTCGGCCCGGTTTAACGCCTATGGCCGGCTGGCGGTCGGGTTGTCTCCCCCGACGTCCCTAACAGTAGCGCACCGGTTACGGCTGGCCAGGCTCCCCGGCGGCCGGTTCACCAGCTGTAACACTTGCGCGACGTGCACGGCTGCGGGCGACGCGTGCCGCTCGATCAGCGCGGCCCTCTGGCGTCAGGCTGGTCCAGCACCTGGAGCACAGCTCACCGCGGGCGCCGGTATGGATCCGGCCGCAGGCGGTGCACGCCATCCTTGTCACCGGCGGCAGCTGCCCACGACGGCGTGCGCGGTACCGCCAGGCGCGTTCGGCGCCGCTCACCAGTCACCTTCCTGCAGGCAGCTGCAATACTGCCCACCAAGCAGCTCCAGCGCAGTGCGGATCGCATGCGCGACGCTGTATGCCTCGACTGTGATGCTGCCCATGGTTGTCGTCACGCGGTACGGCTTGAGTACAGGGCCGGTCATGCGTCCAGCTCCTTGAGCAGTTTCTTGCACTTCGATGAAGGCATTGGGCTTGGCGCAGTGGTCGAACTGCTTCAGCGGTGCAAACGCAGCATCGAGTTTGTAGCTGGTGATGTCAGCCATTGGCGCTCTTCAGCTCGGCGGCGATAGCAAGGAGTTGTTGGCGGATGCCCATTCGATTCAAACGGATTGCTTCATTTGTGAAACACTGGGCCTCCTGCAGGTCTGCCGGCACCACCTGATCCGCAGCAGCGCGCAGGGCGGCGGCGGCTAATGCGTTGCATGACAACCGTTGATAGCTTTCCGCGATCACGGCATCCAACACCGCTTGCGCGGCGGGGCTCAGTGGGGTGGGGTTAGTCACAGCTCCACCTCCTCGCCGGGCACTGGCAGGGCGTGAGCGGGGAGCCAGTGGGTGGCTCTGTAATAAGAAAGACCTTCTGAGTCTTGGTAGGTCCACCCCACCATGTCTCCACCCTCGCCGTACCACCAACACCTCCCTTCCGCATCGCAATCCTCCGGTCCCGGTAGGCGTTCGCTCACCGGCACCGGCTGCTGGCGCTCCAGCAGGTCGGCGGCGCGGAGGAATGACTCACGTTGCGTCCGGCCTTTTGCTGATGCGTGATTGCGCAACCAATCCACCAACTCCCCCACCTCCCCCTCGGCAGGCGGCGCGGGCTGGGCCAGGGCGGCTTCAAGAGCGGCAACAGCGCTAGGGGCGAAGTAAACGGCAGTGCCTTTATCGGCAGCTTTGCGCAGGTTCTTCATTATGGATTGGATGGAATCAGCCATCGCTGTCACCTCCAGCAGTAGTGTTCTCGACTAATCCCATTTCGATCAGCTCAGCTCTCTTCACAAAGTCGGTTGGATTGCCGCCCCACTTTCTGTATTCAATGAGAAACTGCCTCTTGAATGCCGGCATGTTTTCCATGAACGTAACGTCAAGGTGGACTTCGACGCCCCGGCTTTCGCTGTCATCCCAGGAAGGCACCAAGGAAACGTGTTGAAGAATGTCGAGACTGAAGTCAATCGAGGGAATGGCCCTACTGATCACCGCAAGCGCGTGCAGTGATGCGGAGTAGTTGATTCTGCTTCGACGCAAAAGAGATGCCATGTCAGGAGTGGTAGTTGATCGGTCTAGGAGTAGAGCGTTGATCTTGTTCAAGGGCGGGCGAACTATCTGGAGATACCGGACAGTTGCCCCATCGGGAGCCAGGATGGCTCAGGATCGCCTCAGCCAGTGCCGCTGCGCCCTTCCTGTTGTTGCCGTCAACTTCGCGAATGATCGCAGCAAGGCTGATGATGTCATCAATGTCTGGGGCATCCGTCAGCTCCTCCCCCTGCGGTCCATCGTCACCGACGCCGTGATACCCCTGCGGGCATAGCGCCTGGAACTCGGCCTCGCTGAGATGGCTCAGGTCGTTGGGTGACGGCGGCGGGGCGGGGCGGCCCCAGCGGGTGAGAGCGGCTTGCATCGAGGCAACGGGCTCGCCGTTGTACTCGTCAGCCAGGTCGTAAAGCTCCTCATAACTCGGCCCATCCCCCTGCGGCTCGGAGATCAGGGCGGCGCGGGCTTCAGTGGCCAAGGGGTGAGGAAACGGATGGTTGAAGCTGTCTAGTTCGTTCGCCATGCGAAATATCAAGGCGCGTAGATCGTCAGTCATCGAGTTGCTCCAGGGCGCGGCGGATGGTGCACACTTCGACGGGTGTCAAGGATGCTCCGGGGCCAATGTCGCCGTCCTCCAGCGCCATTAGCGCCTGCTCCTTCAGGCTCGGCGGCTTGGGGCGGCGGGTGCGGCGGATCATCTCTCCATTTCCACCAAGATCAGACAGCAGTTTCACGCACGCATCCAGCTCCTGGTCGCTGCCCCATTGGGCGGCGACAGCGGCGATGTGCAGCACCATTTCTCCTGGCGCAGCACCCGGCATGGCTTGCGGGCCATAGAACGCCTGCATCCACTGGGTGACCAGCTTCGGCGGTGGGGTGATCGGGGTGGTGGTCATGGGAATTGATGCAATGGGGTGGTGCCGGGATCACAGCTCCCGGCGGGCTGTGGGGGTCAGTTGGCGTTGAACCAAGCCTCTCGTTCTTGCACGGTGTCAAACACCGCAACGACCTGATTGGTCTGGGGCATGGCAGCAAAGAACTTTTGGCAGATCATGCGGCCGCTCCGCTGGTTGCGGAAGTCAGCAGTCCAGATGTGGAAACCCTTCCAAGAGGAAACGAGGCTGACGCGGCGCTCAGCCTCGGGCAGCCCAAGGTAGTCAGCGCTCCACCATTGGCCTTGGGTGGATCCGAGCAGCTTGGGGGAGATGGCGGCGGCGGCGGGGATGGTGGTCATCGGAGGCGGGGTGGCGGTGCCGGTTCCCCGGCTGTGTTCATACAGTAGCGCACGGGTGACGGGCTCAGCGGGTGAGCCGAGCCCAGTTCACAATGCGTCACAGTTCAGCGGCGGTGGTCCATCGCGTGGATCTCCCACTGCTCGGCGTAGTCAGATACCTGCTGCAGCAACCGGAACGCTTCGGCACGCTCGGCACGAGCACGCTCCCAGGCGCCTGGTTCCTGTGGGTAGAAGTCGCGAGCGTTGCAGGTGGCCGCGGCGAGCGCATCAGCAGCGGCGGCGATGGCCTTGCGCACTGCGCGGTACTCCTGCTGCAGGTTGTCGGCGCCGGTGCCGTTCAGGTGGATCGTCGGCAGCGTTGGGGTGGTGGCGGTCATTGGAGGCGGTGGGGTGGTGGGTGGTGGGTGGTGGCGATCAGATGATTTGGATGAAGTCGCCGTCCTCGAACATCCGCACCACCCAGCCGCGGCCGTTGTGGAACAGGTCGAAGGTTTCACCAGGGCAAGCGGTTTCGATTGCGATAGCGAGGGTCTCTTCGGCACGAGCCTTGCCGGCTTCGTTGTCGCGGTAGATGGTGGAGCTGTAGCCGATTCTGCTGAGGTCGATCACGTGAGGGGTGGCGGTGGAGGTTTCCCTCCGATGCCCATAGTGTAGCGCACTCGTTACGGCAGGCCAGGCCAGCATCGGGCCAGTTCACGAATCGTCACGTAGCAGCGCCTGCGCATCCTCCACGCTGCGCACCACACCAGCGCAGCCGCCGGCAGCAGACACCACCTCGATGAACTGCCGCTGTTCAGCGCTGACGCGGCCCGTCGCGGTCTTCACCTCCAGCGCCACGAACTGCGCCACACCACCGATTGACCGATACCCGATCAGATCGCTGGAGCCGACGCACAACCCGGCATGGAGTGGCCTGCCGCCGCGGATCACCACATCACCCGGCCTGAGGGTGCCGGCAACAGCTCGCAGGTTGCCAGCGGTTACACGCGTCGCCTGGCCTGCCCAGCCGGTGCCCACGTTGTTCCGCCACAGCCTGGTGGGGCCGCGGCCGCAGGTGAGCAGGATCCGTTGCTGGGTTTCGTGTTCGGTGGTCACGTACGCCGGCACTCCAGCATGTCCAGCAACAAGTCTGGTCCCTGCGCATGATGCGACCGCCGCGCCGCGCGTTCTGCTGCATCACGGCTCAGCTCGCAGCCGCTGTCGCGCAGCCGGTTGGATTCGTCAACGATGCCCCAGCAGTAAACGATGCGGTTGTCGAAGCGGCGGGTCACAGGCTCGATGGTGATCTTCATGGTCAGCAGGTGGTGGGGTGGACGGTGCCGGGATAGGCTCCCGGCGGGCCGTGGGGCGGGTCAGGCGACCGGGATGGCGCGGATCTTGTCCAATGTCCAGCCTTTGCGTTGCAGCTCTTTCACTGCGGTTTCAGGAGCGGCGCTCCAGCGGTAGACATCCCAGGATTCGGGGAAGTTGTGAGCTTGGCCATCGCAGCAGATGGCGGTGCGGGCTTCTTTGAAGATCGCCACGGCGTGGGTGACAGCGCGGGTGGACTTCTTGGCGACGGTTTCGCCGTTGGGGAGGGTGGCGGTGAAGGTGGTCATCGGTCTGGGGTGGCGGTGGGGGATCTCTCTCCCCCGATGCCCATAGTGTAGCGCACCCGTTACGGGTTGGCGTGGGTCGGGGTGGCCGGTTTACAAATCGTCACGCCACCCTGCTCCGTGCCACGGTTGCCATCACCATTACGCAGACCGCATTCGACAGCCACGCATGGCCGCAGTTGGCATCAAACACGCATAGGTCACCGCTGTGCATATCCAGCGGGCCTTGGCGGGTAATCAGTTGCGGCCACTCGCCTGGATCATTGTCGCTATGGACCAGCCAGCACGCGACCAGCCCAAACCCTGGATCGTCATGCCATCGGAACGCGCCATTCAGGAAGGCCAGCGACAGCTGCTCATACTTGCTGCATCGACGTGGCCGCCAGCCGCAGGCGCGTAGGTGGTCGAAGAACAGCTGCTCATCAACCCATCCATTGATGTGACAACTGTCGATCTCACCAGCGCTGTTGTCCAGCGCAAGCCGGATTGCCGCCTGAACTGACGGTGGCTCGATCGCCGGTGATGGCAGCAGTATCGGTTTCACGCCACCCGGCTCCACTGCCCCTTCGCCTGCCGTGCGGCCAGTACATGCCGCGCCCAGCCATGGGGTGACTTCATCCCACGGCGGCGGCCTACCTCGATCAGCTGCTCCAGCGTCTGCGCACCGCCCTGCTCACGCCGGCGGTCACGCTGCTGCTGAGCCTGCTGCGCCTGCAGCTCCTGCAGCTGGCCCTCAACATGCACCATCTCCCGCCGCTCGGCCACGAACTGGTGGCCGCAGTCCGGGCATACCTGAACCCTGCTGTTCATGCAGCTGAAGCACTGCGGACACACCTTGACCGATGGGGCGGCATCCCTGCTGCGTTTCATCACGCCGTCGAGGGTCCAGTCGCGGTGCTCCAGGTGGTGGCCGAGCCTGAGCGTGTTGCCCACGTGGTCGAGCACCACGGCACGTTTCCCATCCTGCGGCCGCAAACACCGGCCGATCATCTGCAGGTGCAGGCTCACCGACTGCGTTGGCCGTAGCAAGATGCAACCCGCCACGCTCGGTACATCTACGCCCTCGCCGATCAGCGCACAGCTGGTCAGCACCTTCAGCTCACCGCTGCTCAGCCGCGTCAGCAGCAGCTCCCTGGTGCCGGCATCCATTGATCCGTCGATGCTGGCCGCGGCGACACCCGCATCATTGAACAGCCGCGCCACAGCCTCGGCATGTGCAATCGAGCAGCAGAACGCAATCGCCGTCTGGCCCGCTAGGTGCTGCCGGTAGTGGGTCAGGCAGTCGCCCATCGCCTTGCCGCCGCTCAGCATGTCCGCCGCCTGCGTCATGTCGTAGTCACCCATCCGTTTGCGCAGGCCCTTGGCATCAAATCTGATCGGTGGCGCCAGCACCTTCGCTGGTGCCAGGTAGCCGTGCTCGGTCAGCCATGCAGCCGATGGTCCCAACACCATCTCGGAATACCACTCCCCCAGGCCGCGGCCGTCACCACGACATGGCGTCGCCGTAACACCCAGCACCTTCGCCGCAGCGAAGTGCCCGAGCACCGTCGCCCAGGTGCCCGCGTTGCTGTGGTGCGCCTCATCGACCACCAGCAGGTTGAACCACTCCCGCGGCAGGTGTCGCAACCGTCTGGCAAGCGTGCCGACACTGGCGACCTGCACCCGCTGGCTTAGGTCCATGCCATGGTTGGCAGCGATCAACCCATGGCGTACGCCCATCGCATCAAGGCTGGCGCTGGCCTGCCGCAGCAGCTCAACGCGATGCACCACGATGCAGACGCGGTTGCCCTTGGCCGCGGCTTGCTCGGTGATATGGCTGAACAGCACCGTCTTGCCGCCACCGGTCGGTAGCACAAACAGCACCGCTCGATGGCGCTGGCCGAATGCCTGGCGGATCTCGGCGACGGCCTGGGTTTGGTAGGGGCGGAGGGTTGGGGTGGTCACGACTGGCGCTCCAGCTCGCGTTTGATCAGCTCCCGCACCCATACGGTCACTGGCTGGTCGATCGCTGCGCAGTGCTCCTGGATGCGGTCATACAGATCTGGTTTCATCGTCAGTTGAATCAACCGGCGGCCGTCTTTGCGTAGGGTCATAAAATTACGCTGCCGTGTGTGCTAGGTATCTTATACTGGCCTTTTAACTCTAATTCAGTCATTAGTGTTTTAAAAGGCAAGTCAATCGATCGCTTAGGTACTAAATAGAATGGAGTGCCCGATCCTCCGCAAACTGATTTGCCATCAAGAATTTTAAATGCTCGATCTCGCAGCTGATCGGGACTGGCGCATGACCAATACTCGACAAACGGGCTTGGCGGAAATGCATAAATACATTGAACACCTGTTTTAGAGTGCAGTTTATTGCCTAATATTGAAGACATCTCAACGGCCCAGTTAGGAGTCGTGCTCATTGACGTTTTGACATCAGGAGCGCAAATAATCTGGTTTTTATAGGCAACAATAAAATCGGGCATCCATCTGGTCAAGTTTGGAATCGTTGCAACTCTTTCCATATAGATATTGCGCTCTGCAGGTAGCATTTCAGCAATTAAGTTTTCAAGTGTTGACGCATCACCATTGAATGATGTTTCGCGCATCATTTGCTTAGAGCGCTCGTTCATCAATCCTTGCCCATAGGGCTCAACGTGCCATCCTGGCTGCATGTGAACCCAACGTTTGAAATCTTGCTCGGCTTTGTTGCCAAAGCTGCTGCGTTGATTAAAGCTCATTTGACTGGCTCCAGAATCACAAGGTCGCGGTAAAGCTTCAGTAGTCGGCGGTTCTCACGCGCCCATGTAACTTGTTGGCCAGTCGCTTGCTGAGTTTGATAGGTAACAATGATGCGGCGATGCACGCGATAACCCAGCTGCATTGCAGCGGCTGCCATCTCTAAAGCGTGATCAATAACAACACCAGCATCCTTGTCTTCGGTTGGGCTGATGATGTAAGCAACCTTGCCGCCAGTGTTCAGTCGTGGCTTGCAATCGGCGAGCAGCTTGGCCCATGCCTTGTTGAAATCTGGCAGAGTCATCTCTGCCAGCTCGCCAGGCTCAGAGCTGTAGCGTCCGGCGGCCTGCTTCCAGTAGGGCGGATCCAGAAAGATCAGATCAGCCTTGCTGGGCGCGGACTTAGGCCAGCCGCTGGTGGCATCGTGCCTGTGGATGTCTAGGTGCGGACTGTAGTGGTTGCCGCGGATGTCTGACACCCAGCAGCGCCGGCCCATGCGATGCGACACTTCCAGCGTGGTGCCTGATCCAGCGAACAGATCCACCACGACGGACTTGCCGGGCTCTGTGTAGAGCCACAGCAGGTTTTCCATCACCTGCGGCGGGCAGGCACCGAAGTAGGACTGCTGGCCGCCACCATCTCGATCGTTGCTCTGGAAGCTCCAGACATCGAAGTGCTGGATGCTGCCCCAGGGGTTGGCGGTGGTGGCGCTGGGTGGGGAATTTTGGAAACTGTTCCAGAATTCCCCACACCAAGCCGACGCAGTCTTGTGATCAATGCCGTGAGCCGCGCCTAGCTCTCGGTAGCTTTCGTGTTGGCAAGACAGCCAACTACGCCAAACCTTTTCTTGCTGCTCGCGCTTTTCGTCTTGGCGTGCTTCTTTTGTCCAGCTTCGAACTGCTCGATCGGTGACCGCCAGCAGCTCAGCGATCTCCTTCTCCCGATCGCCGGGCTCCAGATGCTCAAATGCCTTCCACAGCCGTCCGGCTTCGCGCTTTTTGTCGGCGGTGCTTAGCTGCTGGCCGTGGCTGGCGTTGCGGGTGATCGCTTCCCGCATGATCTCGGCATCAGACAGGTTGCCAAGGTTTTCGGCCTGGATCTGCTCAACGCCTTCGCGGACATGGGCCTGCCAGCGGTGGTAGCCGTCAACCAGTACGCCATCGCGTGCAACAATGATTGGTGGCAGCTTGTCGAGCGCATCGCGGTAACGCTCGATCGCTTCATCGTTGGGTTTGATCCGGGGATACAGCTCTTTGACGAACCGAATCGATGAGACCTGAATGGTCTGCATAAGTGTCACAATGCCGACAGCCAGCGTCTGCCGTGGTCTTGCGTGGTCGCTGGTTAGGAGCGGGGACCGGTGAGCGCCGGTCCTGTTCCGCGTGATCGGATCATAACCGCATTCTGCCCGACCTGTCAACCCGTAGCACCGGCTGCTACAATCGGCCAGATCGCACCGTCCTGATGCGCCTCGCGCACCCAACGCACATCCGCCTCACGCCTGAGCAGCTGCAGGCCCTCGACCAGTGGCGCGGTGACCGCATGTCACGCGCTACAGCCATTCGCCTGCTGATCGACCAGTCCCTGGCGCTCCACACCCGCGGCATCCTGCCGGCGACCGCCTCAGCTGCTGATGACATCTGATCTCATCGCGCAGCTCGTCGCATTGCCGCGCGACTGGGCATACGTCGCTGTCGATGGCCGCAAACGCGCCTATCAGCTCGACTGGCAGTCCCAACCCATCTCACGCGCGGCACTCGCGCGTGAAATCAAGGCCGGTCGTGCCAGTGCTGTTGGCATCATCGCTGGACCAGCATCCGGTGGCCTGCTGTTCGTTGATCACGATGGCCTATCAGCCACCACTGAACTCGAACGCCTTGGCGTCCCATTGCGTGATCTGCCGCCAACCATTGCCTGGACATCAGGCCGTGATGGGCGCTTCCAGCTTGCCTACCACGTCCCTGCTGACCACTGGCCCGCCATGCGTGGCCGCCGTGTATTCAAGACCGGTGCAATCGACGCTGATGGCAAGGCCGAAAACCTAGACCTCCGCTGGGCAGGGCACTACTCCGTCATCATCGGTGATCACCCGCAAACCACCGGTTACCGCTGGCTGACAGGTCGCAGCCCCGCTGATCAACCGCTCGCGCAGGCGCCGCCTGAGCTGATCCAGCTGCTGCTTAATGATCCACCACCGGCAGCAACGACACCACTACTAACAGCGTCAGCTGTCGTCAGCGCAACGCTGCCGCTGATGGACTTCATCACCCGTGACTCCCGCGATCTGATCGAATCCGGTGGTACGCCAGGCTCCTGGAATGATGACCAGCTGCGCCTGTCACTCGACCTGATCGGTACTGAATCATGGATCATCGCGCAAGGTCATCATCCTGATCAATCCGCTCGTGATGCCTTCGCGCAGCACATCATCAACGCACGCACGAAATCAGCTGACTTCGATGATCGCAAGGCATGGAAGCGCTTTGATGGTGCACCATCACATAACCCAACACCAGCTACACCACTTGACAAACTACTATCACGCCTTGCCTATCACACCCGCACACCGCAACGCACACCATCGCCACCACCACCGCGATCATCGCAAACCAAAACAACAACAACAGCAGCACCAATCAGCGACAAACCAATCAAGCTGGAAGCTGCTGAAATCCTCAACCTACTGAGACAGCAGGCTGCTAACGGTGGCATCCGATGGAATACCTTCACCCAATCAATCGAAATCGAAGGTGCTGCCTTTGATGGTGCCGAACGCTTTTATCTCATCCTTGCTGAAAGGGGTTACAAGGTATCAAAGGAGCTAGCACTTGACTGCTTGATACAAATCGCCCGCGAACATCCATACGATCCAGTAGCTGAATACCTCGATCATGTTGCTGCCACCATTGAACCGGCATACATCGATGGTCTTGCTACCGCTTACCTTCGCCCGGAAGATGCTGCTGCCGGTGGTCCGACGCTCTATGACCACATGCTGCGCTGCACACTGATCGGTGCTGTACGTCGTGCCTTCCAGCCCGGCAGTAAGCACGACACCGCCTGCGTGCTGATGGGTGATCAAGGCGCTCGCAAATCATCATTCTGGGCAGCGCTCGGTGGACCGTTCTACTCCGATGCCCTAGGCGACTGCACCAGCAAGGATGACCTGATGGTGCTCCACCGCTCCTGGGTCATGGAGTGGGCTGAGCTAGACCACATCATGGGTCGCCGCCATGCCGGTCAGGTGAAGGCCTTCCTCAGCCAGTCCACCGATCTGTTCCGCGTCCCCTATGGCAAGGCCACCGAGGCCTTCCCGCGCCGCGGCATCATCGTCGGCTCCACCAACCGCCAGTCCGGCTTCCTGCAGGACGACACCGGCAACCGCCGCTTCTGGGTGATCCCGACCGCCAAGACCGAAGCCGATCCGATCGATACGCCCACCCTCGCCGCTGAACGCGATGCCATCTGGTCCGCTGCTGTGCACGCCTACCGCGCTGGTGCTGCCTCTCACCTGCCGCCTGAGCTAGCGCTGCAGGTCACCGCAGAAAACGAAACCTATCAGCTCCAGAACCCATGGAAGGAACCGCTTGATGACTGGCTTGCAGCCCCAGCCAATGACGCCAAGGTCATCACCACTGAGCTGCTGCTGACCGAAGCCATCGCCAAACCAGTCGAACGCCAAACCCGCTCCGACCAGATGCAGGTAGGAAACATCCTGCGCGAATTGGGCTACAGCAGACGGAAGCAGAAAGTAGGCGAAAGGCTCAAATGGGTGTTTTTCCTACCTTGATTCCTACCTCAGCAGGCAGGTAGGAAACGCGAAACCCCTTGCAGCACCTACCTTTTTCCTACCTTTCCTACCTTTCCTACCTAGAGTAATGAAATGTATTTATTAGGGGGGGGAGAGGGGGGGGAGGGAGAATCAGGAAAGTGTTGGGAAATAGGTAGGTAGGAAACGGTAGGTAGGAAACCTGGGCCAAACGGCCACGCAAGGGATACAATCCAGGAGCAACCCACCCCATGCCCATGGCACAGTCACAGCGGCAGGCGCCCGTCATCGAAGCGCTCAGCACCCTGCTGGAGCAGGCCGGTGCACGTGCCGCTGCCCTATGCGACAACGCCCTCGAAGACGGCTACCCGCTAGACACCGCATCATTCATGCAGCTGCGGCAACTTGTCCGCACCATCGATCTGTTCATCCTCCAAGCATCCAGTACCCCCACCCCATGAAGCTCACCCTGTCCCAGTCCGACCTCAACGCTGCGCTGGCAACCATCCGGCCCTCCATCGGTGCACGGCCTACTCATCCGATCCTTGCCAATGTCCTGCTCACTACAGCGCCCGGCAAGGCCACGCTGAGCGGTTTTGACCTGTCCTGCGGTATCAGCGTCACGATCGCTGCTGAAGCCACCTCCACGGGCCGTGTAGCGCTGCCTTACGCGTTGCTGGCGCCGCTGGTCGCCAAGCTGCCCAGTGACGCTGCGCTCACCTTGCAGGTCAAGGGCACCAAAGCCGTGCTCACCAGCATCAGCGGGTCGTACAACCTGTCCTGCGCTATCGCTGACGATTACCCAGACCTGCTAACGCCTGGCGCTGCCGCTACCGCTGTGCAGCTATCAGCCATTGAGCTGCAGGCAGCGATCGCCGCCACGCAGCATGCCGCCAGTCGTGATGAGTTGAAGGCCATCCTGCAAGGGATCAGCCTGTGTGCCACCGCCGAAGCGATCGAGGCAGCCGCTACCGATGGCCATCGGCTCAGCGTCTACGGGCCACACCGCGACCCTGGCCTGCCCCGCGTCGTCATCCCGGCCTCAGTGCTGCGCCATGTCGCCGGCCTGGCTGGTGACATCATCACGCTCACCCGTGACGCAACTGTCGTGGGCTTCAGCGATGACCGCATCACCATCACCACACGCACCATCGATGGCACCTACCCGAACTACCGCCAGCTGATCCCGGCTGACTTCAAGCACAACATCACCATCGATCGCCGCGGCGTCATCGCATCACTTGAACGCGTTGCAGTATTGGCCGATCAGCACAACAGCGTCGTCAAGCTCACCGTGCGCGACAGGCAGCTCACCATTCGCGCTGAAATCCAAAACGTCGGCTCCGGTGCTGAAACACTCGCCGTAGACTCCGCCACCGATGCAGACGCTGCCTTCAACGTCCGTTACCTGCTCGACGGCCTCAAGGTGCTACCTACCACCGAAGTGATGCTGTGCATGAACAGCGCCACTACACCCGTCGTGCTGTCACCCGTCGATGGCGATACCCTGCAGACCTACCTGATCATGCCGGTGGAGGTGAGGACATAGCGTCATGGTCGAAATCACGCTCACAACTGATCTCGACAAGCTGTCGCAGCGTGTGGCATTGCTCAATGAACAGCAGCTGCGCCGCACCGTTGCATTTGCGATGCAACGCACCGCAGCTGCCACACGCGATTACCTCAAGCAGCGCATCGCTGATCCATCCGGCCCGATCGAAGGTGGTGCTACCCGCTGGACGCTTGGCGGCACCATGGCATCCAAGTTCGTCAAGCCTGCCGAGCTGGTTGCATACGTCGGCTTCAGGTCGGATACACCACGCGCTGCTGGCAGATACCTCAGGCCGATCATGCGCGGCACTGCACCGGTCACCAAAGGCATTGACCTGAAGCTCAGCGGCGGTCGATCGGGACTGCGGTTCACACCATCACCAGCGCTGCCACGCACACCGCAAGGCAACCTGTCGCGGTCCACCATCGGCTCGCAGATCCTTGCCGGTGGCGCACCAGGACTGTTCACCCGGCCGCTCAAGGGCACCAGCACGCTCGGCTTGTTCCGCCGCACTGAGTCGCGCATCGGCCGCACCAGCACCTACGAATCCGGCATTCGCTTCCTCGGTGTCCTGTCACCCGGCCGCCCGCGGCGCCAGACGCTCGACCTGCCTGAGCTGCTATGGCCGACCCTGCAGCAGCAGTTCAACCGTCACATGGCCGCTGAGCTGCAGGTCACCCTGCGCAAGGCTGGCCTCGGCTGAGATCCGCTGCGGCGCAACGGGTCTGGCCTGTCGGTGGTACAGGGGTACGGGTCCCTCCGAGGGGTTGGGCTGCGGTGTTTTCGACCCCGCAGATGATTTCTAGCGGGAACCCTGGGGCACCCTTTACTGATCCTGCAGCCTGAGTAAAGCTAGGCTAGGGTTGCTTTACCGATGGCTTTACTGATGCCGATTACGGTGCCCGATGGGGTGCAGCGCTGGCCGATTAGCAAGCTGCGAGGGTATGACCGAAATGCGCGAACGCATAGCGCTGAGCAGGTAGCGCAGATCGTCGCAAGCATCCAGGAGTTTGGCTTCACAAATCCGCTGCTGATCGCTGGCGATGGTGAGATCATTGCGGGCCATGGGCGGCTGCTGGCTGCGCAGGAGCTGGAGCTACGTGAGGTGCCGGTGGTGGTGCTGGACCACCTGACGGCGGATCAGCGACGGGCGTATGTGATTGCGGACAACCAGTTGGCGCTGAATGCCGGGTGGGATGAGGAGCTGCTGAGTGCTGAGCTGACGGACCTGGACGGGCTGGGGTTTGATCTGTCGCTGGTGGGGTTCAGCGAAGCGGAGTTGGGTTCGTTGATGGGTGGGGAGGACCCGCTCGGTGATGACGACGGCAGCGCGGGCGATCAGGCAGATGCGCCGGAGTCATCAAGTCTGGCCGATCGCTTCGGCATCCCGCCCTTCAGCGTGCTCAACGCCCGTGAGGGCTGGTGGCAGGAGCGCAAGCGGGGATGGCTGGCGTTGGGGATCAAGTCGGAG
>Ga0172376_10001834_pt1 | contig 26796 bp, 20 predicted proteins | sample Lak35m_FD_121114 | JGI IMG/M metagenome (GOLD analysis project Ga0172376, IMG submission 121114) | Freshwater microbial communities from Kabuno Bay, South-Kivu, Congo - kab_092012_35m | ecosystem: Environmental > Aquatic > Freshwater > Lake | place: Democratic Republic of the Congo: South-Kivu...
ATCTCCTGCACCGCGCGCAGGTCGGCGCCGCCCTCCAGCAGGTGCGAGGCGAAGGAATGCCGCAGCCAGTGCGGCGACACGTCGCCCGCGAGGCCCGCGGAGAGGGCCGCGGCCTTGACGATGCGCCAGCCCGTGAGGCGGTCGAGCGGGCGTCCGCTCTTGCTCAGGAACGCGTGCGGCGCGCGCGGATCGCGCAGCACCTGGCGTCGCCCGTCGGCCAGCCAGCGCGCGAGGGCCTCGCGCGCGCGGGCACCGCACGGAACGACGCGCGACTTGCCACCCTTGCCGCTCAGGGTCAGGACGCGCAGGCTCGGCTCGAGCGCGTCGGTGCGCAGGCCGACGGCCTCGCTGATGCGCGCGCCGCAGGCGTAGAGCACCTCGAGCAGGGCGCGGTCACGCTGGGCGCGCCAGCCCGTGCCACGCGGGGCGTCGAGCAGCCGCTCGACCTCGTCGGCGGCCAGCACGTGGGGCAAGGCGCGGCGCAGCTTCGGGCCGGCGAGCAGCGCCAGCGGATCGCGCGCGAGGCGGCCCTCGGCCACCTGGTGGCGCAGGCACGAGCGCAGGGCCGAGAGCGCGCGCGCGATCGAGGCCTCGGACTGACCGGCGAGGCGCAGCTCCTCGAGGTAGGTCAGCACGAGCTCGGCCTCGAGGGCCGCGAAGCGCCGGCAGCCGCGCGCCCGCGCGAAGGCGAAGAAGCGCTCCAGGTCGCCCCGGTAGGCGACGAGCGTGTTGCGGGCCAGGCCCGCCTCGACCCGCAGCGCGTCCAGGAAGTCCGTCAGGCCGCGGGTGAACTCCGGGCCGAGCTCGGGCGGTTCGGACGGGACGCCCTTCATGTCCACCTGTTCTCGCCCGGAGCGGGGGCGGAAGGCAAGCTTCGCCGCTTGAGGGGGGGTGGAGGCCTCCCTATACTCCCGCCCCCTCACACCCGGCCGCCCACCTCGCATGTCCTCCAAGAAGCTGAACGCCAAGGACCTGGAAACCTACAAGGCCATCCTGCTGCAGCTTCAGCGCGAGGTCTCGGGTGACATCAGCGCGCTCGAGGACGACGCCTTCGCGACCGATGGCGACCGACTCTCGGTCGACAACCCGGCCGACATCGGCTCGGAGAGCTTCTCGCAGGAGTTCTCGCTCGAGCTCCTGCAGCGCGACGAGGCCACCCTGGGCGAGATCCAGGAGGCCCTCGGGCGGGTCACGGCCGGCACCTTCGGCCTGTGCGAGGGCTGCGACGAGCCCATCCCGAAGGCGCGCCTGAACACCGTGCCCCACGCGCGCTTCTGCGTGGTCTGCCAGCGCAAGGCCGAGCGGCGCGGCTGATGGACGGGCCGCTCGCGCGCGGGAAGCCCGTCTGGCGCTTCGGCTGGGTGCTGTTCCTCGTGCTCTTCGACCTGTGGTCGAAGGACGCGGCCTTCGCCTGGCTGGGGGCGAGCCCCGAGGGCTATGGCCCGCGTCGGCCGCTGCTGGGGGAGTGGCTCAGCTTCGCCTCGACCTGCAACGGCGGGGCGGCCTTCGGCCAGTTCGACCAGTTCCCGCTCGTGCTGGTGGTCGGACGCGCCTGCGCGGTGCTGTTCCTGGCCTGGCTGGTGCTGCGCGCCGCGCCCCGCCCGCGGCTCGTGCTGGTCGCCATGGTGCTCGTGCTGGCCGGCGCGCTCGGCAACCTGATCGACAACCTCTGGCTCGGCTGCCTGATCGAGGGACGCACCTTCCCGCTGGGCGTGCGCGACTTCGTGGCGGTGTGGTTCGAGCCCCTGATCGGGATCGACTACCACTTCCCGGCCTTCAACGTGGCCGACTCGTGCATCACCGTCGGGGCCGTGGCCTGGATCCTCTCGGGCTTCCTCACGAAGCCCGCCGAAGGCACGTCTCCGGACGCGCGTTGACGAGGGCCCCGTTGCCCCGCGCGCCGCGGACACTACGCTAATCGCCCGTGACGGCCTGCGACCTCACGGTGTGCGATCTCTCGGTGCGCCTCGGGCCCCTGGTCCTGCGCAATCCGGTGCTCTCGGCTTCCGGTACCTACGGGCACGGTCTCGAGATGGAGGTCTTCACCGCCGTCGCGGCGCTCGGTGGCTGGATCTCGAAGACGGTCACGCTGCGGCCGCGCCACGGCAACCCCGCGCCGCGCATCTGCGAGACCGCGGCCGGCTTCCTGAACTCGATCGGGCTCGAGAACCGCGGCGTCGAGCACTACGTCGCGCACGTCCTGCCGGTGATGGCGCAGGCCGATTCGGTCGTGGTCACGAACCTCGGCGGCGAGAGCGTGGCGGACTTCGTCGAGATGGCGCGCCGGCTCGACGGCGAGGAGGCGATCGACGCCTTCGAGGTGAACCTGTCGTGTCCGAACGTGCAGGGCGGCAAGCTGCCCTTCGCGACCGACGCGCGCCTCGCCGGTGAGGTGATCCGCGCCGTGCGCGCGGCCACGCAGAAGCCGATCCTGGCCAAGCTCTCGCCGAACACGGCCGGGCTGGGCGAGATCGCGCGCGCGGTCGAGGGCGCGGGCGCCGACGGGATCACGGCCGTGAACACGCTGCTCGGGCTGGCGCTCGACTGGCGCACGAAGCGGCCGGGGCTCGCCACCGTGCAGGGCGGTTACTCGGGCCCGGGCATCAAGCCGGTCGCGCTGCGCTGCGCCTGGGAGTGCGCGCGCGCCGTGAAGATCCCGGTCATCGGCTGCGGCGGCATCGTCTCGGCCGACGACGCGCTCGAGTACCTCGTGGCCGGCTGCAGCGCGGTGCAGGTCGGGACGGGTTCGTTCGCCGAGCCCGGGCTGCCGGCGCGCATCGCGCGCGAGATGGGGACCCTGCTCGCGGCGGCCGGCGTGCGCCGCGTGAGCGAGCTCGTCGGCACGCTCCACGACGGACGGCCGGCGCGCTGAGGCGCATGCCATGCGACTCGAGCACCTGACCCCGGCCCACGTCCGTCGCGCGCTCGACGTCTACCTCGCGCAGGCCTGGCCGCGCGGCACGGGCGCGACGCCGTCGCTCGCGCTCGACGAGCTGCGCGGCCTGGCCGAGCTCGAGGGCCTGTTCGCGCGCTTCGAGAAGGTCGAGGGCGGCGGCGGGGGTCTGAAGCGCTACGCGCTGCGGCTCGGCAACGACCGCTACCCGTTCATGAAGTTCGTCGTCCAGGAGCACCTGGTGAACGGCGAGTACTTCTTCTCGGTCGACACCCACGACCAGCTCGACATCCGTCCGGACAACCCCGACTACGACGAGTGGCAGCGCCTCAAGGCCTACAACCGGCGCCTGAAGCAGGCCATCGAGGAGGAGTGGGACCGCGTCGGGCTGCCGACCAACGCCGACCTGCGCGTCCTGATGGAGGAACTCGCGCGCGTGGAACGCGAGGAGAAGAAGCGCAAGAGCATCCTCCTGGTGGACGACGAGGCCGAACTCGCGCTCGGGCTGGCGGCGCTCCTGCGCGCGCGCGGCTACGAGGTCGAGGTCGCGCGGGACGGCATGGAGGCGCTCGAGCGCCTCGGGCGCGAGCCCCTTCCGGACCTCGTGCTGCTCGACTACGAGCTGCCCCAGCTGGACGGCGAGGAGGTGCTCGCGCGCCTGCGCCGCGACCCGCGCACGGCGCACCTGCCGGTCTTGTTCGCGACCGCCTCGACCATCGACCTCTCGCGCCTGCGCAAGGTCTCCGGACTGCTGCGCAAGCCTTACCCGCGTCACGTCCTGTTCGCGATGATCGCGCGCCTGCTCGAGGCGCCGCGCGAGGCCGGGCCCGGGTAGCGGCCGGGGTGGCCGCAGGCCCTCCGGCGGGGGCGGGCGGCCCGTTTTCGGGGACGGGGCTTCTTCGACGCGGGCCGCCGCTCTCTAATGGGCGGCTTCTCGCGCCCCAGGCGGGCGCTGGCGACGCAGCACGCACACATGGACTGGCAGAAATTCGGCGACGGGTTCTCGGACTTCGGCGACAACGTCGGGCGCTTCCTGAAGGGCATGTTCGGGGCCCGCAACGAGCGCATGGTCAAGACGCTCGCCCCGCTGGTCGTGCAGGTGAACGAGCTCGAGGGCTGGGCCAAGGGCCTGTCCGCCGAGCAGTTCCAGGAACAGACGCGGCGCTTCAAGGAGCAGGTGGCGAAGGGCGAGAAGACCCTCGACGAGCTCCTGCCGCAGGCCTTCGCGCTGGTGCGTGAGGCGGCGGTGCGCACGCTCGGCCTGCGGCACTTCGACGTGCAGCTCGTGGGGGGCATCGTGCTGCACCAGGGGGCCATCGCCGAGATGATGACCGGCGAGGGCAAGACGCTGGTCGCGACCCTGCCGCTGTACCTGAACGCGCTCGGCGGCCGGCCGGTGTACCTGGTGACGGTCAACGACTACCTCGCGCGCCGCGACGCCGAGTGGATGGGGCCGATCTACCGCTACCTGGGCGTCTCGTGCGGCTCGATCCAGTCGCAGATGGGCTCGCAGGAGCGCCTGCCGCTGTACCGCGGCGACATCGTCTACGGCACGAACTCCGAGTTCGGCTTCGACTACCTGCGCGACAACATGAAGCTGCGCGTGGAGGAGCAGGTCCAGCACCACCTGCAGTACGCGATCATCGACGAGGTCGACTCGATCCTGATCGACGAGGCGCGCACCCCGCTGATCATCTCCGGTCCGGCCGAGCACATGCCGGACAAGTACCGCGCGGCCGACCAGGTCGCGCGCAAGCTGGTGCGCGACCAGCACTTCGAGGTCAAGGAGAAGGAGCGCCAGATCCACCTGCTCGAGGCCGGCATCGAGGAGGCCGAGAAGCTGCTCGGCGTCGAGTCGTTCTACCTGCCCGGTCACACGGACTGGCCGCACTACATCGAGAACGCGATCCGCGCGCACCACCTCTACGAGAAGGACAAGGAGTACGTCGTCGACGAGGGCGAGGTCGTGATCGTCGACGAGTTCACCGGCCGCAAGATGCAGGGCCGGCGCTGGTCGGACGGCCTGCACCAGGCGGTCGAGACCAAGGAAGGGATCGCCATCCGGGCCGAGAACCAGACGATGGCGACGATCACGTACCAGAACTACTTCCGGCTGTACGGCAAGCTGGCTGGCATGACCGGCACGGCCATCACCGAGGCCGGCGAGTTCCACAAGATCTACAAGCTCGACGTCGTCTCGATCCCGACCAACCTGCCGGTCACGCGCGAGGACCGGGTCGACACCGTCTACCGCACCGAGCCCGAGAAGTGGAAGGCGATCGTGGCCGAGATCAAGCGCGTCCACGAGAAGGGTCAGCCGATCCTGGTGGGCACGACCTCGGTCGAGAACTCGGAGAAGCTCTCGGGGCTGCTGTCGCGCGCGGGCGTGAAGCACGAGGTCCTGAACGCGAAGAACCACGCGCGCGAGGCCGAGATCGTGGCCATGGCGGGCGAGAAGGGCGCCGTGACCGTGTCGACGAACATGGCCGGGCGCGGCACCGACATCAAGCTGGGCGGCAACTTCGAGTACCGCCTGCGGAAGGCCCTGGCGGAGAAGGGCCTGAAGGAAGGCGATCCCGAGCATCTGGCCGAGATCGACGGCGTGCGCACGGCCCTGCGTGCGCAGTGCGACCAGGACGAGAGCGAGGTCCAGTCCCTGGGCGGCCTGTACGTGCTCGGCACCGAGCGCCACGAGGCGCGCCGCATCGACAACCAGCTGCGCGGTCGCTCCGGCCGCCAGGGCAACGCCGGCGAGTCGCGCTTCTACCTGTCGCTGCAGGACCCGCTGATGAAGCGGTTCTACAAGGACTGGGTCACGAACGCGATGAAGAGCCTCGGCATGGAGGAGGACGTGCCGATCGAGAGCGCGATGGTCGGACGCGCGATCGCCAAGGCGCAGAAGAAGGTCGAGGACTACCACTTCGAGATGCGCAAGTCGCTGCTCGAGTACGACGAGGTGATGGACAGCCAGCGCAAGACGGTCTACGGCGTGCGCCAGGAGGTCCTGGCCGACAAGGAGCTGCGCGAGAAGGTCGTGGCGATGGTCACGAACGTGGTCACGCGCATGGCCGCGACCTTCCGCGGCGACGCGGCCAAGTTCGCGCACTGGTTCCAGCGCTTCTTCGGGGTCGAGCTGGCGCAGAGTGCCGCCCAGGCCGCGACCGCCGAGGAGGCGAACCTCGCGGGCGCGCTGGCGGCCGTGCTGGCGCGCTACGAGGAACGCGAGAAGGGCCTCGGCGAGCTGCAGCGGCGCGTGGACCGCCACCTCCTCTTGCACGCGATCGACACCAAGTGGATGGACCACCTGCGCGCGATCGACGCTCTGCGCCACGGCATCGGCCTGCGCGGCTACGCGCAGAAGGACCCGAAGAACGAGTACAAGGCCGAGGGTTTCAAGCTGTTCGAGAAGCTCATGGTGGCGATCGAGGACGAGGTCAGCTCGCTCTCGCTGCGCGTGCGCGTGCAGACCGAGCCGCCGCCCGGGGCTGCACCTGCCGGGGCCGCGCGTCCCGCGCCCGCGCCCGGCGGGGGCGGCGGCGCTGCGCCGACCACGACCAGCTCCGGCACCGGCTCGCCGCCCGCGGCCGAGGTCTCGGGCTTCACGCAGACCAGCGAGACGCCCATGAGCCGCCAGGTGCGTCCGCCCACGCCGGAGGAGATCGAGAGCCAGCGCAGGCTCCTGATGGCGAAGCGCGCGGCGGCCATGCGTCCGCCGCCCTCGGCCGCCTTCGACGCCATGCGCCGCACGCAGCCGCCGCCCCCGAAGGAACCGCCCAAGGCGCCCGAGCCCGAGCTTCCCAGGGTCGACCGCAACGACCCCTGCCCATGCGGCAGCGGGAAGAAGTACAAGAAGTGCCACGGCACGGGGGCGTGAGGCACTCCCGTGTGCGGTGCGTCACGCTCCGCCATGGGCGCGCTTGAGCCCGCCGTGACGACCGCGAGGAGCGCGCGTCCATGGGCGTGAACCGGACCGTGGATGCGCACGCGGCCGCGCCGCGCCCGTTCCCGCCGGCGCTGCGTGCCGACCCCGACGCGGACGGGGCGCGCGCGCTGCTGCATTTTCTGTACGACCTCGGCTGGCTCGTCTTCGCGCTGCTCGGCTGGCCCTGGCTGCTGTGGGTCAGCCTGCGGCGCGAGGGCTTCGGAGCGATGGTGCTCGAGCGTCTCGGGCGCGGCGTCGGCGCGATCCCGCGCGCCACGCGCCCGCGCATCCTGGTGCACGGCGTCTCGGTCGGCGAGGTCAAGGCCGCGCGCGCGGTCGTGCGCCTGCTCGAGGAGCGCCATCCCGGTTGCGAGGTCGTGCTCTCGAGCACGACCCCGACCGGGGTCGAGATGGCGCGCAAGGTCTACCCCGAGAACCTGACGGTGCGCTATCCGGCGGATCTCTCCTTCGTGGCGCGGCGCTTCCTGCGCCGGCTGGATCCGAAGCTCGTGATCCTGATGGAGCTCGAGGCCTGGCCGAACTTCCTGCGCGAGTGCAACCGCGAGGGCCGCGCGGTGGCGGTCGTCAACGGGCGCATCACGAAGAAGAGCCACGCGCGCTACCGCCTCCTGCGCGGCAAGTTGCCCGGCTTCAACCGCATCTCGCTCTACTGCGTGCAGAGCGAGGAGTACGCGGCCCGTTTCCGCACGCTCGGCATCGATTCCGCGCGCCTGTGCGTGACCGGCAACGTGAAGTTCGACGGACTGCGCATCGGCCTGGCCGAGGCGGGGGAAGAGCTGACGCGCCTGGTCGCCGCGGGCACCGGCGGGCGCGTCGTGGTCGGCGGTTCGACCCACGCACCCGAGGAGCTGCTGATGGCGCGCGCCCTGCGCCGCGCGGCCCCGGGGACGCGGCTCGTGCTCGTGCCGCGCCATCCGCCGCGTTGCGGCGAGGTGGCGGATCTGCTGCGCTCGGCCGGCATCCAGACCCAGCGCCTGAGCGAGCTGCGCGCCGGCGCGCGGCCCGACCCCGGGCAGCCGCTCCTGGTGGACACGATCGGCGAGCTCGAGCGCGTCTATGCCCTGGGGGACCTCGCCTTCGTGGGCGGCAGCTTGATTCCGCACGGCGGGCAGAACGTGCTCGAGCCGGCGGCCCAGGGCAAGGCCGTCCTGTTCGGCCCGCACGTGCACAACTTCGACCAGGAGGTGGCGCTCCTGCTCGGGGCCGGCGCGGCGCGCCAGGTGCGCGACGAGGCCGAGCTGGAGCGCGAGTTCCGCCTGCTGCTCGCCGACGGGGAACTGCGGGCACGCATGGGGGCGGCCGGCATGCGCGCGGTCGAGGCCCAGCGCGGCGCGGTCGACGTCACGCTGGAGGCTCTCGAAGGCCTGGGGCTGGAAGCGCTGGCGGCGCGCGCTCCGGCGGGCTAGCCTCTCGAAGCTGGCTCCAGCCCCTCCGTTTCCTCCCGAGCGCCCCATGGCCCGACACCTGTTCACCTCCGAGTCCGTCTCCATGGGCCACCCCGACAAGGTGGCCGACCAGATCTCCGACGCGGTGCTGGACGCCTGCCTGGCGCAGGATCCCGACTCGCGCGTGGCCTGCGAGACGCTGGTCACGACCGGCCTGTGCGTGATCGCGGGCGAGATCACGACGCGCGCCCAGGTCGATTACGCGCAGGTCGCGCGCGAGACGATCCAGCGCATCGGCTACACGAACGACCAGTGGGGCATCAACGGCAAGACCTGCGCCGTGATGGTCGCGCTCGACAAGCAATCGCCCGACATCTCCCAGGGCGTCACGCGCTCCGAGAAGGAGCAGGACGAGCAGGGCGCCGGCGACCAGGGCCTCATGTTCGGCTTCGCCTGCGACGAGACGCCGGTGCTGATGCCGGCGCCGATCTACTACTCGCACCGCCTGGTCGAGCGCCAGGCCGAGCTGCGCATGAGCGGGCGCCTCCCCTGGCTGCGGCCCGATGCGAAGTCGCAGGTCACGATCGAGTACGAGGGCGACAAGGTCGCGCGCGTGCACACGGTCGTGCTCTCGACCCAGCACGACGAGAAGGTCGACAACGACACGATCCGCCGCGAGGTGATCGAGCAGATCATCAAGCCGGTGTTCCCGGCCACCTGGCTGGACAAGGACACGATCTACCACGTCAACCCGACCGGGCGCTTCGTCACCGGTGGCCCGCAGGGCGACTGTGGTCTGACCGGGCGCAAGATCATCGTCGACACCTACGGCGGCATGGGCCGCCACGGAGGCGGCGCCTTCAGTGGCAAGGACCCCTCGAAGGTCGACCGCTCGGCCGCCTACGCGGCGCGCTGGGTGGCGAAGAACGTGGTCGCGGCCAAGCTGGCGCGGCGCTGCGAAGTGCAGGTCAGCTACGCGATCGGCGTGGCGCGCCCGCTCTCGATCCGGGTCGACACCTTCGGTACCGGCACAGCCTCCGACGCACTGCTGGGCGAGGCCGTGACGCGCGTCTTCGACCTGCGCCCGGCTCCGATCATCCGCGCGCTGGACCTGAAGCGCCCGATCTACGGAAAAACCGCCTTCCACGGCCACTTCGGCCGGGACGAGTTCTCCTGGGAGGCGACCGGCAAGGCCGTCGAGCTCCAGGCCGCCGTGGCCGAGTTGCAGCGCAAGACCGTGACCGCCGGCGGGCGCTGAGCTAGTAACCGGATGCGCACTCCCCAGGAGGTCCCCATGCACCCGCGCCGCTCCATCGCCCGCCTCGGCTTCACGCTGGTCGAGCTCCTGGCGGTGATCCTGATCATCGGGATCCTGTTCGCCTTCCTGACCCCGATGGTCAACGACGCGATCCGCACCTCGCGCGTCACGGCCTGCGGTGCCAACCTGCAGAACATCTACAGCGGCCTGCAGATGTACTACATCAAGTACAAGGAGATGCCGAAGAACGGCGGCGTCGACTTCTTCGCTGCGCTGATCTCGCGCCAGGCGCTCGAGAACACCAAGGCCAACGCCGAGAAGCTGACCTGTCCGGGAGTCGACAAGAGCGCGCTCGCGATCGGGGCCCTGCCCTGGGAAGAGTGGTGGACCGACCTCGCACGCGTGGACGGGACCTACTCGGCCTACGCCGGGCGCGACCTCAAGAACCACCCGCTGCGCCAGTGGCCGCCCTCGGGCAACGAGCCCCTGATCTCCGACGACAACGACGGCGGCATGAACCACGGCACGAGCACCAACGTGCTCTACGGGGATGGCTCCGTGCGCAAGTTCGAGCTGGTCGAGCTGCAGGAGGAAGGCAAGCTCACCCAGGAAGACGAGATCCTCGACGTCGGCCCCGAGTCGCCGGTCGAGGACCTGACCAAGTTCACGCTCGATTGAGCGCGCGCGGACGAGCGGCTACCTTCGGCGCCGCATGAGCGCCGTGGCCCTCCTGCGGGCCATGCGCCCGCACCAGTGGACGAAGAACCTCTTCGTCCTGGCCGCGCTGGTCTTCGCGGCCGGCGATCGGCGCGTGGGCGAGGGCCTGACGCGCGAGCACGCCCTGGCGGCCCTGTGCGCCTTCGCGGCCTTCTGTCTGGCCTCCTCGGCCGTCTACCTGCTCAACGATCTGGTCGATGTCGAGAAGGACCGCGCCCACCCCGAGAAGCGCCACCGCCCGATCGCCTCGGGCACGCTGTCGGTTCCGCTCGCGCGCGCGGCCTCGGCCGGCGCCTTCGCCGCGGCCCTGGCGCTCGCCTACCTGTGCGCCGGTGGCGCGGTCACGGCCGGGATCGTGCTCGTCTACGGGCTCGTCAACGTGCTCTACAGCCTGCGCCTGAAGCGCATCGTGCTGGTGGACGCCTTCTGCATCGCGAGCGGCTTCCTGCTGCGCCTCGCCGCCGGCGGGCACGCGGCCGAGGCCGAGGTCTCGCGCTGGGCCTTCCTGTGCACGCTGTTCCTGGCGCTGTTCCTGGCCCTGAACAAGCGCCGCGCCGAGCTCGCGCTGCTGGGCGAGGCGAGCGCCGCGACGCGCCCCTCGCTGCAGCAGTACAGCCTGGCGTTCCTCGACCAGATGGTCAGCGTGCTGGCGGCCTGCACGATCGTCGCCTACACGATGTACACGGTCGACCCGGACACCGCGGCCAAGTTCGGCGGCGGGGGAGCGCTGTTCTGGAGCGTGCCCTTCGTGGCCTTCGGCATCGGCCGCTACATGGTGCTCGTGCAGAGCGGGCGCGGCGGCGAGAACCCCGCGCGCATCCTGCTCGGCGGCGACGGCTGGTTCGTCGCCAACGTACTGGCCTGGGCGACCGTCACCGGCTGGGCGATCTTCGCCTGAAGCGTTACCCGCCGCCTTGTGGCGCGCCGAGTTCACGCTCGACGCGCTGCAGCAGGCGCTCGGCCTGCGCGTGGCCGGGCTCGTTGCGCAGCACGCGCTTCAGCTCGCGCCGCGCCGAGACGAGGTCGCCCTGCTCGAGCGAGACCAGCGCGAGCTCGAACATCGCCGGCACGTGCGTCTTCTGGGCCGCGAGGGCGTACTCGAGGTGCGCGCGCGCGCTGTCGAGGTTGCCCGCGCGGCGCTCGACCTCGCCCAGGTAGGTGGCCGCGATCCAGTTCTTCTCGGTGACGGCGAGGGCGCGCTCGAAGAGCGTGCGCGAGTCGCGCCAGGTCGCGCTCTGGCGCAAGCTGGCGCCCGCGAGCGCTGCCAGCACGCCGAGCGCGAGGACGGTGAGCGGCCTCTGCAGGGCCGGACGCGCGGCGACGAGCCGCTCGAGCGTGCGGGCCAGCGCGAGCACGAGGCCGATCGTCGGAAGGTACGTGTAGCGATCGGCGTGGGCCTGCACGCCGACCTGCACGAAGCCGATCACGGGCGCGGCGACCACCAGGTACCAGGCGAGCCCGAAGAGGAGCTCGGGCCGCGTGCGTCGCGCGCGGAAGGCGAGCCCGAGCGCGAGGGCGATCGCTGCGGCCGACAGCGCCGCCGGCAGGTACAGCACGCGCCCGAGCTCCGCTGGCGGCGTCACCGCCACGGGATGCGGCACGAGGCAGGCGAGCCCGCTCGGCCACAGGCTTTGCAGCACGTAGACCCCGTAGGTGCAGAGCGCGTTGGCCGAGCGCTCGGCGAAGGTCAGGGCCGCGAGGCTCCCGACCGCGCCCTCCGCGCGCTGGATCCACAGCGTGGCCGCGCCGGTCGCGAGAGCCAGCAGGAAGAAGGGCGCCACCCAGGGCACGAGGGGGCGCCCGGCCGGGCGCGCGAGGCCGCACGCGGCGAGCAGCACGAGCACGACCGGCAGCGTCACGAGCATCGACTTCGCCATCAGGCCGAGGGCGAAGAGGCCGAGCGCGAGCGCGTAACGCCGCCCACCCGGCGCGCGCGTCCAGGAGAGCCAGGCGAGCAGCGTCCCGAGGTAGAGCACCCCCGAGAGCACGTCCTTGCGCTCGCTGGCCCAGGCCACCGACTCGACGCGCAGGGGATGCAGCGCGAACAGCGCGGCCGCGAGCAGCGCCGCCCACGATCCGCAGCCGAGGCGCGTGGCGAGCGCGTACACGAGCAGGGCGCACAGCGCGTGCAGTCCCGCGTTGACGAGGTGGTGCGGCCCCGGCTCCAGCCCGAACAGCTCGACGTCGAGCATGTGCGAGAGCCACGTCAGCGGGTGCCAGTTGCCGGCGTGGAAGCCGAAGGCCCAGCGCAGGCCGTCGAGCGTCAGTCCGGCGCCGACCACCTCGTTGTCGCGCACGTAGACCGGATCGTCGTAGGCCACGAAGCCGTGGCGCAGGGTCGGCGCGTAGAGCAGGAGCACGCCGAGCACGAGCGCGAAGAGCGCGAGGCGCGTGCGTGGTATCGGCGGAGAAGCGGGGAGGCCCATGCGCGGAGGCCCCTACGGTCGCGGTCGGGCCCCCGAGAGGGAAGAATTTCTCGGCCGATCCCGCGGTCGCGACGGGCCGGGTTGGCGTACTGGCGCCGAGGGGGTAGTCTTGGAGAGAACCCCTGCCCCTGCCCCCCCGTCTGCCCAGGTAACGCATGGCCGATCCCCGCCTCGAGCTGGCCCAGCGCATGAGCCAGCTCGGCACCGAGTCCGCCTTCGAGGTCCTCGCACGCGCGAAGAAGCTCGAGGCCGAGGGCCGCTCGATCATCAACCTCGGCATCGGCGCGCCCGACTTCCGGACGCCGGAGCACATCGTCGAGGCCGGCGTGAAAGCGCTCAAGGACGGCTTCCACTTCTACACCGAGGCCAAGGGCCTGAAGACCCTGCGCGAGGCGGTGGCGGGCGACATCGCCGCGCGGCGCGGCGTCGAGGTCGACCCCGACCAGGTGCTGATCGTGCCGGGCGGCAAGCCCACGCTCTTCTTCGCGATCCTGATGTTCGGCGACGTGGGGACCGAGATCCTCTACCCGAACCCGGGTTTCCCGATCTACGAGTCGATGATCCGCTGCGCGGGCGCGAAGCCCGTGCCGATCGAGCTCGTCGAGGAGCGCGGCTTCTCGTTCGATCCGGACGCGGTGCTCGCCAAGCTCAACGAGAAGACGCGCCTCGTGATCCTGAACACGCCCGCCAACCCGACCGGCGGCTGCGTCTCGAAGGAGGCCCTCGACCGCTTCGTGGCCGGCCTCGAGCGCTTCCCGAAGGTCGCCGTGCTGGCTGACGAGATCTACTGCCGGCTCGTGTACGGCAACGCTCAGCACCACTCGCTACTTTCCTATCCGTCGATCCGCGAGCGCGTGATCCTGCTCGACGGCTGGTCGAAGACCTACTCGATGACCGGCTGGCGCCTCGGCTACGGCGTCTGGCCGAAGCAGCTGATCGCTCACGCCGAGCGTCTGCAGATCAACTCGAACTCGTGCGCCTCGGCGCCGGTGCAGATGGCCGGCCTGGCCGCGCTGACCGGCCCGCAGGAGCCGGTCGAGACGATGCGCCGCGCCTTCGACGAGCGCCGCCGCGCGATCGTCGACGGGCTGAACGAGCTGCCGGGCTTCTCGTGCGTCGAGCCCGAGGGCGCCTTCTATGCCTTCGCCAACACGACCGGCACCGGCCTCGCCTCGAAGGAGCTGCAGAACCAGCTGCTCGTCGATGCGGGCGTCGCCACCGTGGCCGGCACGGCCTTCGGTCACCTCGGTGAGGGCTACCTGCGCTTCTCCTACTGCAACTCGCTGGAGAACATCCACGAGGCCCTGCGGCGCGTCGCAGCCGCGCTGTCCGAAGGCGCGCCGAACTCGGCCCTGCCGAAGAAGGCCGTGCGCCGGACCGGCGCGCGGCGCTGAGCTACTCGCGCGCCAGGGCCTGCAGGGCGAGCAGCGCCATCGCGGTGCCCGCGGCGCGCCCGATCATCGGGTTGTCGACGAACGAACCGTCGGCGTTGCGCGCGGCGAGGATCGCGCCGGTGAGGCGCGTGCGGAGCGGGGCGCGCTCCACGGCCGGCAGCGCGGCGACGGCCTCGGCCGCCTGCCAGTAGTCGAACAGGACGTAGTGCGAGCCTTGCGCCTCCGGCCCGCAGTGCATCAGGGCCTTGCCCTGTTCGCGCTCGAGCGCGGGCAGATGCTCCAGGAAGAGTTCCAGGCGCTCGCGCAGGTCTGCGAGCCCGCCGCGGCCGGCCTCGAGCAGGGCCAGCGCGCACCCGGGCCCGCGTCCGGCCGCGTCGCCGGGCGTCCCGCCGGTGCGCGCCCCGCTGGTGTGCTCCGCCAGGTAGACGAAGGCGCCGTCGTCGTTGCGCAGGCCCTCGAGTGCGTCGGCCGCGCCGGCGGCGAGGCGCGGCTCGAGCCCGGGCGCGAGCGTCGACGCGGCCACGAGCGCGCGCAGGGCGAGCGCGGTCGTGAAGCTCATCGAGATGCGGTACGGCGTGGCCGAGCCGGCGACCGTGCCGGAGAGGTAGTAGCTCCAGCCACCGTCCTCCTGCTGCTTCTTCGCGAGCTCGGCCAGCGAGTCCTGCACGAGCGCGCGCACGGGTTCCGACGTGGACGCGGAGCCGGTGCGGGCCGCGAGCAGCAGCGCGCACGGGTGCGACCAGACCGTGTAGTCCATCAGCACCTCGAGCGGACGCGCGCGGCGCCGGCGCTCGCTGGCGGCGGCGAGGTGCGCGAGCGCGGAGCGAGCCGCGCCCGCGGCCGCCTCGGACGTCGCCGCGGCGCCGTGCAGAGCCAGGCCGCACAGGGCGGTCGTGCCGAGCGCGAGCGGGCTAGGCTCGTCCGCCGGCCCGCGCGAAAGGTCGGACGGCGTCGGCCAGGAACCGTCCGTACGCTGGCGCGCGAGCAGCCAGGCCACCGCCTCCGCGGCCGCGCGTGCCTCGTCGCCGGGCGTGAGCGGCGCGGGCGGCACGCTCAGCCCCTCCGCCAGGAGCTCGCGCGCGGGTGGAACGAGGTTCCAGGAGTCGCGCGTCGTCAGGGCCGGGTTCACGAGTAGCGCCGCGGCGAGCCACGACCCGCGCGTCTCGGGCTCCTCCAGCGCGAGGGTGCGCAGTTCGGCCAGGCCCGCCTCGCGCTCGCCGCGCGCGAGGGCGAGGAGCGCGCGCTGGAAGCGGGCCGAGGCCGACGGCGCGGGGAGCCGCGCGAGACGCGCCGCGGCCTCGTCGTACGCGCCGAGAGAAGCCAGGAAACCCGCCTCGCGTTCCAGGCGCTCGGGCTCGTCGTCAGGGAGCGCGCCCAGCGCCGCGAGGCCCGCACGCGGGTCGCCTCGCAGACGCGCAAGATCGGCGCGCAGGCGGGCCGCATCCGCGCGCATGTTCGCGACCGCCACGCTCAGCTCCGGCGGCGCCTGGCGTGGGAAGGACCGAAGCCACGCCTCCAGCGCCCGTTCTCCCTCGTCGAGGTCGCCGGCGCGGATCCTCTCGGCGATCTCGTCGCGAACCGCTTCCATGAAGGTGCGCTCCGCGGATCCAGTGCCGCTCGCCCGCGGGGCCCGACCAGGGTGGTACGGGCCGAGGTGCGCGCGGACTCCCTCGCGCAGGAACGCGTACACGACCGTGCTCTCGAGCGAGAAAGTCTCCTCCAGGACCTGGCCTTCCGGTGAGGCCAGCATCAGCGCGACCCCGAAAGTCTTCGGACCCATGCCGTAAACCTCCGGCGCCGTGAAGGGTGCGGGCATGCCGAGCTCGAGCCGCAGCGGCACGAGGCGTGCCTCGACCAGGGCGACGACGTCGGGATCCATGAAGGGCCCGATCGAGGCCAGCTCACCGAGCTCGAAGCCGGGGTAGTTCTGGAACGAGACGAGCACGAGCTTGCGCTCGTCCCGCGCGCGCGTCGCGGCGGCGTTCCAGTCGGCGGCCCAGGAGAGCTCGCTGCCGCAGCGCGCGGCGCGGGCGCGCAGGAGGGCGTCCTCGTCCGGGGCCTGGTTCACGCAGGCGGCGAGGAGCAGCAGGGCGAGGAGCATGGGGCGAGGATGCGCTCCCGGTCGCCCCTCGGGAAGGGGGCCGTATTCGAGCTCGGTTGAGCGGGCAGGGCGGGTCTTCCGGGCTTGGGCGCGAGGCCCTCGGACCGCTACGCTCGTGCCCGTGAACCGCCCCTCCGACTTCCGCAGCGATACCGTCACGCGGCCCACGCGGCCGATGCTCGAGTGCATGCTCTCCGCCGAGCTCGGCGACGACGTGCTCGAGGGCGATCCGACCGTCAAGCGCCTCGAGCGCACTTACGCCGAGTGGGTCGGGAAGGAGGGCGCGCTGTACGTCCCGAGCGGCACGATGGCGAACCAGATCGCGCTCGGCGCCTGGACGCAGCCGGGCGAGGAGTTCCTGGTGGAGCGCAGCGCCCACATCGTGCAGTGGGAGGCGGGCTCGGCCGCGGCCCTGCACGGGATCCAGGCCCAGACCCTGAGCGCGCCCGACGGGCGGCTCGATCCGGCCGAGATCGAGCGCTCGATCCGGCACGACTCGATCCACTGTCCGAAGACGACGCTCCTGTGCCTCGAGCAGACCTTCATGAGCGACGGCAGCGGCCCGGGCGGGCGCGTCGTGCCGCTGGCGCACCTCGAGCAGGTTGCGGCGGCGGCGCGCGCGAAGAAGCTCCGCATCCATCTGGACGGCGCACGTCTGCCGAACGCGGTGATCGCCTCGGGCGTCTCCGCGCAGCGCTACGCGGCCTGCGCCGACTCGGTCATGACCTCGCTCTCGAAGGGCCTCGGCGCGCCGGTGGGGGCGATGGTCGCGGGCCCGGCCGAGTTCCTCGCGCGCGCGAAGGTGATCCGCAAGCGCCTCGGCGGCTGGATGCGTCAGGCCGGCGTGATCGCGGCCGCCGGCCTGTATGCGCTCGAGCACAACCTGGCGCGCCTGAAGGAGGACCACGCCCTCGCGCGCGCGGTGGCCGAGACCTTCGAGCGCCATGCGGGCTTCGAGGCCTTCTCGCGCGAGGTCGAGTCGAACATCGTGATGGTGCAGCTCCGCCGGCCGGGCTGGACGCCCGAGCGGCTGATGAAGGCGCTCGGCGAGCACGGCGTGCTGACCCTGCCGATGAACGCGACCTCGGTGCGCTTCGTGACGCACCTCGACGTCGGTCCGGCCGACGTCGAGCGGCTGGCGCGCGCGCTTCAGCGCGTGCTGGGCTGAGCGGCCTTGACGCGCTCTGCAGCGCGCTCGAGCACGAAGACCTCGAGCTCGCTCCAGGCCGCCAGCACGATCCCGCCCGCCGCTCCGAGGCTGGCGGCCGAGCACTTGTCGAGCGTGTCTTCGGCCGTGTGCCACCAGGCGTTCCCGGGGCCGTACTCGAAGTCGATCAGGTCGATGGCGGGCACACCGGCCTCGAGGAACGGGAGGTGGTCGTCGCGCAGGGTGCGTGCGTCCCGGCCGAAGTGTGCACCGAGGCCGGCGGCCTGCGCGGCCCGCTCCACGCGCGCGTAGAGCGCGGCGTCCGACGCGAGCTCGCGGGTCAGCACGAGCTCGCGGTCGCCGACCATGTCGAGCAGCACCATGGCCGCGACGCGCGCGAGCTCGCCGCTCTTCTGGAGCTCGCGCACGTGGTGGCGCGAGCCGTAGCAGTTGTCGGGATCGACCCACTGGCGGCGCACGGCCTCCTCGCCGTCCAGGAACAGGAGCCGCACGGCCACGCGCCGCTCGCGCCCGGCCAGGACGCGCGCGAGCTCGAGCAGCACGGCCGTGCCCGAGCCACCGTCATTGGCGCCGACGAAGGCGAACGGCAGTCCGCCCTTCGTGTCGATGTGCGTGGCGAGCACGAGCAGCGGCGCGCCCGGGCCGGCGCTGGCCTCGAGATCGACGCGCAGGTTGGCCAGCTCGAGCGGCCCCTTGGGGGTCTCGGCGCGGAAGGCCTCGCGCTCGGGCGCGAGCCCGATGGCCTCGAGCTCGGTGACGAGGTAGCTGCGCAGTTCCTCGAGGCGCGCGCTGCCGGCCGGACGCTCGCCCAGGGCCACGATGCGCTCGAGGTGGCCGAAGGCGCGCTCGGCGTCGAAGCCGCCGGCCTCCGGGCGGGCCAGGGCCGGCGCGCAGGCGGCGGTCGCGAGGGCGAGGGACAGCGCGTGGAGAAGGGGGCTCGGGCCCATGCGGCAAGAGCCTATAGGAGCGCGTGGCCGGATGCGCCCGGGAGCCCGGGTTCGCGCCTCCCTCCCCGCCGGGGGGCCCGGCGGGCCTCAACTCCTCGCCCGCGGCGACCGATGGGAAGGAGGCGCGCGCCTCCCCCCGCGGCCGTCCGACTCGAAGCGGAGCCCTGAATGGATCAGCACCAGTCGCTCCTGGACCTCGTCCAGAAGCACGTCAACGCCGAGCACTACGCCGCCCTCCACTGGGAGGGATCGTTCCGCGACTACCTAGCGCTCGTGGAGAAGAGCCCGATCGTGGCGCGCAACTCCTGGCAGCGCCTGCTCGACATGATCGAGTTCCACGGCTACGAGCAGCCGCAGAAGCGCGGCGCAGCGCCGCGCTGGAAGATCTTCGACGATCCCTTCGACCGCGGGCGTGACGCCGTCTACGGGCTCGACGAGCCGCTGAACCAGCTGGTGCAGGTCTTCCGCGCGGGGGCCCAGGCACTCGGGCCCGAGAAGCGCGTGATCTTGCTGCATGGCCCGGTCGGTTCGGCCAAGAGCACGATCGCGCGGCTCCTGAAGCGTGGACTCGAGGCCTACAGCGCGGCCGATGCGGGCGCGCTCTACACCTTCACCTGGCACATCGACGGCGAGGTGATTCCCTCGCCCATGAACCAGGAGCCGCTGCTGCTGGTGCCGCCCGAGGCGCGCCCCGAGCTCGAGCGGCGCCTGAACCGGAACCTGAAGCGCCCGTACCGCATCGAGCTCGCCGGTGAGCTCGACCCGGTCAGCCGCTACTGGATGCGCAACCTGCTCGAGCGCTACAAGGGCGACTGGGGGCGCGCGGTCGAGCACGTGCGCGTGCGGCGCCTGGTGCTGTCCGAGAAGGACCGCATCGGCATCGGCACCTTCCAGCCGAAGGACGAGAAGAACCAGGACTCGACCGAGCTGACCGGCGACGTCAACTACCGGCGCATCGCCGAGTACGGCAGCGACTCCGACCCGCGCGCCTTCAACTTCGACGGCGAGTTCAACATCGCGAACCGCGGTCTGCTGGAGTTCGTCGAGGTCCTGAAACTCGACGTCGCGTTCCTCTACGACCTCCTCGGCGCGAGCCAGGAGCACGCGATCAAGCCGAAGAAGTTCGCGCAGACGCACATCGACGAGGTGATCCTCGGGCACACGAACGAGCCCGAGTACCGGAAGCTCCAGAACAACGAGCTGATGGAGGCCTTCCGCGACCGCACGATCAAGATCGACGTGCCCTACAACCTCTCGGTCGCGAACGAGGTGCGCATCTACAAGCGCCAGTTCAACCCGGAGGTCATCCGCCAGCCGTTCATCGCGCCGCACACGCTCGAGATCGCGGCCCTTTGGAGCGTGCTCACGCGCCTCGACGAGCCGACCCACCCGAACCTCTCGATCCTGCAGAAGGCCAAGCTCTACGGGGGCGAGGAGGTCCAGGGCTTCACGCCCGAGACCCTGCGCGAGATGCGCGAGAACACCCTGCGCGAGGGCATGTTCGGGATCTCGCCGCGCTACGTGCAGGACCGCATCGCCGCGGCCCTGGTGGCCGGCAAGGAGACGATCGGCCCGCTCGACGTGCTGCGCATGCTCGAGCTCGGCCTGCGCCACCACTCGCTGATCACCAACGAGGACCTGCGCAAGCGCTACGGCCAGCTCGTTTCGCACGCACGCGAGGAGTACGAGGAGGTCGTCAAGCACGAGGTGCAGGTGGCCGTGGCGGCCGACCGCGAGGCCGTCGACCGGCTGTGCGGCAAGTACCTCGACAACGTCAAGGCCTACACGACGCGCGAGAAGGTCATCGACGCGGCCGGACGCGAGCGCGATCCCGACGAGCGCCTGATGCGCTCGATCGAGACCAAGATCGACATCCCCGAGTCGCGCAAGGACGACTTCCGGCACGAGCTGATGAACTACATCGCCGCGCTGCACATCGAGGGCAAGACCTTCGACTACCGCCAGAACAAGCGCCTGACGCGCGCGCTCGAGCTCAAGCTGTTCGAGGACCGGCGCGACACGATCCAGCTGACCTCGCTGGTCTCGACCGTGGTCGACCCCTCGACGCGCGAGAAGATCGACGTGATCCGCACGCGTCTGGCCGAGCGCTTCGGCTACGACGAGAAGAGCGCCGAGGAGGTGCTGCAGTACGTGGCCGCGCTGTTCGCGCGCGGTGACGCCAAGCGTCCGGGGGCCGAGGCCGCCTAGGCCCGGGGCTCCGCATGTTCCGGATCGAGTCGGACCGCGCGCGCTTCCGCGAGATCGTGCGCGGGCGCATCCGGGCCGACCTGAAGAAGTACCTCTCGACCGGCGAGCTGATCGGGCGCGCCGGGAACCACGCCGTCTCGATCCCGCTGCCGCAGATCGAGCTGCCGCGCTTCACCTTCGGCGAGAACCCGCGCGGCAAGGGTGGCAAGGGCGAGGGGGAGGGCGAGAGCGGCGAGGGCGAGCCGAGCGAGGGCCAGGGCGTGGGTGGGGCCGGCGACGGCGCCGGCGCGCACATCCTGGAGGTCGAGGTCGACCTCGACGAGCTGGCCGAGATGCTCGGCCAGGAGCTCGAGCTGCCGCGCATCCAGCCGCGCGGCGTGAAGGAGCTCTCGAGCGAGGGCGGACGCTACAACGGTGTGCGCGCCACGGGGCCGGATTCCTTGCGCCAGTTCCGGCGCACCTTCAAGAACGCCCTGAAGCGCACGATCGCCTCGGGCCTCTACGACCCGCGCGATCCGCGCGTCGTGCCGATCAAGGAAGACTTCCGCTTCCGCATGCGCAAGGCGAACCCGAGCCCGGAGAGCTCGGCCGTCGTCTTCCACATGATGGACGTGTCCGGCTCGATGGGCCGCGAGCAGAAGGAGATCGTGCGCATCAAGGCCTTCTGGATCGATACCTGGCTGCGCAGCCAGTACAAGAACCTCGAGGTCGTCTACATCGTGCACGACGCCGTGGCGCGCGTGGTCGATCACCACACCTTCTTCCACCTGCGCGAGTCGGGCGGCACGAAGATCAGCTCGGCCTACGAGCTGTGCCTCAAGCTCGTGGGGGAGAAGTACCGGCCCGAGGACTGGAACATCTACCCGTTCCACTACTCCGACGGTGACAACTGGTCGGCGCGCGACACCGAGCTGTGCATCAGCATGCTGCGCGACGAGATCCTGCCGCGCGTGAACCAGTTCTGCTACGGCCAGGTGAAGAGCGCGCACGGTTCCGGGCAGTTCAAGAAGGACCTCGACGCGGCCCTGGGCGGGGAGGAGACGCTCGTCACCTACGGTGTCTCCGACCGGGGCGACGTGCCCGAGGCGATCAAGGCCTTCCTGGGCAAGGGGCGCTGATGCGGCTCAAGAGCGACCTCTCGCCGGCCCTGAAGTACCAGGCCGTCCTGATCGAGAGCGCGGCGCGCCAGGCCGGGCTCGACTTCCACGAGGTCGTGTTCGAGCTGCTCGACGCGAAGGACGTCAACGGCGTCGCGGCCTACGGCGGCTTCCCCGTGCGCCACCCCTCGTGGCGCTTCGGCATGGAGTACGAGCGCCTGGAGAAGGGCCGCCAGTGGGGTCTCTCCAAGATCTACGAGCTCGTCATCAACAACGACCCCGTCTACGCCTACCTCGTGCGCTCGAACTCCCTGATGGAGCAGAAGCTCGTCATGGCGCACGTCTACGGCCATGCCGACTTCTTCAAGCACAACCTGTGGTTCGCGCCGACCGAGCGCAAGATGCTCGACGCGATGGCCGACCACTCGACGCGCGTGCGGCGCTACATCGACGCCTTCGGGCTCGACAAGGTCGAGGTCTTCCTCGACCAGGTGCTCTCGCTCGACACGCTGATCGACCCGTACCTGCCGCTGCGCGAGCACGCGCACGCCCACGAGCCACGCACGCTGCACACGCCGCCTTCCGAGCGCGCGCGGCGCATGCTCGACTCCCTGACCGCCTCGCCCTGCGACGAGGCCGCGCCGAAGCCCGCGCTGCGCGCGCGCCGGCGCGCGGCGCCGACCTACGACGTGCTCGGCTTCCTCGAGGAGGAGGCGCCGCTCGAGAGCTGGCAGAAGGACCTCGTGCACATCGTGCGCGCCGAGGCCTACTACTTCTCGCCGCAGCGCATGACCAAGATCATGAACGAGGGCTGGGCCTCGTTCTGGCACTCGCGCCTGCTGACGGGCGGACTGCTGGAGGCCTCCGAGATCCTCGACTTCGCCGACTGTCACTCGTCGGCCACGCACTCGGGGCCCGGGCACTTCAACCCCTACAAGCTCGGGATCGAGCTGTTCCGGCATGCCGAGCGGCGCGGCGAGGACGTCTTCCGCCTGCGGCGCGTGCACAACGACGTCAGCCTCGTGCACAAGCTCGTCGACGAGGAGTTCGCCGAGGCGCACCTGCGCGCGCTCGTGCCGCCGCCCGTCGAGGGCGCGACGGCCCCCGGCTGGGAGGCCCTGAAGTCCTGGATCCTGCAGGAGCTCGCCTGGGGCGGTCTGCCGCAGATCGAGCTGGTCGAGCTGGGCGCCGAGACGGGCGAGCTCCTCTTCGTGCACCACCACGACGGCCGCGACCTGCAGCTCGCCCGCGCGCGCGACACCCTCTGCAACGTGGCCGCGCTGTGGAAGCGCCCCGTGGCGCTCTACACCGTGCTCGAGAAGCAGGGCAAGAAGCTCGTCGTCCAGAACGGCGAGGCCAAGGTCCACGAGGACCCCGAGGCCCTGACCCGCTGCGGCGTCGAGCCCGAGGGCGGCTCCCCCCGCCCCGCCCACAGGGAAGCCGGCTGACACGGCTGGAACGGTGCCGTGCTTGCGGCGCCGCGCGTCGAGGGCGACACTGTTTCGCCCATGGTTTCCAAGCTCGACGCGCGACTCCTGGCCCTCCTCGTGCTTTTGCCCGCCTGCCGCGAGGGTTCCGAGAACCAGGCGGGGGATTTCATCCCCGTCGCAGCGAGTCCGGCCGGGACGCAGGGCTGTGCGGCGAGCGCCGGAGTGCCTGTCACGGTGACGCCGCTCCTCTCCTCGGCCCTGATCGGGCCGCTGAGCCAGATCGCGGCGGCGGCCGACGAGGAGACGCTGTACCTCACGGCGGCGGACGGCAGCGTGCACGCGCTCGCGATTCCGCTCGGGGGCGGGCCACCGGTCGACACGGTGCTGGTCGCGGCGGGCGTGATCGAGAACGACGTGCTCGTGCCGGCCGGGCTGGCGGTCGCGGCCCAGCCGTCGGGCATCGCGGTCTTCGACGACCAGCAGCTGATCGTCGCCGACCATGCCTCGCACTCGCTGCTCGCCGTGCGCCGCGACGTGCCCGACAGCGTGCTGCCGCTGGCCGGCCTGCTCTCGACCACCGGCGGTTACGCGGACGGCTTCGGCGGCTCGATCCGCTTCCACTTCACCGAGCCCGCACCGCTGCTCGTGGATGCCTTCGGCTTCGTGTACGTGGGCGACACCGGCAACCACGTGCTGCGCCGCGTCACGCTCGGCGCGATCGCCGCGAGCGACACGCTGACCGGCAACGGTGCGCCGGGGGACGCGAGCGGGCTCCTGACGGTGACGCAGCTCGACACGCCGAGCGGGATCGCCGTGGCCTGCTCGGGCGAGCTGTACCTCATGGAGGCCGGCGCGGCCGGCTTCGGCGGCATGCGCCTCTTGAGCCTCGCGATCGGGGCCGAGGACAACTTCTTCGGCGGCTTCGGCGGCAGCTCGCTCGTCCTGGCCGGCGACGGCACCGACGCGACCGTGCAGGGCCTCGACACGGCCGCGCAGCTCGGGCGCCCGCAGGGGCTGGTCGCGACCGACGACGGGTTGCTCTACTGGATCGACGCGAAGGAGGGCGTGCTGCGCCGCCACGACCTCACGACCGGGCTCACCGACTGCCCGCTGTTCGCCGACTGCGCCGCGGCGGTCACGGCCTCGGGCACCTTCTCGGGCGACACCTTCTCGCTGGCCCTGGGGGCCTCGGGCACGCTGTACGTGCTCGAGGGCGACACGGGCACCCTCTACGCCCTCGAGCCGTGACCCGGACTCACGTCGAGACTCGCATCTGGTCGATGCGTGCTCCGTTCCGCGCATGAAGCTCTCGGTCCTGATCCCCGTTTACAACGAGGAGCGCACGCTCGCGGCCCTGGTCGAGCGCGTGCTGGCCACGCCCTTCGAGAAGGAGCTCGTGATCGTCGACGACTGCTCGCGCGACGGCTCGGCGCGCATCCTGGCCGAGCTCGCCGCGCGCCATCCCGAGATCCGCTCCTTCCGGCACGAGACGAACCAGGGCAAGGGCGCCGCGCTCGCCACCGGGTTGTGCCACTTCACCGGCGACGTGGTGCTGATCCAGGACGCCGACCTCGAGTACGACCCGGGCGACTACGGCGCACTCTTGAAGCCGATCCAGGACGGCAACGCCGACGTGGTCTTCGGCAGCCGCTTCCTCGGCGGCGCCTACGGGCGCGTGCACCTCTACCACCACTACCTCGGCAACCGCTTCCTGACGACGCTCTCGAACCTCGTCACGAACCTGAACCTGACCGACATGGAGACCTGCTACAAGGTCTTCACGGCCGACGTGGCGCGGCGTCTCGACTTGCGCTCGAAGACCTTCGCGGTCGAGCCCGAGATCACCGCCAAGGTCGCGCGCTTGAAAGCGCGCATCTACGAGGTGCCGGTCAGCTACGCCGGACGCGACTACGCGGCCGGCAAGAAGATCCGCCCGCGCGACGGCCTGATCGCGGTGTGGACGATCCTGCGCTGGGGCCTGTTCGGCTGAAGCGCGGCCGCGCGCGTCAGGCGAGGTCCGCCTCGGAGGCGCGCAAGGCCAGCACGAACGAGGCGAGCCCGAGCAGCACGACCAGCAACGGTCCGATCCAGGTCGGGCCGTCGAGGCGGCGCGCCAGGTCGACCCAGGCCAGGTGGTTGAAGCCGCGGTGGCGCTCGACGGTGGGCTCGATGCGTGTGTCGTCGTCCAGGTAGTAGAGCTCGCGCACCGAGTAGTTCTCGCCCATGCCCGCCATGCGGTGACGGAAGATGCGCCAGTGGGCCCAGGGCGCGGCGAAGCGCCAGTCGAACTTCGTGCGCAGGAAGCGCTCCTCGTCGGCCACGGCGGGATCGCTGAGCTCGCCCACGGTCGGCCAGGCCACGCGCGCGGCCTGGAACGAGAGGTCGAGGTTCGTGTTGTACTCGACCAGCACGCCGCCCAGGGCGGTCACACCGCCGAGCAGCGCGAGTGCCAGGACCGCGATGCGTCCGAGGGCTCTTTCCCACAGGATCCCGAAGGCGACGCCGAGCGGGAACCACAGGAACGGCAAGAGCGGCAGGACGTAGCGCGGGCCGTAGCTCCAGGCGCCGTGCCAGCTCGGGATCAGCACGTGCGGAACACCGATGGCGATCAGGAGCGCCAGGACGAGCAGCGGCACGCCGCGCTCGCCGCGCCGCAGCGCGCTGACCCACCACACCGTCGCGATCAGCACGAGCGGTGCGAGCCACACGAGGCCCGAGCCGGGCGAGACCGTGACGCCCACCAGGCCCTCGAGCGGCGAGCGCAGGAACCAGCTCAGGCCGACCACACCGCCGTAGCCGCTCTCGAGCGGGTCGCCGAAGCGGCGCTGGTTCGTCCACAGGTACAGGCCGAAGCACAGGAGCGCCGGAGCGAAGCCGAGCACGAGCTCGCGCAGCGGGAAGCGGCCGGGCGGCTGCTCGCGCGCGGCGCGCATGCGGCGCACCAGGTAGTAGAGCGCCAGCACCGCCACCGCCGGCGCCAGCACCGTGCGCGTGAGGAAGGCGACCCCGAGGGCCGTGCCGAAGCCGAGCGCGCCACCCGCGCGTGCCGGCTTGCCGCGCTCGAGCCGCTCGGACACGCCCTGCGTCAGCACGAAGGCGAGGAACAGGGCCGCGGTCGCCTGCACGTCGGAGAGCGTGCCGCGCGCCTGCGGCCAGGCGTAACTCGCGAGGCCGTAGGTCAGGCCCGCCAGGGCCGCGTGCAGGCGCCGCGCGCCCGCGCGCCGCGCGGCGAGCACGATCAGGGCGCCGGTCAGGGCGCCGAGCAGCGGATTGCGCAGACCGACCAGCAGGTGCTCGAAGTACTCGCTGCGCCCGACGCCGAGGTGCGTCGTCGCGCGGTGGCGCTCTTCGACGGCCGGGAACAGGCGTCCGAGGAAGCTGCCGGCGATGTAGAGCGGAAAGGCGACCAGCGGCTGGCCGATGCCCGACCACGAGAAGAACTCCTGCTCGCATCCCGGGCCGCCGCGCGCCACGTTGTAGCCCTGGCGGCCCTGGTGCGTGATGCCCACGATCGCCTCGGCCTCGGGCGTGCCGCCGAGCGCGAAGCTCTGCGTGCGCACCAGCGCGCTCGTGGTCTGGAACTCGACCTCGGCGTCGGGGTTGTCCGGCAGGCCGGCGAAGGTCGCCAGGTAGATGGCCAGGAGACAGCAGAAGACCGACCAGCCGAGCAACCGGTCGCCGCTCTGCACGTTCTGGGCGCGGATGAAGGGGCTCACGCGCCCTCCATTCACCCCGCGCGGGGGGGCGAATGCAAGCTCACACGGCGAGGTTCGGGCCCGGGAGGCCCTGCTCGGCCACGAGCACACGCACGTCCGTCCGCCCGAGCGAG
>Ga0172376_10001835_pt1 | contig 26790 bp, 18 predicted proteins | sample Lak35m_FD_121114 | JGI IMG/M metagenome (GOLD analysis project Ga0172376, IMG submission 121114) | Freshwater microbial communities from Kabuno Bay, South-Kivu, Congo - kab_092012_35m | ecosystem: Environmental > Aquatic > Freshwater > Lake | place: Democratic Republic of the Congo: South-Kivu...
AAACGTTCTACAGTGCGTTCGGAACGTACAAAGTTCTATAAAAGAGCTTAACCGTACTATTCCTCTGTGGGTAGATATCGGAGATACTACGAGTACCATTTCATTGAGTACGAGTACGATAAAAACCAGTGGTTTACATTCCTAGCCACAATAATTCCTGAAGAGCTCGAAAGGTAAACAACAACCGCTTCTACATGCTCAGGGCCAATCTTGATCGTCCCGCTCTTGAGCAAACACTGCAAGAGGAACTTAAGTTTTTCCTCAAAATCCCTCCTGCGACTGTATTTTAACAGACCAAGGACACTTTGCAAAAAAGGATCCCTTGCTAACGATTCATCTGGGACTCTGGCAATATCTAGCACAGGATAATTCACCCGAACCCCGTACTCGAATGCCGCCTTTGGGCCGCCAATGAGATCCTCGAGGCTCCTGGGTGCGGACCAGTCCTCCTGGCCATGAAAAATCACAAGCGGAAAAACAGGACACAAAGACATGCCGTTTCTAAGTCGCTGCTCCCAAATCCGAACGATGTAGCGCAAAAGTTGAAAACACGTCATAGGATCCGACTGGCTTTTGTGCTCAAAGAGCAGATAGACCTGGCCTTCGATATCAGTCCCCATGACGCTGCGTGGGTTTCGTTTTATCAGGCCAAACTCGTACGTTCGTAGATGATTTCGGAAAAATCATCTACGTTCGACCAAGCCTCTTATCCGCGTTGATCCGTGTTCATCAGCGGCTAAAAAGACCGAATTGGAACAACCAAATTCCAAATCCTTCTCCTCCCACCCTAAAATATTCTCTAAACTAAACACTTCACCCTTCAAACTTCTTCCTTCAAACTTCTCCCATGCCTCTCAACCCGATCGTCTACACGGAAAAAATCGTTCGCAGCTTTCTGAAGTACCAGTTATCAGCCTACCCTCTGGCCGACCCGGTACTCAATCAGCAAATGCGCGAGCAACTCTCCCTCGACAGCGTTCGGCACACCCCCCTGCTCCAAGGCCCCTACTTCTCCCTCTCGAAAGCCTTCCTCGAAGGGGCGAAAGTCTCCCAACTCGTCGATGAAAAGATCCTTCACCCGCATCTGGTGAACTTGATCCCCCCAAACGTTCTCTACGTCTACGGCCATCAAGAAGAAGCCATCCGCGCCATCCATCACAAAAAAACCACTCTCGTTAGCACCGGCACAGGATCGGGGAAAACCGAATGCTTCCTCTACCCGATCATCTCCCATTGCCTACACCTCAGAGACCAAAACGCACCCTCGGGTATCTCCGCCGTCTTGGTCTACCCAATGAACGCGCTGGCCGAAGACCAGCTCGATCGTCTCCGATCCTTGCTCGCCGGTTCGAACATCCCCTTTGCGATGTACGTCGGCAAAACCCCCGAGACCGAAATGCTGGTCTCCGGACACCGAATGCCTGCAAACTCCTCGAACGCCGATTACGCGGCCACTCTAGCGAAGTTTCGCTCCGAAGGTCGCTCGGACTCGGTCCACCCCGCCGAAGAAGTCTGCTCGCGCGAAATGATGCGCACCCCTGGCAAACAACCTCGTATCCTGCTGACCAACGTCAAACAACTCGAATTGCTCCTGACCCGACGCCAAGACGTCGAACTTTTTGCAGACGCTCGCCTCGACTTCATGGTCTTCGACGAAGCTCACACGTTCTCGGGTATCCAAGGGGCTGAAACGGCGTGCTTGATCCGACGCCTGAGAACCTTCTGCGGCAAGGCCTCCTCGCACACGACCTGCATCGCTACCTCGGCAACCATCGTCGATCAGAACGAACCCAACGCCGCCCGAAACTTTGCCTCACGTTTCTTCGGCGTCGCCCCCACATCGGTCGTCACTGTCCATGAAAAGTACCAAAAGGAAACTTGGTCTCGCTCGATCGTCCCCAAACCTCCCAAAAGCGAATCGATGCCAGAGCTGCTCAAGCAAACTCTCGCAGGACTGGAATCCGACGCTGTCCCTACGGCAGTCGCTCAATCGTATGCGGCCCTAACAGGTAGCCCACTTGCAGTTTCGTCGCAATCAAGCGACGGCTGGCAGGAAAGCCTCTACGATGCTTTGCAATCAAACCAAATCGCCGCCAACATCGCCACCGCTCTGCACAACCCACGCAAACTCTCCAACTTAATGAGCGATCTGGAACTCACTAGCGGTCGCCACGTCTCCGAAGAGGAAATGCTCGTCTACTTGGCTCTCGGTGCGGTGGCAGTCAAAAACAATCGCCCCTTGATGCGCCCGGTAGCCCACACCTTTATCCGAGGGATCAGCGGTGGCGTGGTCTCGTTCCCACAGGGCAACACTCCCAAAGTGTGGCTGACCTCGGCCGATGAATTGACCCAACTCCAAGACAACGCGAAAGTATGGAAGCCACGCCTCTTTACCTGCACGACCTGCGGGCAACATTACTTTTTGACATTCCTCAAGGACTTTGATTACTCGGGCAAAGCACCCCAAGGTGGAGAACTGAGCGATCAAGGCCACCTGTACTGGGAAGCCCTCGATGAGACCAACGGAGGTAAGCGCGTGGTATTGCTCGATAAACTCGTCAGCCAAGACGAAGAGCAAACCGATAGCCAACCTCGAACCGCTCCCATTTCGATCTGCCGTCACTGTGGCACTGGTCATCCGCCGGGAGCTGCGCTGTGCTGCGGTTGCGGATCGTCGAGCGAACAAGTCAGACTCTTTGCCGTTCGAACCAGCGACAAACAACCAGGCTACTTGAGCTCGTGCATTTCCTGCGGAGCACGCGGGAAAAACATGGGGCGGCGATTCCGCGAGCCGATGCGGGAATTGCGTGCAACCCACGTCTCGGATGTCCACGTGCTGGCTCAAGACATGATCCAACACGCCGATCGCAAACGCTTGTTACTGTTCACTGACAATCGCCAAGACGCAGCATTCCAAGCTGGATGGATGAAGGACCATGCGAGGAGATTTCGACTGCGGAACCTCATGGCCGACGCGATCCATGGCCGTGAAGTCGCGATCGGTGAAATCGCCAATCATATCTCCGAACGACTCGATGCCAACGATGTCCTTTCGCGAGTTCTCATTCCAGAGGTTTGGCGATACGTCTTCAAGGAAGGGACCGGGGGACAGCATGCCGATGAACGACAGCATTTTTTGCGCATCCAAGTCCTCCGCGAAATCACACTAGCCTCGAACCAGCAAATCGGTCTCGAGCCCTGGGGCCGAATCCTGGTTCGCTACGAGAAACTCAGCCCATCGGCACCGGTCATTCAGCATTGGGCCAAACGACTGAAACTTTCGCCCGATGAGCTCAAGGTTGGGATCGATGCGCTGCTGGATCTGCTGCGTCGGCGCCGGATGATAGCCGATCCTCTTGCGCCAATCTTTTCCAAATATTGGGACGACGGCAAGAAGGAGATCCAGCGGGGATACATGCCCAACCCGCAAGGTCTGCAAGGAATGAAATTGCAACGCTCCGCCGATGATAAGAATGACTTGGTGTTTCAATGGATCGGAAAACAAAACAGTTTGGTCAGCTCCGTCGCCAAGAAGTGGGGAGTGACGTCGGAGGATACCGAAGCGTTCCTGACCGACCTGTGGAACTATCTGGCCGATCCAGAGATCGGGATTTTGAAACCAGTGGTCTTGCGAGGATCCAACGACAATCCACTTCCGCACTGTTCGGGGACTTATCAAATCGATTCGACCAAGATCCGTATTTCTGCCAACACCGGCTACTACCAATGCAACCAGTGCCGTCGTAAGGCGACCCGCCGTCCACCTCGGGATCGATGCATGGCTTGGCAATGCACCGGTACGGTGTCTTACGTCGAAGAGGATCCCGACAACTACAACTTGCAGTTGCTCGATCAGCGTTATTCGATGCTCAATCCCGAAGAGCACACCGCGATGGTGCCCCAGGAGCATCGAGAGCGGATTGAGAATTGGTTCAAAGGCTCCGGAGATCAGGTCAATGTCTTGGTCTGCACACCGACGTTGGAGCTGGGAGTCGATATCGGACAGCTCGATTCAGTACTGCTTCGTAATGTACCGCCGCTGCCAGCGAATTATTGGCAGCGAGCAGGTCGGGCAGGTCGACGCAATCGCATGGCCGTCAACGTCACCTATTGTCGAACCACTTCGCACGATCGGTCTTATTACAACGATCCGCTTCGGATGCTTGCAGGACGTGTCGATCCCCCTGCGTTCAACATGCGGAACGATTTGCTGATCTCCAAGCATGTGCATGCATCGGTCCTGACTCGACTCTACCAGTTGGCATACAACTCAACTTCTCCATTGCCTGAGCTTGAGCGAGACCATATCGCTCGCACGATCGAATCGGCGTTTCCGCAGCGGCTCAAGACGTATCTGTTTGAGTCCGAGGGCGAGTTGCGAGCCAGCCCGTACGACCTGCATCCCTTGGCAGCACTCATCCAACGCTACAGGGGAGAGTTACTCGGCTACCTCCAGAGCATCTTCCAGCCAGGGTGGCCTGCGACCGACACCGATGCAACGAGCAGCGAGGTTTTGGCTGCGCATATTGACGCCATGCCTGCAGAGCTTGAAAAGGTGCTAAAGCGACTCCGAAAACGGCTTCAGTGGGCCCTCAAGGAGATCCAGCGGCTCGGCGCCCGAAGAGAAAAAATCGGTACACTCGATGCAGAGGACGACGCGCACTTTAAGCGATGCGATCATATAGTCAAGCGACTCAAGGGAACGTCTCGCTCTCGCCGCAGCACCGCCCAAGGGGTCGACGACAACAACACGTTTAGTTTGCTGGCCACCGAAGGATTCTTGCCCGGCTATGGGTTGGATACCGGGACGGTAGTCGGATTTGCTGAGGTTCCATCAGGGCAGTTCGGAGTGAGCGATTTTTCGCTACCTAGGCCGACGGGGCTTGCGGTTCGCGAGTATGTGCCTGGGAACCTCATCTACGCCAACGGCAATCGATTTGTGGCTAGGCGGTTCCATCATGAGCTCGACGAGGATCGCAGCGAGCGTCCTTTGTACGAGGTCAATATCGATCGGCAAGCTCTCTCGCAATTACCTTTGACGGCCATCACCGGCTCGATGACATCCAAGACCATCAAGGCGTTACCGGTGTGCGACGTCGATTTAGTCCATGCGTCCCAGATCACCGATGAGGAAGAGAATCGATTCCAGATGGCAGTGGCTGCCTATGGTATCGAGCAAGGAAAACACAACGGCGGGACGCAATACGAGTGGGGAGGGCAGCTCGTCAGTTTGCGGCGTGGAGTCCATTTTCGAATCGTCAACGTCGGATCGTCTCAGTTGATCGACCGCTCCGAGCCAGAGCTTGGATATCCCGTGTGTGACATTTGCGGCTACAGTGTTTCTCCCTTATCGTCGGCTGCGCAAATCAGCCAGTTTCGTACAAGCCATCTCGATCGCTGCGGGAAAGCTCCCGAGAACATTGGCTTTTATGCTGACGTCGTCGCCGATGCGCTGCGACTTCATGATCTGCCCGATAGCACGGCGGCTTATAGTGTTTTAGAAGCATTGCGAATGGCTGCCACCCAGGAGCTGGACATGCACATGGAGGATTTGCAACTGCTTGTCATCGGTGCGGTCGACAGGGATGAGGTGCAAGCTTTATTGTGGGATCCGATGCCGGGAGGATCAGGACTCTTGCAACAAATGATCCAGCATTTTGATCGAATCGTCGGGATTGCCATGCAAATCGTCAGCGATTGTCCTTCGGATTGCATGAGTTCCTGCAACGATTGTTTGCAAACCTTCCGAAACAGTTTTTATCACAAGTACCTCGACCGGCATCAGGCGAGAGCGTTTTTCGAGAAGCATGGAGGACACATGCTCGTGCTCCATCCGATCCCTACGACGCATAATGTGGTCGATCCGAAACCAGATGACAAACAACCGGTAAATCAAGCGGAGGATCGACTCAAAACGATGCTTACGAAAGCTGGATTGAGCGGTGGCACTTTTCAGCAGCAGATTCGATTCAATCAGAAGATCGATTTAGGGCATCAGATCGGAAGCACGACGCCTGATGTATTCTTCCAAGGGGACGAAGACGATCCCGAAGACCGGGGCATGTGCATCTATCTCGATGGGCTCAGTGAGCACATCCATGGAAACAGTCAAACGGCGAGCAAGGACCGCGAGATCCGAGACTGGTTAAGGAGCCATGGCTATCAAGTCATCACGATCACTTATGTCGAATTAGCGGATCAGAACGCGATGCGGGCAGCTTTTCGTCGGTTAGCCAAATACCTTTCAGGGCGAGAATTGGCCGACAAGGTAGGAAATGACCAGAGTTGGTATGATGGGTAGGGATCCGATCGCTCAATTTAGAACATTCATCCTAAGGCTACAGGCTTGAGGGGTGAGGCGTGAGGGAACAGCCAAACAGCCAAGCGATTGGGACCATCGCCCGACGGGAGTGGGAAACAGCTATCACAGAGTCGATAAGAATTGCTCCGCGTTGCGGTGGTGCTCTTGGAGCTTTTGGCCCATGCGATCCACCTGGCTGACCATCACCTTCATCCTAGGGTTGCGACTGAAAAACTCCCGATGATTCGATACAAAACGCCAATACAGCCCATCCCAAACCGCCGCCCAAGCACCCTTCTTGTAGTCGCTCATCTTCAACACGTAACTCGATCCGCTAATGTATGGCTTGGTCGTGATCAACCCCCCGTCGGCATGCTGGCTCATCCCATACACGTTGGGAACCATCACCCAATCGTAAGCGTCCACGAAAAGCTCCATGAACCAGCGATAAATCGCATCGGGATGAAATTCACAAAGCAACATAAAATTCCCCAAAATCATCAACCTCTCGATGTGATGGCAATACCCATACTTGAGCACCCGGCGTATCGTCTGATCCACCGGCTCTATCCCCGTCGTCCCATCGTAAAAAGATCTCGGTAACTCCCGAGCATGCCCCCAGTAATTCCGCGTCCGTTGCTGGGTCCCTAACTTGCGATACACCAATCGCATGTACTCGCGCCATCCTATCACCTGCCTTACAAATCCCTCTAGCGAATTCATCGGCACCCTGCCCCCCTGCCCCGCCTTGAGCACCGCTTCAACCACCTCCTCAGGAGATATCAGTCCCACGTTGAGCATCGGGGTGATCACGCTATGGTACAAAAAGACATGCTCGCGACTGATGGAGTCTTCGTAGTCGCCAAACAAACCAAACCGCTGCGCCAAGAAACTCTTAAGATGCCTCTGGCATCCCTGCGCACTGGTCGGATACCACAACGGTTCAGGATCCCCATAAGCCTCCGAGAAATGCTTGCCGATATACTTGGATGCCTCTTTGCTATAAGCATCCTCTGCGGCCAGTTCGCACTCGGGTGGCTCATGCCCCGCAGGCAATCGCTTGCGATTCTCCGTATCAAAACTCCATTTCCCACCCTGAGGCTTCTGGTCTTGCTCAAGCAACACCCCCAAGCGTTTGCGCTGCTCGATGTAAAAGTTCGTAAAGAAGAGCTTCTTCTTGGTCCCTACGAACTCCTCGATGTCTTGTACCGAGGTCAAAAAGTGCGGATCGGGCTGGACCACTAACTCGATTTGATGCCGCCTGCAGCCCGCACCAAGTCGCAAAAGCAAGTTATAGTCCTCTGGATCCATTGCTCTGAGCGAATGGACCTTGTCTGCCCCAAGCCGACTTCCAAGTTCCCCCGTATGCTCGATCTCCATCGCATCGATGTAGTGGACTGTCTTGCCCTGCTCCTTCAAGCCATCCGCATAGCGCTTCATCGAAGCCCGATGCAGCATGAGCTTCTGGCGACAGAATCGATACTGCCGAAATAGCAAAGGGTCCTCGACGACATAGACATGCTTGATCCCCAAGAGCCATCGGGTATCTGGAAACAACTGATGGGGATAAACCACCGCTGCTTGCGTCGTTTTGGCTTTCACGTTGCTTTCGCCTTCCAAGCTTTGCGATCTTCCAGTTCCGCGTACCGTTGCAAATAGCCTTTGACCGAAAACTTGGAACGAGTCGACTCACTGGTCATGTACCGGATCTTGCCAAAGATCTCGCGCTCAGGCCCCCAAGCCCGATCGTATCGGCCTAGCACCCAGAAGATTCCACTGTAAGAATTCGGATCGCGGCCATCCAACGCATACTTGTTGTTCAAATGGATCATCACCTCGAGGGCCTCCTGGGGACCTTGTGTCCAATGCAAGATCTTCTTGCCCCAAAGCATCCTTAAATAATTATGAATGCGACCTTCGACAACCAACTGACGCTGGGCCGCATTCCAAAGAGAATCATGGGTCCGAGCCGATTCGAACTCCTCCAGGGTGTACACATAAGGCCGCTTGTCTTTGGCGTGATCTTTGAGTGTCTTTTTCGCCCAGTCCGGAAGCGAATCGTAGCGGTCGTAGTTGTCTTGGCGAGCACACATGTTGAAACCTATCTCACGCCAGGTCATCAACTGATCCATGAACGCTTCGGCATTGACTCCCAAGTTCCAAAATCCATTCATCTTGCCGTTGGGCTTGCTAATGTCCGAAAACGACCATCCCGAAACGCTCGATACGATGGCTTGAAATACCTCATGGGCACTGATATGCCCAAAGTGTAGATGGGCGCTGAGCGAACTGGATCCGTACTGATCGGGCTCATTGCGAGCTTGGTCGTAATCCCCAAGTTTCCTCTTCGCAAAGTCGCTTAGCAACCGAAGTGCTTCGACCCGCCCCCCTTTGGTTGGTGTCGCGGCGACACTGTGGTCGATATCCAGCTTGCTTAGATCGTAGCTTTGAAGCTCTTTGCCAGAGAGAAACTTCCATCGCTTGGTGATCGACTCTGGTAGCTTCTTGAGTCTGGGCAATTGGACACCGCGTAAAGGGTTTTGGTGCGGAAAGATCGGGCTCTCTCGGGCGATCTCCTTTTGCATGTAACGACGGTAGGAGTGGGCGACCGTGAAGGTTCGATCCGCACCGTGGATCGGTAGAATCCCGTTGCTATCGACCAATTCCACCGCGCACTTCCATTGGCTGACGATCCTCTTGTAGAGCTTGGGATGAAAGAAACATGGGAAATCGTCGGTGATGACTACACACGCTTGCTTGGCAAGCGTTTCGATCAGTCCGCTGCCGTCCCCTTTTTCAGGTTCCACGTAAGCCAGATACGTTAGCGGCAACTCCTGGGCAGCTTGTTGGTTGTCGAGCATTCCATCGAGGACAAAACGATGGAATCGGTCCGAAGCCCATCGATAGCCGATGCGCAGTCCCTCGAGCACTATAAGCGGTTTGGTCCAAGCCACCGCCAATTCCGTGGCTCTTTGCAAGGCAAAGTTCGATTCGAGTCGCCGGTACGCAGTCATCCAGTACAAAACATACTGACCCTCGGGATTGGCATCGTGCTCGGTGGCAGCTTGGACTCGGACCGAAGGTGTATTGGCGATTGGGGGCACGATGGATGGCTCAAGGTTGGATGGCTCACGGCAGACCTTGGCCTATTGTAACACATCGGCCAGAGGGGCTTTGAAAATCAGCCTCGAAGCCTTTGCAGATGCGTTGCTTGAACTCGAGCACCACCGGCTATCGCAATCGGACCACACGATCTGCGACGACTTGTTTGGCATTCAAATTCGAGAGAAAACCTTGAGGTCCAAACACCGTCACGGGCTGCTGAACGTATCGACGCAGGTTCAGCCCTGTGGTTGGTCGCACGTAAGCTTTGACGTTTCCAAGGTCATCGGTCAACGCAAATTCCGGTTGTCCAGCAAGCGAAGTGTGAACCGCCACCAACCAACCTGACATCTCCGATTCCGACGCGGGACTACGCAAGGCCACTGCGTCGGAAAAGTTCGTCGGGCCTTGAAGTGGTGTCATCGACGATCGTTGTCTGACCGATTCAAATCGTTCGATTCGATCCAGGAGCAATCGAGCTTCCCCTCGCATCAACGGGGTTTCCCCCCGCTCGATCCACATCTTGGCAGAGTCCCTCAGTGGAGCCAAGTTCCACTGTTCAGCAGGTCGACTCACGATCACCGAAAGCTGCGTCAGTGCATCCTGTATTTGAGGTGTTTGGAAGGCTTCCAGCTCCCCTTCCGACGGACGATTCTGTGGATAGCTATCCATCAGTGGTGCTCCGGCGCTGGCCGCCAGGGGGGCTGAATTGTAGGGAGCAAACGAAGCTGTGGAAACATCTGGATCATCGTCCTGACGCAGCGGACTTGGGCGGTCCGCGAAACTCTCTTGCGGGGCGTACTGGAAGTCGGAGTATCTACGTTGGGAATAACGGCCCGATGGACGGGGGAGATTTTCGACAAGGGCTTGAGATCCCGACGGATTGCTGGCCGCAGAAGGTATCGCAGCGGTTCTACTTGGAAATGGAATTCGCGAAACTGGACCAGGCGCCGTTGCAGGGGGTATGCGACCTTGTTGCGGATGCCCTTGGATGTTGCTTGGATCGACCAAGCTCAATCCAAAGATACCCAGGATATGATTCATCGAATCGGTTTGCTCAGGACCAACCTGCCGCTGGTGAATCAACTGCCAAGGATCGTTGCCAGCAGGAGCGGCCCGGCCCGTGGGTGGCTGAGCAGCAGGAAGCGGAGCAGCCGGAGACTGACTTCTTATGCGTGGATTGCCTGAGGCCATCGATTTTGCCGGTGGTCTTGTTGCCGAGGAAGACTTGGCCGACGGAATCTGCTTAGAACCCTTGGGTGCATTGGCCAAGATTGAGGACTGGGCCTTTTGCTGCTCGCGCTGAATCTCTTGTTGAACTCGCTGGGTTTGCTCGTCTTCGTCGCTCCAAGCCAACTCAGATTTGCTCGATGGAACGCTGCGTGGTTGAGGTTGGCCAGGTTCTTGGTAGGCCGCTTGAGCGACCTGACTTGGTGATGCGTTGGATTTGGATTCTGAAGGCAGTTCAGGATCTTTGGCCACCGGAGTCACACCGATCATTGAGGATTTGATCCAGCGAAACTCACCTTGTGGGGGTGCGATTTTGAACCAGAGTTTTTTCTGGTCCGACTGCCCGCGATAGGCTTCGCCCAGGATGGCCACCGACTGAGTCTTGACTAGCTCGGTTTGGAAAAGAAGCTTTTCGCTTTTGACCGTATCGGATCCGACCCATGCTGGGACACTCTCTGCGGAGACTTCGGCGACTCGACCACCGGGCAACAGATACACCGCGTCGGCTTGGACCCAATTGTGGCTACCCGAGGGTGGCCGAATACCTGACCAACCATCGTCGGTTTGGACGTAGACTTCGACGGCCGTACCTTTGACCAGCGTCTCGGTGGGGTAGTACTCAGCACCTGGGCCGCATCGAACGATGGCCCGAGGGACATGCACAAAGCGTTGATGGTCCTTTTCGATCACTTGCATCGAAACCGGCTTGGCAGTTTTACTTGGGGCCTGTACTGGGGGCTCTGTCGGTTCGATCGAAGCTCCTGCTTTCTCAACTGGCTTTTTCGAAGGTGGCTTATGGGATGGGGGAAGGGGTGCGTTTGCTTTTGGCGATTTTTTCGATGGACCGGACTCCAGTTTCCATTGAGCATGTGACGTTCGGGTTGGAATTGCGATGGCACTTAGGGTGATCGCAACGACAGCCACACAATTCATTCCGAATCCGACAAGGGGGCCTTTGGGGCCAGTGGTCAAGTAGGTGATTGGCTCGGACATTCTCTATGGGATCCTCTATGGAAGGTTCAACGTTTTTGAGTCTGAGAATTGGATTCGGATTGGGTGGCCAATTCCTGGAGTGCCAGGATGGCTTCGATGGTCTCGTCGGCCTGACGCTGTTGCTCTGGGGTCAGCCCCTTGTCGCTTTGGACCACTGGAGTTTTTCCCTCTTGCCATGGCAGCAGTCCGGATTGGAACAGTCCGTATCCGACCAAGCCCACTAGTCCGACTGCAAGGAAAGAGGCAAGCAGGTTGACGGTCGAGCGAGGGTTGGATTTCTGGGTGCTTGAAGCGGTTTGAACGTGCTGATATTCGGTGCGGCTCGGGAGAGGGTCTGGGGCTTTTTTTTGCCCTGAGAGCCAATGGACATCGAAATGCAACGCCGGTTTTCCCTGCGATTTGGCTTTGTTTTGAGAGTTAGGACTCGATGGAGTTGGCATTCCGGACACGGGCTCCTGACTAAATACGCACAAGGCAGATCTCTTGGTAGGTAGGGCAATAGCTTGGATTGCCCTGCCAAATCAAGGGGGATTAGGCAGTTGCGGGGGGTTGGGTGGACTGTGCCTGTAGAAATTTCCGATTGGACAGAGGTTAGCGTTTCAGCCGGAAAGGGGATTGGTGAGCTGCGGGTAAGGTCAGAGAATGGGCCATTATATGGGGCTCTGTGGTAGCATTAGAGACCGCTGGCGATTAGACTCTCGGGGTCCTCTTGGACAGTTTGTTTCCCCCACATCTCCTTCCAGCTAGCGCATTGAAATGAGTACAACAACAGACACCTCTGGGGCCGTTGCTCCAAATGCCCATCGATTGTTATGGGCCGGCTTTATGGCGATTCTTGCTGCCGGGGTCGGCTTCTCGATCCGGGCAGGTATTCTCAGCCAGTGGGCCGAAAAGTTCGGCTTCACGATGACCGAACTTGGACAGATCACCGGTGGAGGATTGACCGGATTTGGAATCATCATTCTGCTGAGCTCCTTCTTGGCCGACTCGTTAGGTTACGGGCGGTTGATGAGCTTGGCGTTCCTGACCCACCTGGTATCTGCGATTTTGACTTTGGCCGCAGGGTATGCGTTCGCTTCGGGAGGCAAAGACGCAGCATTCCAGTGTTTGTTCTGGGGTATGTTTTTGTTTGCGATTGGCAATGGTATCGCCGAGGCGGTTGTCAATCCGTTGGTCGCGACCCTTTTTCCCAACAACAAGACCCACTACTTGAACATTTTGCATGCGGGATGGCCCGGTGGTTTGATCGTCGGCGGATTGGCTTCGTACTTCATGAACCCAGACGGCGGGAAACCTATTGCATGGGAAGTTCAAATTTCTTTGTTCTTGGTGCCGGTGGTTGTCTATGGTGCGATGCTCTTAGGGCAAAGTTTTCCGAAGTCCGAGGCCAGCCAAGCCGGTGTCAGTTTGGGTGAGATGTTTACCCAAGTCTTCGCGCCGCTGATGTTGGTGCTTCTGTTGATCCACGCGTTGGTCGGTTATGTGGAGCTGGGAACAGACTCCTGGATCACCAAGATCACAGGAGCGATCATGGATTCCAAGCAAAAGGGCTTGCTCCTGTTTGTCTACACTTCGGCATTGATGTTTCTGCTTCGATTCTTCGCAGGTCCGATCGTGCATCGAATTTCTCCGTTGGGATTGCTCTTTGTCAGTGCTCTGCTTGGTTTTGTCGGTCTGAACATGCTTGGAGTTGCAACCAGCGTGTTTGCTTGCGTTGTTGCAGCGACCGTGTATGCGATCGGAAAGACCTTCTTGTGGCCGACGATGCTAGCGGTCGCTTCGGAGCAGTTTCCCAAGGGTGGTGCGATCACCATCGGTGCCTTGGGTGGTATCGGCATGCTTTCGGCTGGTTTGCTTGGAGGTCCTGGGATCGGATTCAAGCAAGACTACAATGCGACAGCCAACCTCAAGGAAAAGGGAAGCGAAGTCTACGATCGTTACAAGGCAGCCAAGGAGAACTCCTTCTTCGGGTTCAAGGTCACCGGTCTTGACGGAGCCAAAGTTGGGGTCTTGGATGACGGTGGAAAGGAGCTCGGGCGAGCTTCGGATCTGCTCAAGAAGGAAGGCCGTAGCGACAAGAACGTCGAAGATCTTTCGGCATGGTGGCAAGAAGCCTCCAAGACAGCGGCCAACGACAAAGCGTTGGTTACCGATGCTGGGCTTTACGGTGGCCGCCAAGCCTTGAAGCTCACTTCGTATGTCCCGTTGACCATGGCGGTCTTGTACTTGCTGCTAATCCTGTACTTCCGTTCGCGCGGAGGGTACAAGGCCAAGCATGTCGATGGGACTGGGTCGGCACACTAAGTTGCAAATGAGGCTCGAAGGCACGAAGTCTACGCGGTAGCGATCGGTCAAGAAAAATCATGGAACTACTGGTGGGTGCTCGAGGCACAGGCCAGCAGTTTTTCTTTTTGTGCCCTTCAAAAATGAGGATTCTTACGCGTTGCGCGGTGGGTGGTTCGCTACAATGGAAGGAACCACTAGGATGCTGATCCTGGATTGAACCGGCCCATAGATACAATTTGCTCATCCCGTATTTTACCTTGACTACCCGAACATCTTCCAAGAAGTCCAATTTCGCGTGCTGGATTTGCCTTGCCCTGTTCTTTTGCCCTGGGGGGATGGTTCGCGGCCAAGATCCTCAAGATGCTTTGCAACCCTCTGCTGCACCTGTTCCGGCGGCACAAGTTTTAGAGGCCCAGCAACAACGGATCGAGGCGATGCGAAAAGCCTCGTTGGCGACCGTCGGAGTATTTGGGACCGATAGCCAAGGGGGTGGTAGCGGCGTGTGCATATCCCCCGATGGTTATGTGCTGACGAATTTTCACGTTTCGAGCCCCTTTGGACACCGCATGCGATGCGGGATGAACGACGGCAAGATGTACGAAGCGGTCGTTGCGGGGATCGATCCAACCGGCGACCTTGCGGTCTTGAAAATGTATGGTCGGGATGATTTTCCGACCGCATCGATCGGTGATTCCGATGCGATCCGTGTGGGTCAATGGTGCTTTGCAGCCGGTAACCCTTTCGTATTGGCGACGAATCTTCAGCCTACGGTTACCTATGGGCTCATCAGCGGAGTGAGGCGTTATCAATACCCTTCGGGCACCATTCTCGAATACAGCGATTGCATCCAAACCGATGCATCGATCAATCCTGGCAATTCGGGAGGCCCGTTGTTCAATGCCAATGGGGAACTCATCGGGATCAATGGTCGATGCTCGTTTGAAAAACGAGGTCGCGTCAATGTGGGTGTAGGGTATGCGATCTCCATCAAGCAAGCGATGAACTTTTATGGCAACCTGCGTTCGGGCAGGATCGTGGATCATGCCACGTTAGGGTTCACCGTGGCGACGGACAATCAGGGCAAAGTCGTGGTCTCCAATATCCTTGAATCCAGCGACGCTTATCGGCGAGGTCTACGCTTTGGTGACGAAGTCCTCAAGCTTGGAGATCGCGACATTGCCACAGCCAATCAGTTGAAAAACGTACTGGGTATCTATCCAGACTTTTGGAGAGTGCCACTGCGTTTTCGGAATGAACAAGGTGTTCAAGACACCGCCATTCGGCTCCAGAGCCTTCATCAACCCGGTGAGCTCGATAAGATCGTCGAAGGGAGTTCTGAACGAGGACGACAACCACCAGGAAAACCAACCCCACCTGATCCGAAAGATCCTCCCGCCGACCAAACCGAGCCAGACAAACCAGCCAAAACCAGCAAGGATCCTTTGGCGGACCGTTACGTGGCCCGCAAAGGGTTCGGCAATTACTACTTCAATCGTTGGGAGCTTGATCGCATCCTTTCGCTTCAGGAGCCCAAAAAACCACAGCTTCCAACCTCTGGAAATCACGATCCCAAACGGATCCAATTCACAGGCCAAGTGCTCGGTGAACCCACGACGGTCCAAGCCGTTTTCGATCCAGAGAAAATTCACTGGACACTAGGTGACAAGACCGACTCGGTCTCCTTAAAAAATGGATGGAGTCCTCGGATCCAAAAACAAGAGCCTTTGCCGATTGCGATCGCGCTACGGCTTTGGTACCAGTGGCACGAGCAAGGGCCTCGAGCACTCGGCGAAACGACTTACATTGGCAAAAGCCCGGTCTTGGGAAAACAAGACCTTTTGGATGACACCCGCATTGTCTTGGGTGAAATTACAGCCCATGTCTACACGTCGAGCCTTTCTGGAGACATTGAATTGATCGAACTGTATACGGATAGACAAACCGATCCGGCAGAAGTCTATTTCGAGTACGCCCCTGAAGCTTCTTTGCAACGTTTGCCCAGCAAAATCCGATTGCAATACGGACTTGAAACTAGGCTCGCGATCGAACTAACTGGACTTGAGTCCCAAGCCTTTGTAAGCCCAGCAAGCGACGCAGGAGTTCAGCCATGATTCGACCGATTATTCTTCTGGTTTTTGCATGGCTCTGCGGATCGATGTGTCCAGGAGCACAAGCCGAAGATCAGCCGCAACCGAGTCCTCGTAGCGGCTTAGAAATTCTCTTCCAAAGCGCTCAGCAATCGGTCGTCAAACTCTACGGTGCTGGCGGGATGAAGGGACTCGAGAGTTACCAAAGCGGAATCGCTATCGGCGATGGCAATACGATCCTGACCAGTTGGTCGACGGTTCTGGATGTCGAAAAGGTCCGAGTCGTAACCCATGATGGTCGTCGTTTGGATGCCGAAGTGATCGGTGTGGATCCAGAGTGCGAATTGGCGTTGCTGAAGCTAGAGAATTCCAAGTTACCTGGGTTTCAGCTCGATCCAGCGCTTGAGGCAAGACCCGGTCAGAGAGTCTTTTCGATCACCAATCTCTTTGGAATCGCGGCGGGCAACGAAGCTTGCTCGTACCAAAAAGGGGTAGTCATGGCCATTGCTAATTTGCAGTCCAAGTTTAGCGGTCTTCGTTCCGTCTATCGCGGAAAGGTCATCGTCGTGGACGTGATGACCAACAATCCCGGCGCTGCCGGCGGAGCGTTGATTGACCTTCAAGGTAGGCTTGTTGGATTGGTAGGTAAGGAGCTGCGCGATCAGCAGAGCGGAATTTGGATCAATTACAGTATTCCTGTCGATGTGTTGGTCGCTTCGGTCCAGCGAATCCAGTCGGGCAAGACCCGAAACGCCAACACAGCGACCCTTGCGAAGAATCCGCACAAGACCGCCGACTTGGGGTTGGTATTGATCCCCAATGTGATCCCCAAGACCCCCGCTTTCGTCGATCAAGTTCGATCGGATTCCTTAGCTCAGAAATCGGGCGTGCTTCCAAACGATTTGATTTTGATGATCAATGAACAGCGTATCGACTCCCAAAAATCGCTCCAGCAAGTCCTCTTGGGAATCGAGCGCAGCGACTCGTTTCAGATCCTACTGCAGCGCGGAACGGAACTGATCCGCACGCAAGTTCGTCCTTAGCGAAAATCAATGTTGATGAGAACCTATCGAGCCCTTTGCAAAGCATTCCGATCCCTGAACTTTACAGCCGCGATCTGGTCGATCGTATGGATGATTCCATTGGCCACAGGGCTTCTTGCACAAAGCCCGTTGGTTCTCGAAGAGCTCGAGCAAAAGGCGTTCGAAGCTGCTACCCAATTTGCTCAAGACTCCGTAGTCCAGGTCGAGACGTTCGGTACCGCTGAACTGGTCAAAAATCAGTTGACCAGCTCAGGCCCATCGACTGGGACGGTCCTTTCAGCCGACGGGTGGATCATCACCAGCACGTTTCAATTCAAAGGCCAGCCTGCTTCGATCACAGTCGTATTGCCCAACAAAGAGCGCAAAGCGGCCAAACTCATCGCCCGGGACTTTAGCCGGGAATTGGCACTGCTGAAAATCGAAGTCGACACACCGCTCAAGCCTGCGGTTCCCAGCCAGCCGAGCACATGGCAAATCGGCCAGTGGTCGCTGGCCATCGGCAAAACCTTTGACCCCTCGGTGGGAAGTTGTTCGGCTGGGATTCTCAGCGCTCAGGGGCGTATTTGGGACAAGGCCATCCAATCCGATACCAAAATCTCACCGCAAAACTATGGTGGACCTCTGATCGATCTCCAAGGAAAAGTCATGGGGATTCTGACCCCGATCAACCCAGGGATCGTGACCGAAGGAGAGGTCGAACAGTGGTACGACTCTGGGATCGGATTTGCGATTCCGCTGAGCGATGTTCTCGAACGCTTGCCGCGAATGCAAACGGGCGAGGATATCCATCCAGGCAAAGTAGGGATCCGCTGGCGAGGCGGCGACGAATACAATTTGCCCGTCGTGATCGATGGGGTCACACCTGGTTCACCCGCCAGTCAAGCCGGCTTGGAAGTCGGAGACAGAATCTTGAAGGCGGGGCCCAATCCGGATCGACTCAAAACCATCGACAACCATTCTCAGTTCAAGCATGCGATGGGGCCTTTGGATTCAGGATCGGATCTGTTGTTGGTGGTCGATCGCCAAGGGCAACTTCAAGAATTCCGTTGCACGCTGGTGCGGGAGCTTCCTACTTACAAAGAGCCCTATTTGGGGATTTTGGCCGATCCAGACACCAACCCAAAAGCGCCCAAGATCCAATTCGTGATTCCAGATTCCCCTGCCTCCAGAGCAGGCTTAAAGCCAGGTTGGACAATCGAATCGATCGACGGAAAGGCGTTTGACGAAAAGCGAAACCTGGAAAGTCGCATGGTGAACATGAATTACCGAGTCCCATCCGAACTTGGAGTGCGCGATGAAGCAGGAAACCCTAGGAGTATTAAGGTTGAGTGGACCACTCGACCCGAAGCAGATCTTGAATGGGACTATCAAGCAACTGGGGTTGGAGCTACCAAAGAAGCGACCGCTCCGGGCGAGCAACCCAAAGAGCAACTTGGTACGATCCAAATCCCCATCAGCGATGTGAAGAACAAAGCGTTTGCGATTGTCCCATCGAACTACAGCGAAAAAACCCCACACGGGCTGCTCATTCTTTTTGGTGACGCCGGGAACTTGAACCAAGCTCAATGGACGCAAGCCTGGGAGCCTTTTGCCAGAGAGCATCGTTGGATCATCGCCGTGGCACAATCGGCAGAGGACAAGGGCTGGAGTTTTGAGGAAGTTGAAATTGGCATGCGCATGCAAACTTGGATCGCAAGGACTTATTCGATCGATCGTCGAAGGATTGCTGTGGGGGGGTTCGATACCGGCTCGATCTTGGCCTACATCACAGCGGCCCAGTTTCCTGAGCTTTTTCGAGGGATTTGGTTGAGCAATCCCAAAGTTCCTCGCAACCTACGCATCAATGCCAGCGAGCCATTTAAAGCGCCAAGTTATTTTGTAAATGGAAGCGACAAAAGCATTGAGGAATTCGCAGAGCGGATCCGCAAAGCTGGCTACAGTTTGCAACGTCAAAGCAGCGATTTAGACTCGTCGAAACTGGTTGAAGCCCCGTTGCTTGCACCGGTTCAGCGATGGCTCAGGCTGATGGAAGCCTACTGATGATCGACCAGCAGAACCCCTTACCTCGATGGTTGGCGTTGATCAGTGGAATCGTGCTACTGTGTATTGGATTATCGATGCGATTTGCGCCTGCGGTTTGGGACGGTCAACGCTGGCTAGCGTCAGATACCTTCAGTAAGGTTGGATTGGTCTTGGTTTGCATGTGGATGGCTTGGCCAGCCGTCGAAGCCATTCGCAAAGCACCAGGAGGAGCGATCTTGATGATCGCTTGTGCGATGGTCACGGCGTTATTTATGTACCGTCCCAAGACGATTTTCATTACAGGCCCATTTATCGCCGTGGCGATTCTTGTCGCACTGATTCGCGGTTGGCTACAAAAGAATCGCCGTTAGTGATCCCCGTCTTCGGATTCGTTTTGGGGGCCAGCAAAAGGACTTGAGGGCCGAGCAAGTTGCAGAATGACGCTTTCGGACTCGGTTCCCGGCATCGGGTAGCAGACCAAGCGCCGAAGCTGCACTCCTTGGAGCAAGCCTCGATGACGAGCTTCCCCTCGCTCCTCGACCCATCGTGGACCTTTGATCGCAAGCAAGCGACCGATCTTATGCCACTCATCCTTGAGCCATCCGCACAAACGGGGTAGGGGGCCGACTCCCCTTGCAACGATCGAATCAAAGCGATCCTCAGCAAGGACGTTCTTTACACTGATGGGATAGACCCGGACGTTCAATTTGAGATTCTTTAGGATGTCCTCCGCAACCTTGGCCTTTTTTGCGACGCTATCGCACAGGGCGACTTCCAAGTCAGGCCTGAGGATCGCGATGAGAATTCCCGGAACGCCCCCTCCAGTACCCAAGTCCAAGACCTCTTCATTGGGTCGCAGAAGTTTGCTCAGTTGGTAGCTATCGAGCAAATCCCTTTGAACAAAGAGCTCTGCGGTGGTGTGTCGAGTCAGATTGATCTTGGTGTTCCAGTCCCAAGCCAACTGACAGTACTTGGCAAGTTGGTTCCAAACCGAATCCTCCAGAGGGTCGATTGGAAGTGACTGCGCAAGTGACTTCAGTGTTGCTGCGGTCACAGATGGATTTGGATCGTCGTTTGGCACGTTGTTTTTTCGTTTTGCGAGGGGGGTGAGCCGCTCTTGGAGTTTGTCGGAGCATGGTAGCTTGGAACCAGAAGTCTACAAGCTTTCTTTGACGCGAAACCCGCCTGAAAGATCTTGATGTACAATGCGACTCGCTGGGTTTGACGTTCCCCTTTTTTATCCTAACTGAGATTCGATATGAAAACCTCTGTGATTTCCTGTGCCTTGTTGCTTCTGGGGCTTTTTACGCAAACGGCAATTGGCCAAGAGGCCAGCAAGCCTGCGACCAAACCGGTGCGAATGGGAACCGGGATCATGACCTTTGACACGGTCCCAGGGTGGGGATTAAGGCCCGATGGAAAATCGGCCATCGGACCAACCCACGGCGGAGTCGTTGTCGATAAGTCTGGAAATATTTACACCAGCGCCGATCAAGGCGTTTATGTCTTTTCGCCCGAAGGCAAGGTCATTCAAAGTTATCTCGGTGGTGATTACACCAGGCTCCACGACATGGAGATTCGAGACGAAGGCAACGGAGAATTTATCTATGGAGCTAGAAACGCAAATGCCGAGGGGATTAAATTCAACGCAGCCAGTGGTGAAGTCGTCCTGCGGCTTAAGTACCCTGAAGAGTCCGGTTTGAACCTCAAGGCGTTCAATCCTACCGCAATCACGGTTGCCCCCAATGGCGACATCTATCTTTCCAACGGATATGCCAGCAACCACATCTTCCGTTACGACAAAACCGGTAAGTACTTGAGCCATTTTGGAACGCAGGGAAATGGGCTCAAGGAGTTCAATACCGCCCACGGGATGACCCTCGATACTCGATACACCCCAGCCAGGTTGCTTATCTGCGATCGCAATCACCAACCCAAAGGACGCTTGGTTCATTACAGTCTTGAAGGGGACTTTATTGAAGAGGTGATCACCGGCCTAGGCATGCCGACTTCGGTTGCCATCCAAGGTGACTATGTCTCGGTACCAGACCTACATGGGCGCGTTGTGATCTTGGACAAAAACAATACGATCATGGCGGTGCTTGGGCACAACCCAGACCCAGCCAAGGGTGGCAACTACAACATCCCGCAGGAGCAGTGGGTCGAAGGCGTATTTAGTGGTACTCACGGCTCCTACTTTGACAAGGGGGGGAATCTCTATGTCCAAGACTGGAACGTTTCGGGACGGATCATGAAATTGGTTCGCGTGAAACCTTAATGGTACACGGCTGTTCAAACCGCAGGTTGTTGCTGGGTGGCGCAGTGGAATGCACCTAGTCCCAAAATGAAATCCGATGCATCGATCGGCACGATATCGCGGTCTGGGTAATGCTCTTTGAGGATTCCCAGGGCTGCAGAGTCGGTCGATCGATACCCAAATTGTGGCACGATCACAATTCCGTTGGCCATATAGTAATTGCAATAACTCTCTGGAACGCGTCTGCCCTGAATCAACCTCGGCGGCGGTGTCTTTAAGGGAACGATCTCAAGCGTCCTGCCTTGGGCATCAACGCATTCCTTTAGCACCTGATACTGTTTGGCAAGATGCGGCGCGTTGGAGTCATCAGAGGTCGATGAAACGGCGGCAAAGACTGCACCAGGCCGAATGAATCTGACCAATTGATCGATATGGCTATCGGTATCATCGCCGGCCAGTTCTCCACCGTCGATCCAGAGTATCTTCGATACGCCCAGTTGCTGCTGGAACTCTTGCTCGATCTGCTCGCGGCTCCAGCGGGGATTGCGAGTCCCGGTGATTACCGCGCTGGAGGTACTAAGCAATGTGCCTTGTCCATCGGTCTCCAGAGCTCCACCTTCGCAGACCAACGAAGAGGCGAATTGCTCGATGGCTTGACCAAGCTCTTGGGATTCTGTGAATCGCCAGAGGCCGTTGGGATCAAGTCCACGGCAGATCCTAGCCGAAGCCTTGGCATCGTCGTCGTATGGCTGGTACTTGTTCCCCCATGCATTAAAAATCCAACGCACCGCACCTAGCTGTTTCTTCAGAGGGTGGACCACAAAAGTAGGACCGTAATCGCGAATCCAAACATCGTTGGTAGGGATGTTATGAACGTGCACGTTCGGCGCGTGAGCGAGAGCCATGCTAGCGGCTTGAAACGTCTGGCTTGGTCCACCTAGGACATGGACCGTTTCAACTTCTGCAAGTGTGCGAATGATTCGCTCGGTGACTGGGGCGATGGTATGCAGGCGACCCGGCCAGGTTGTTTCTCGGTAGGGCCATGAGATCCAAGTCGCTTGATGGGGTTCCCATTCAGCGACCCAGGTGTAGCCGCAGTCGACAGCGGTGCGTGGGTTCATGAATCCACCCACCGCTTGGTCAAATCCCCGTAGGCATCGATCCGGCGATCGCGCAGAAAGGGCCAATAAGTTCTTTGCGTATCGATGAAATCCAAATCGCATTGGACCATCACCAACTCCTCTTGCGTGTGGCCGGCTCGATAGAGCAGATTGCCTGCTGGATCGAAAGCAAAAGAAGCCCCCCAAAACTCGATCGAATCCTCTTGGCCGACCCGATTGGCTGCCGCGACATAGACGCCGTTGGCGATCGCATGAGATCGCATCATGGTTTCCCAGGCCTCATGCTGACTCTTGCCAACGGTATGCTTGTCCTGAGCCAGCCATCCGATGGCGGTCGGATACAATAGGATTTCAGCACCTCGCAATGCAAAGAGCCTCGCAGCTTCGGGATACCATTGGTCCCAACATACCCCTACGCCGATCGTAGCAAACTTGGTCTTGGCCACAGTAAATCCGGTATCCCCGGGGGTGAAATAAAATTTTTCGTAGTAATGTGGATCGTCAGGGATATGCATCTTTCGATAGAAGCCAACTTGGGTTCCATCGGTATCGAAGACAAGCGCGGTATTGTGGTAGAGTCCCTGAGCGCGCCGTTCGAAGACCGATCCGGTAACCACCACCGAGCATTCTTTAGCGACCTGACTCATCGCACGACTGCTTGGACCGGGAATCGATTCAGCCCAAGCGAATCGATCGTGATCTTCGCTCTGGCATGGATACGGAGCATTGAAGAGTTCCTGCAAGCACACGATGTTCGCACCAGCCTTGGCTGCCTGCCGAACCAAATCCACCGCCTTGTCGATATTCTCTGGGATCGATCCAGGGGTTGTCATTTGAACCAGTGCCAAATGAACTTTACGCGATACTTTTGACATGCAAAATCCTTTTGATGATACGCAATTTGCAATCTCTGTTGGTCGGATCACTCAGAGCATTGGCCCGCATAACGCAGGGTTCGAACGATCAGTTCGCGGACGCTCGTGGCATCCACCCCTGAAACGATTTCCAAGTCTCTTGAGATCGAAGCGTTCAGGCGACGATCCACAATCGTAGCACCTCGTGTGACAGTGCCTTGCTCCTCGACTACCACAGCATGCTGCTGGCACTCAAAGAGTTCAGGCTCGAGCAGGTAAGCCACCCCCACCGGGCCCTTGAGACTGATCGATTCCATGCCACGCAGTTGGCGATAAGCTCGGAACGAGTGCGAGAGCATCGAGTGCAACAAACCTCCTGCACGCGTGTACTTGAGGGGTAGATTGCTCAAAAAATCCAAGCCAAATCGAACTTGCTGAACAATCTCAAGGGGTAAGAGGGTTTTGGTGGTTGCCGATCGAAGAACACGATTGGCACTTGCTGGATCAAAGTACATGTTGAATTCTGCAGCGGGAGTGATGTCGCCATCCCCAGGAACAGCCCCCCCAACCACGACGATGCGATCGATCTTTGAAATGATGCTCGGGTCGCGTTGCATCGCCCTTGCGATTCCGGTCAGGGGGCCTAGGCACAAGATCGTTACGCGACCAGACTCCGATTTGACCAGATCCACAATGAGCTTCTCACTAGGCATCAGGTGCTGACGGTCGATGCGAGACAAGTTCAGGTTGCCCAGTCCGTCGTGGCCGTGAAGTTCGGATTCATCGAGCACCGGGGCGTCCTCTGGATCGGTTCCCAATCCGACTCGGGGGAACCGAGGGGGATCGAGTTTTTCGATCAAGGATTGCACATTTTGGGCCGATTGCTCGACCGGCACCGTACCTGCACTGGTGGTCACCGCCAACACATCGAGCCTTGGATCAAACAATGCCAGGATCAGCGCTACAGCGTCGTCGATCCCCGGATCGCAATCGATAATGACTTTTCTTGACATATAGACTCAAATACTCTTTCCACCGGCATTCTTGATGCAATCCTAGGAAGCTTGTGCACATAGTTTACTGTCCCAATACCCCTTCGGGCTAGTCACCAAAAAGTAACCCACCAAACATGCTTGAGGATTTCATTCAAATCGCCCAGAGTGGCCAAGACCTATCGCCCGACCAAATGCAGCAGGCCATCGTCTGGATGTTGGCTGGCCGGGCGGAAGATTCCGAAATCGGAAGATTACTTCTTGCACTGCGAGCCAAAGGTGAATCGGTTTCGGAAATGCTGGGGGCTGCCCGAGGTATGCGGATGATGATGACCCCCATCCGTACCAAACACCAAGAGCTTCTGGACACTTGTGGAACCGGCGGCGACGGTAGCGGAACCTTCAATATTTCCACCGCCACGGCGATCGTCACGGCCGCTTGCGGGATGCCCACGGCCAAACACGGTAATCGCAAGATCACCAGCGCGACAGGATCGGCCGATGTGCTGGCGGTTTTGGGGGTTGGAGTCCAAGCCGACCGAACCTGCGTCGAACGCTGTTTGGACGAAATCGGATTGTGCTTTTGCTTCGCCCCCCTTTTGCATCCTGCGATGAAGCATGTGGGGCAAGTTCGTAGGCAACTGGGTGTCCCGACTCTGTTCAACTACTTAGGCCCCTTATGCAATCCCGCAGGAGCATCGTTTCAGGTCCTTGGAACCGGACGCGAGGACTTGCAAGCCAAGTTGGCTGCCACCTTGGTACAACTGCCTATCCAAGCGGCGATCGTGGTGCGGGGAGCCGATGGGATGGACGAAGTCAGTCTTTCGGCGGAAACCAGTGTTTTGCACATTCAGTATGGCATGACGACTCAGATCTACTGGGATCATCGGACTTTTGGATTGCCCAAGATTCGCAACGAGGACCTATTGGTCGACGGACCTGAGCAAAGCGGAAAAACCATCAAAAGCATCTTGCAGGGTCAACCAGGACCCTCGCGCGATATCGTCGTTGCCAATGCTGCCGCAGGCTTGTGGGTCAGCAACCGTACCCACTCGCTCCTGGAAGCCAGTCGGCTGGCTCAAGAAGCCATCGATTCTGGCAAAGCCATGCAAATCCTCGATCGACTCGTCAGGCTGACGCACCCAAGCTGAGTGCCATGCCATTTAAGCGATGACGGGCCGTTACGGCTGCAAGGCCAAGACACCTGTGGCGGTCGCAGCGGCTTGGACCTTGATCGCTCCAGCATCGTAGGGCGCACGTTGGCGGATCGCAGGTGCACAAGAACCTGGACGATAATGACCCGTGCTTGGGATGTCTTTCAATGGCGGACGCATGTACGCCAAATATGGAGTAAAGAATATCCCTGTGTAGAATCGAGCACCCGAGAGGATCGGCTGAACGGGCGGACATCGTTCATGCCCATGTGCTTCAAGCATCACGTCTTCGTAGTACGTCGGAAGGTGACAATAGGCAGGAGCGACCCAATGCTTGGTCTTGATCGACCATCCCGCTTCGCGGTCAGGTCCAAATGGAAGTGGCATCGGAGTCGGTAATCGGCCCTCAGTCGCATCCTCAGGAGTCGTGCCGGTTCCAATTCCAGCGATCGAAGTATTCGGAGTCTGAAGGGCCTTGACGCGAAGCGGTTCCTTGCTCCTAGGAACCGCCGGCGACTCACTGAGCTTGGGCTCGTCGAGTTTCTCGACCGTCGGCTCACCAGGGATCGCCTCGGCCGGTTGCACTTGTCCCAAGCCAACCTCATAGGTGTTGCATGCCAGCACCACTGCTAGCGATGTTGCAAGGTACATTGCAAGCGACGATCGAACGTTTTGTAACGAGATGTACGCCAGTGACATGTTGACCACTCTCTTTGATTTAAAGGAAAAGTCGGCTTAGGGGTGCCCTCGGCTTGTAGTCCTAAGACCACTCAACGAGGGTAGCCGACTATCAAGTCTATTCGGCACAATCCGTACGACCCCTGCAAAATGCTTGGCGGAATTCCAACGCTTGGGTCGCTAACGGATGTCTAAGCCAACGTAACCGTCAAGCTTTGACATCCAAACCACAAGCAAGCGATTGCTTGCAAATCACTGCCCAAAAAATGGGGCTTTTGCCCCGGCGGGGGTTGGGCTTCATTAAGTGAACCGTCCTACGGGCTAACGTCGGACGATTGTCCCAAGCGTCCTGGCTGTTTGAGTCTGGAAGACTACCCCACGGGCTGCCAACCCCCCGCGTAAAATGGGGCTTTTGCCCCGTAGCGGGGTTGAGCTTGGTTAAGTGAAGGTCCGACGGGCTAACGTCGGACGATTGTCCCAAGCGTCCTGGCTGCTAACGTCGGACGATTGTCCCAATCGTCCTGGCTGTTTGAGTCTGGAAGACTACCCTACGGTCTGCCAACCCCCGCGTAAAATGGGGCTTTTGCCCCGTAGCGGGGGTTGGGCTTGGTTAAGTGAAGGTCCTACGGGCTAGATAAGCCCGTGTTACGACGCTTTGGGGATGGGCTTC
>Ga0172376_10001841_pt1 | contig 26705 bp, 15 predicted proteins | sample Lak35m_FD_121114 | JGI IMG/M metagenome (GOLD analysis project Ga0172376, IMG submission 121114) | Freshwater microbial communities from Kabuno Bay, South-Kivu, Congo - kab_092012_35m | ecosystem: Environmental > Aquatic > Freshwater > Lake | place: Democratic Republic of the Congo: South-Kivu...
GCAAACGGAAATAACTACGGTAGAGTAACCGGCGGATTTTATGCACGACCCACTTCCCCCTTCCCCTTTATTACCTATGCTGAGGTGAAATTTATCGAAGCGGAAGCCCGCCTGCGCTCTGGAAACAAGACCGCTGCTCTGGCTGCCTATCAGGAAGGTGTCCGGGCAAATATGCGCCGTCTGGGTGTGCCAGCAGCGCAGATTGACGCTTTCTGGAGCGGCCTGGTCACCAATGGGGTGCAACAGCACTTTGACAATCTGACTACCGGATTGAGCCATATCATGAGGCAAAAATATATCGCGCTGGTTTTTAATCCAGAAACTTGGGTGGATATGCGCCGGATGGACTACAGCAAAGATATTTACGGACCCTCCCTGAATCGTCCGATAAATCTTAATCCCCTCTTCGTGGAAGGGGAATGGATTCGCGGAATGATTATGGAGGGCAACGAGGAGGTTCGTAACGGTGCTAATGTTGGGGACAATTCCCCCGCATTACGCCTGAAGACGCCTTTATGGTGGGACACCAAAGATTAACCAATCTTGCTTTCAAATAAAGAGGGCCCGGGGTGATTAGACTCCCCGGGCCCAAATAGTTCAATGGAATTCTGCCATTAGGAGGCATACAGCCTGCTCCAATTGCTGATATGATCTGCTGCCTACTTTTTTATAATTATTCCAGCTTCCCCTAATCCAATTTCCAAATCATATAGGTAATCTTAATTGTTACCTCTTTAGGGCCTCTATACCGACTGGTGAAAATTCGGCCATCCTTACTAATGCATAGGATTCCAACCTTCGATTCAGTTAGGAAACGTGGCGGATGAAGAGAAAACCATTTTTTCTAAGTAGCCTGCTAGGAGTTATACAAACTGAACCGACATAGTTTGAATGACCCGAATTTCTCGTTCAGATAAAAAACCTATTTGACGTCAGCTGAGTATTCCGACCAGTGGAATTATCTTACCTTGTAAAAGTTAAGCATTATGAAGATAGGCATAAATTATTTTTTCGGTAAGATTTAGTGGTCTTCCAAGTTCTTTTCTTGCCTCAACAATGCGTTGTGGTAATGAAGCATACCAGGCTTCAATCATATTAACATATTTAGATCTATTGAAGGATATTTATCTAAAATTTTCCAATATTTAATAAAAATTTCAGATTTGGTTTTTTTTTAAATTAAAATATTTTACTTTTAGGTTTATCACTTTTAAACATTTTTATCTAGCAACAATGTACGTAAATTCTGAAGGTAAAAAAGAAGTCACTTATGATGCTATTGTCATAGGTTCTGGAATTAGCGGTGGTTTTGCCGCCAAGGAACTTTGTGAAAAAGGTTTGAAAACACTCGTCCTGGAAAGAGGCAGGGATGTAAAACACGTAGTTGATTATCCTACAGCCTCCCTCGATCCATGGGAATTGCCAAACGGAGATAATGTGCCAGAGGCTGAAGTGAAAGAGCACTACTTCAATCAGTCAAGAACAGGATATACCATAAAAGAATCTACCAAACATTTTTTTGTTAAGGATTCCGAGCAACCTTATACCGAGGTTCAACGCTTCGACTGGATGAGAGGATATCATGTCGGAGGCCGTTCTATCATGTGGGGAAGGCAGAGTTATCGGTGGAGTGACCTTGATTTTGAAGCTAATGCAAAAGACGGTATTGCCGTTGACTGGCCTATCAGATATGCAGATATCGCACCCTGGTATGATTATGTAGAGCGTTATATTGGGGTAAGTGGTCAGAAAGAAGGCCTTCATCAACTCCCGGACGGAGAATTTTTGCCACCTATGGAGTTTAATTGTATTGAAGAATTTGTAAAGGAAAAATCAGAAGCTAAATACCCTGAACGTCGAATAACCATAGGAAGGACAGCTCATCTGACACAACCTAATCCTGAGTATCATGGTACGAGAGGTCAGTGTTTATCCAGAAACCGTTGTATCAGAGGATGTCCTTATGGTGCGTACTACAGTTCTAATGCTGCTGCTTTACCTGCTGCAGAAGCGACAGGTAATATGACGCTCAGACCCCATTCTATTGTTCAGCACATCATTCTCGATGAGAAAACACAGAAGGCTGTCGGGGTCAGAGTTATTGATGCTGAAACGCTGGAAGTACATGAGTTTTTTGCCAAAGTCATTTTCTGCTGTGCATCCGCTTTAGGAACAACCCATATTCTTTTGAATTCCAGATATGATTCACATCCTGACGGATTAGGTAATCAGAGTGGAGAACTGGGGCATAATATTATGGACCATCATTTCAGAGCTGGTGCCAGAGCTAAATCTGAATTATTTGGCGATAAATATTTTAAAGGCAGAAGGCCTAATGGAATTTATGTTCCTAGGTTCAGAAATATTGACAATGCAACCAAAAGAAAGGACTTTATAAGGGGTTACGGTTATCAGGGTGGTGGTGGAAGGCAAAGCTTCGGTGCTTTAGTAGCAGAAGAGGCTTTCCTGATGGGTGCACAGTCAAAAGATCAGTTGCTTGAACCAGGACCATGGTCTATGAACCTGCTGGGCTTTGGTGAAACATTACCGTATCATGAAAATAAAGTTGAATTAGATTACAATAGACTGGATAAATGGGGACTCCCCGTTCTTAAGTTTGATGCAGGCATTAAGACCAATGAGAAAAATATGCGCCTGGATATGATGAACGCCGCAGCGGAAATGCTTGAAGCTGCAGGTCTGAAGGAAATCACCACCTATGATGACGGTTATGCCTTAGGTCTTGGTATCCATGAGATGGGCACAGCCAGAATGGGTCTGGATCCAAAAACTTCCGTCCTGAATAAATGGAATCAAATGCATCAGGTATCCAATGTCTTCGTTACCGATGGTGCCTGTATGACCTCTGCCGCCTGCGTGAACCCTTCCCTGACTTATATGGCACTTACAGCCAGGGCTGTTGATTATGCTGTCAAGCAATTGAAAAACAATAATCTGTAATTATTTATATTTTTCCTTATGCAACGTCGTGAACTTTTAAAATATACAGGTATGGTTATTGGATTTTCAGCTGCAGCTGGATCCTTAACTACTTTGGTAACATCTTGTAAACCAAGTGATAAAAATGCAGAAACGGATACAAGTGAAAAGGATAACTGGATACCTTCAACTTTATCAGCGGAACAGTTTGCCTGGGTAACCCTCATTGCAGATACTATGCTTCCAAAAACTAAATCTCCCTCTGCTTCTGAATTGGGTGTTGACAGATTTGTTGACTTACTTTTAACCGATTGGGCAGCGCCTGATACCAGGCAGATTGTACTAAACGGATTAGATAATTTTGATTTGAAAGCCAAAGAAAAATTAGGAAAATCTTTTGTCGGAGCATCAGAAACAGAAAGGACAGATTATTTAAATGCCCTGAATACAGAGATCAGAGAGGCTATCAAGTTATTACCACCGGGGGTAAAGCCCATCCCTTCCCATCAGTTTTTCATGGTGCTAAAAGATGCCATCTATAAAGGTTATTTTGCAAATGAACAGCTTTGTACAGAAATACTGGTTTACGATCCGATTCCCGGCGTTTTTAAAGGTTGTACTCCCCTTAAAGATACTAAGGGGTTGGCGTATGCGCCAGTTTGACGTACTTCTTACCTTTCTTATGATTTTTATTCAGTAAATAGTTCGATGTTATGAAACATTCTGTTTGTCACTGGTGCTTTCGCGCGTTTTATTCGCTACCGGAATTTTGTAAAGAGGTAAAGGCACTTGGTTTTGAATCTGTGGAAATTTTAGGTCCGGCCGACTGGAAAGTGGTCCGAGATGCAGGTCTGACCTGTGCTGTTGGTATGGATAGCTTTTGTAATATTTCAAAAGGGTTCAATGATCCAAAAAATCATGCCTTTTTACAAGAAAATTATGTAAGGTTTATCAGACAGGCAAGTGAAAATGGAATTCCGTCTGTTATTTGTTTTTCAGGGAACAGAAATGGAATTTCTGATGCTCAGGGTTTAGAAAATTGTGCAAGAGGGCTTGATATGCTCACCAGGGAGGCTGAAAAATATGGTGTTAAATTAATTATAGAATTACTGAATAGCTATATCGATCATGCCGATTATCAATGTGATCATACTGCCTGGGGGGCATCGCTGGTTCAAAAACTGGGATCTCCAAATTTCAAATTATTATATGATATTTACCATGCACAGGTAATGGAGGGTAATATCTGCAATAATATTATCAAGTATCATGAAGTCATAGGGCATTATCATACAGCAGGTCTTCCAGGCAGAAATGAAATTGATGAAAGTCAGGAGCTTTATTACCCATATATTATAAAGACTATAAAAGAAACCGGATATGATGGCTTTTTAGGTCAGGAATTTATTCCAACATCCGGTAAACCATTAGAAAGTCTGCGAAAGGCAAAAGAACTTTGTACCGTTTAATCTTTATTTTTATATGTAATATGCTAAAAGTGGTTGTCTGCATGGGGCATCCACTTTTTGGTTTTAAGAAGCACCGGATACGCTAAATATTATAAGTTTACATCCTTTTCCTATACCTTTGTTTTTTAATCTTTCATCAAATACAAATTGAAAATGAATATCAGGCTTGAAGCTTTACTTAAAGACCGTATTCTAGTTATAGATGGTGCTATGGGCACTATGATTCAACAATATAAACTGTCTGAAAAAGATTATCGGGGTACCCGATTCGAAAATCATCCCCATGATATCAAAGGTAATAATGAGATTTTAGTTTTCACACAACCTCATATCATTGAAGCAATCCATCGAGCTTATCTCGAAGCGGGTGCTGACATTCTGGAAACAAACACTTTTGGTGCAACAAAAATAGCTCAGGCCGATTATCACCTGGAACATCTCGCTTATGAAATGAATCTTGAAGCTGCTAAAATTGCAAGAAAAGTAGCAGATGAATTTAATGCAAAATATCCTGAAAAACCCCGATTTGTCGCTGGTGCACTAGGGCCAACCAACAAAACAGCTTCTTTGTCACCCGATGTGAATAACCCCGGTTTTAGAGGGGTCACTTTTGATGAATTAAAAGAGGCTTATTATGAACAGGCCAAAGGGCTAATGGACGGAGGATCAGATGTTCTTATCGTCGAAACTATTTTTGATACCCTGAATGCAAAAGCGGCTTTGTTTGCAATCGAAGCTTTGTTTGAAGAGGCAGGTAAAAAATTACCTGTGATGATTTCGGGTACCATTACTGATGCCAGTGGAAGAACCCTTTCAGGTCAGACAGTTGGCGCTTTCTGGGCTTCCATAAATCATGTACCACTCCTAAGTGTTGGCCTGAATTGTGCTTTGGGTGCAACAGAAATGAGGCCTTATTTGAAAGAGTTATCGGAAATTTCTGATTGTTATATTTCAGCATATCCCAATGCAGGTCTTCCAAATGAATTTGGCGAATACGACCAGGGGGCATCCGAAATGAAACAATATATAAAAGAATTTGCCTCGTCCGGGTTTGTAAACATAGTTGGCGGCTGCTGCGGTACAACGCCTGATCATATCAGGGCAATGGCTGAAGCAGTCTCAGATATCCAGCCCCGAAAAATACCGGATATTCCGCATTATACTACCTTAAGTGGTCTGGAACCACTGGTAATCCGTCCTGAAACCAATTTTGTGAATGTCGGGGAAAGGACGAATGTAACCGGATCTAAACAATTTGCACGATTAATCAGAGATAAAAATTATGCAGATGCCTTGAAAGTGGCTCAACAACAAGTAGAAGGCGGCGCTCAGATTATTGATGTAAATATGGATGAAGGTTTGCTCGACTCTGAACAGGCAATGGTTGAGTTCCTGAACCTTGTCATGTCTGAACCCGAAATTGCAAAATTGCCCATTATGATAGACTCCTCTAAATTTTCTGTCATTGAAGCTGGTTTGAAATGTGTTCAGGGTAAATGCATCGTTAATTCTATATCTTTAAAAGAAGGAGAAGAAGCTTTTCTGAACCAGGCAAAACTGGTTCGCAGATATGGTGGAGCTGCGGTTGTCATGGCTTTCGATGAAGAAGGTCAGGCTGATACTATTCAACGAAAAGTTGATATTTGCAAGCGTGCTTATGATTTGTTAACTGATAAAGTTGGATTTATACCAGAAGATATCATTTTTGATCCTAATATTTTTGCCGTGGCAACAGGTATTGAGGAACATAATGATTATGCTGTCTATTTCATAGAAGCAACCAGACAAATTAAAAAGCTTTGCCCGGGTGCTAAAGTTAGTGGCGGTGTGAGTAATATATCTTTTTCTTTCAGGGGAAATGAGGTTGTCAGGGAAGCTATGCATACCGCCTTCCTCTATCATGCTGTTCAGGCAGGCCTCGATATGGGAATCGTAAACGCTGGTATGATTGATATTTATGCCAATATTGAACCTGATTTACTTGAAAAAGTGGAAGATGTTTTGTTTAACAGGAGGCCTGATGCAACAGAAAGACTGACAGACCTGGCTATGTCACTGAAAGGAGATTCAGGAAAATCCTTGCAAAAGGACCTTTCATGGCGAAATCAACCCGTTAATGAAAGACTTAAATATGCCTTAGTTAAAGGTATTACCGAATTTATTGACGAAGATGTGGAAGAGGCAAGAATCCAGGTGGCAGAACCTCTTTCTGTCATTGAGGGACCTCTTATGGATGGCATGAATTATGTGGGCGATCTTTTTGGTGAAGGTAAAATGTTCCTTCCTCAGGTGGTGAAGAGTGCCAGGGTCATGAAAAAAGCCGTAGCCTGGCTTACCCCTTATATTGAGGCTAATAAATCAGGCCATAGTAAAGCTAAAGGAAAAATATTACTGGCAACCGTAAAAGGGGATGTTCATGATATTGGAAAAAATATAGTAGGGGTTGTGCTGGGTTGCAATGATTATGATATTGTTGACCTCGGTGTCATGGTTCCAGCTGAAAAAATTCTTCAAAAAGCGAAGGAGGAGAAAGTAGATGTTATTGGATTATCCGGGTTGATTACCCCTTCTTTGGATGAAATGGTTCATCTGGGGAGCGAAATGGAAAGACTTGGGTTTACGATACCTTTACTTATTGGGGGGGCAACTACAAGCAGAACCCATACCGCTGTAAAAATTGAACCTAAATACAATGGTCCGGTAGTGCATGTATTAGATGCTTCCAGAGCGGTTGGGGTAGTCAGTAACCTGCTCAGTGTACAAGGCGATGTCCGTAGTAATTTTATATTGGATGTCAGGGCTGAAAATAATAGGATCAGGGAACAGCGGGTAGGACGGGAGCAGGTAAAACAGTTTCTTCCTATCTCAGAGGCCAGAAAAAATAAATGGACAACAGATTGGGAAAATTACAGTCCACCTGTACCCAAACTCGAAGGTATTCAGCAATTATCGCCGTTCCCATTACGAGATTTGGTTCCTTATATTGATTGGACTCCATTTTTCAGTTCCTGGGAGTTAGCAGGAAAATATCCTGATATATTTGAAGATACTTTTGTGGGTGAAGAAGCAAAAAAATTATTTCAGGACGCCAATGCCATGCTGGAAAAAATAATTGAAGAAGACTGGCTGGAGGCAAGAGCTGTCTGGGGCGTTTTCCCGGCAAATCAGGGGGAAGAAGATGAAATTATCATTTATACAGATAATACAAGGAAAGTTGAAAAAATGAGACTTCTTTGGTTAAGACAACAACTAAAAAAAGCGCCTGGTCAGCCTAACCGTTCCCTATCCGATTTTATTGCACCTGTCGGTATTCCTGATTATATTGGCTCTTTTGCTGTTTCGGCTGGATTTAATATCGAAAAAATGGATACTTTTTTTCTTACCCATCTGGACGATTACCAATCTATTTTGCTAAAAGCACTTGCAGATAGACTGGCAGAGGCTCTGGCTGAAAAATTGCATGAAATGGTAAGAATGGATACCTGGGCTTATGCTAAAAATGAATCGCTGAAAATGAATGATCTGATTAAAGAATCTTATCAAGGTATCAGACCCGCACCAGGATATCCCGCTTGTCCTGACCATTCGGAAAAAGAGAAATTATGGGCACTCCTGGAGGTAGAAAAACGAACAGGTATTACACTCACGGAAAGCTTTGCCATGTATCCTGCAGCATCCGTAAGTGGCTGGTACTTTTCTCATCCTGCTTCTACCTATTTTGGAGTGGGTCAAATATCTAAAGACCAGGTAGTTGAATATGCAAATAAAAAAAATATGCCTCTTGATTGGGTTGAAAAATGGCTTTCTCCAAATTTAAATTACACCCTCTGAAATGGAAGACTGGGAAATTGATTTTGAATGGCTGCGTATCAGAAACCAAATAAAAGAGTCCTTTAAAAAATCTGAATTGCCAGACTTAAATGCTGTATTACTTTTAATTGGTATTCAAATCCTCGGGAGATGGCAAAAAGCTTATTCGAAAGAGGAAAAACAAGATTTAATGCATATTGCTATTTGTGAATTATTAAGTCAGGAAGGGATTTACATTTTTAAAGGGAGAGATGAAGATGGCTGGCCACATTATGACAGCGTTTCCAAGTCACCAGTGGAGGGACCGGAAGCACAGGAAAGATATTTAATAATCCAGATTATCCGTTTTTTTCAAATCCTAGATGCTGAAAATAACGAGCTTTTAAGAAAAAATACACTTTAAATAAAATAATTCATATTTTTGGTGTATATTCAGATGGTTGTAATGTACAATTAACAATTATTTATGGAATTAGTCATTCCGAATAAATGGGAAGGGGAACACGACATTGTTTCTGCTTGCGTACGTAGAGAAAAATGGGCTCAGCAGGCACTCTATGAGGAATACTATGCGCGTATGATGGGTGTTTGTATGCGTTATGCCAATAACGAAAATGATGCGCTCGATATAATGCATGAGGGTTTCATTAAAATTTTAAGGAGTATTCATTCTTTTCAACCAGGAACTTCCCTTATATCATGGATCAGACGTATCATGGTTAATACTGCCATTGATTATTATCGGGCTAATATCAGAAGAAGAACTTCTGACATGGATGAGGCAAATAACATGATAAGTTTTGATACAGATGCAGTTAGCCGTTTTTCGGAAATGGAAATACTGGAAGCTGTACAACAATTATCTCCCGCATACAGAGCCGTTTTTAATCTTTTTGTTATAGAAGGTTATTCACACAAGGAAATCAGTCAATTACTGGATGTCAATGAAAGTACCTCCAGGTCAAATCTGGTGAAGGCAAGACTTAAATTACAAGAAATATTATTGAAGCAGGGGTGATTATGGAAGAGGAAAAATTAGATCAATACGTTAAAAATAAATTGAGTTCTTTAGAAACAGATGTTCCTAAGGATGCCTGGAAGGCGTTTTCTGATAAATTGAAAAATGCTGAAACGGAGGATCATTTAAATTGGGAGAAAAAATTTGACCTGAACATTTACAAAAAACTAAATCAATTTATTTTTCCGGCAAATGATAAATATGGCTGGGGATATTTTAATGAATATTATGGCAGGGTAAAGCGCAATGAAAAGAAAATAATAGTTTTTAAGGCTATGGAAATAACAATGGCCTTTCTTTTATTTATAACAACCCTTCAAAGAGATTTCTTTTCTCCTTTTCCGCAGATAATTTTATCAGATAATAATGCTGCACCTGTTTTGGCAATCAGGGGGAATGATAATTTATCCTTAGCTTTACTGGAAAATAAAACAACAGAAGGGGGAAGTATTGAAAAACAGCAAGTCAAGGACAGAATTACAAACACTCAATTGCATAAATATGATAATGAGGTGCTTAAAACCCTTAAAGATGAAAATCTTTTTTCGGTTGAACCAATACCTGTTATCAAACCAATGGAACTAACAACTCCGAAAAAATCAGTTTCTCTTTCTTCTTTTTCTAATATTGAACAGTTACCCACCTTGAATTCGATGAATATCCCTTTGAGTCCAAGGAAAATTTACATTCGTAATATGCTAGATTTCGGGAAATGGCATCTTACACTGTTAACCGGACTGGATGGAGATAATGTATTTACGCCAGAGAATATCAGGTTTAAAGTACCACAAATCACCCGTAATTCTCCAGGTTTTCATGTAGGATTTTTACTGAGCGAGGGTGCAAACAGGTTAGAAACCGGTTTTGGATTTATATATGCGCATAAGGAATATAATGCACCTCGGATTACTTTTATTCAGGGAAGTCTTAGAGATGGATATACCTCGGAACAGTTGAAAAAAATTCAATTGAATCTTCTTCAAATACCTGTTTTTACCCGTTATAATGTAGTTAATAACGATAAATGGAAGCTTTATGCATCCATTGGTGCAACGGCACAACTAACCATGGCTGCCAATTATTACATTGTACATCCTGGCTTTTTCCCTTCTACAGTTGGATTGACAGGGAAAAATAGTAGCGTATATCAAAATCTTGAAGAAGGACTTTTGCAAGGTGGAACCTTACTTGACAATGTTTACTTATCTTTGGATTACGGTATTGGTGTTGAAAAAGTAGTTTCTTCGCGGGCAAGCCTGTTTATACAGTCCGGTTATCAGCAATTTGTGGGTCATGTAAGCAAAGGAATTGGACCTTACAACGATCGTATTTCAACCTTTTCACTACAATCAGGAGTTAGATTCAATCTTTTTCAGCCCGATAAGTAAGGTATTATTTTAATATGGCATCGTAAATGGATTGTTGAATGCGGGGTCTAATATTCAGGTCGTAGATTGCTCTGCTTTCTCTTGTAGGATAAACTCTATTTGATAAAAATATATAAATGAGTTCTGTTTTTGGATCTATCCAAACGAAGGTGCCGGTGTACCCGCTATGACCAAAACTTTCGGGTGATGCATCTTTAGCAACTGTACTTTTTCCGGGAACATATTGTACCAATGGTTTGTCAAATCCTATACCCCTATAGTTATCCGGGCAATATTGACAGCGGGTAAATTCATCAAAGGCTTTTTCTTCAATGATTCTCTCACCACCATAAATCCCTTTATTCAGATACAACTGCATCAGTTTTGCCAGATCATTTGCTGATCCAAAAAGACCGGCATGACCTGAAACGCCATTTAACATAGCAGCTCCTTCATCATGCACATTTCCCTGCAATAAGGTCATTCTGAAAAAAGTATCTCTTTCAGTGGGTACTATTTGCGTTTTATTAAAATATCTCAATGGATTCCAGGTCAAGGTATGAGCCCCCAATGGTTTATAAAATTGATCTTTAATATATGTTTCAAAGTCCTGACCTGTTTGTGCTTTAACAACCCCTGGCATCAAAATGAAGAAAAAATCGGAATAAACATATCCTGGTTTTGCATTTAATGGCGATTTAAATATATAAGAGGCCATTTTGTCCGGATATTTATGATGGAGCCATAACCCGCCAGGTACATTGATATCATAATTTTTGGATGGATTTAATTTAAAGGTACCCGGTTTAAATCGATAATCGTTATTTCGGTTATTATCCCAATGATTCTGCCATGGATTTCTGCTATTACCTCTTAATGTTCCTTTCCAAAAAGGAATCCAGGCTCTTAACCTGGCCTGGTGCGTCAGTATATCCCGCATTTTGAGGTTAGCCTTATTCGAACCTGCTGAAGCCGGTAAATAGATGCTTAAAGGGGCATCCAGATTTAAGTTGCCTTCTCCATACCATTTTAATAAAGCAGCTAATCCGCTGCTTATTTTAGTAACCGATGCCATATCATATAAATCATTAGTTGACAGTTTTTGAGTTCCCTCATACGTATGGTTACCAAAAGCTTCATGATATATTACTTTTCCCTTCCTGGCTATTAAAACCTGAGCACCTGGAAAAGCACGAGCAGCAATGCCTTCCTCAATAATGGATCTGATACTATCCTTTAAAATCATTGGATTCATATCAACGGACTCTATGGGTGCAAACCCTAATCTTCCACCACTTAATGCATGATTATTTTCCATTAACATACCGCCAAAGATAAGCTGAGCAGCCAGGGATTGATGCCAGTAACCGGACAAAGTCTGAATGTCAAATCCATCAGAAAGGCTGTTTTTTTCAAATGCGTCCAAATATTTTTTTTCAAAATTTACGGAGGTAAATGAAATGCCGTTAAATAAAGATGTTATGTTTTTCCATTTCTCCTGATTGAATGCCGGATCACTCCATAACTCAATGATGAAGGTATTATCTCCCGCTTTTTTTCGGGTTTCTACCCATTGTTGTAACGGTAGTAAATCAGAACCGAGAGGTAATTGAAAATGCTCAACTTGGGTATATTTATCCAGCTGCTCTTTAAAATGAGTAGTTTCAACCATTGGGGTGCCTAAAATCAAATGAGAAATGCGCAGGGTTGCTAACTTCTTCAAAGGAATAGTCCCATTTATTCCAGGTTTCCATTTAATTTCTCTCAAGGCAACCTGATAAGCATTAAAGTCATTTGACTGAGCAAATGAAATCGAATTATTGATCAGCAGAATAAAAAAAAGCAGGACGTATTTGAAGCATTGCATTTTCAAAGGTATTTTGTTTAACTTAGCTGAAAAGTACAAATTAGTGGTGATTTTAACCATATCAAAGCAAAGTTTTAGGAAAAATTAATCCTGATGATGAGAATTCGTGTATTTATTTTAAGTGTATTATGCTATACTATGTTGTGTCTTCATCCTTTAATGGGACAAAAAGCACTCAAAAAGCAGCGTAGGGAATTATATGACCTCGTTCATAATTCAAGTGTCTTTAGCCAGTTTTTTACTGGTTTTTTTATTGAAGATGCTGTCACAGGGGAGATTTTGTTTGAAAAAGACGCCGATAAATATTTTACACCTGCCTCAAATGTAAAATTGATTACCTTTTACACCGCTTTAAATGTTTTAGGTGATAGCTTGAATATCTGGAGAGTAGCTGAAAAAGATGGACAGTTAATCATTCAGGGTACTGGAAATCCTCTGTGGAGACACCCTGCTTTTCTATCTGTTGAACAACCCGAACCCTGGAAAACTTCAGGACTACCTGTTCAACTTTCCTTTGATAACTGGAAAGGAACCCGCTTTGGATCAGGCTGGTCCTGGGCTGATTATCCTTATTATTATCAGGTAGAAAGAAGTCCTATACCAGTGCATGGTAATTATATCCGATTTAAAAGAGATAGTTCAGGCAAGTGGACGACATCACCCGGTCAATGGTTGAATGAGGTAGCTCTCGAAAAGGAAAACAAGAGTTTAAAACCAAGGATTTACAGGGAAGAGGCTGATAATAAATTCATGGCTAACAAAGTAGCTTTTGATACCTCTTTCAATTTATTGGTACCCTTTAGAACAAATCCGGAGACCATTTTGAAAATTTTCAGGGAGGATATCCAGCAGCCAGTTTCACAATTTAAGCTGAATGCTCACAGTGACCTTACGTTTACTGATTATAAAATCCTGATGCCAGATACATTGTATCGTTTTTTTATGCAAGAAAGTGATAATTTTATTGGGGAACAACTGATGATTCTGTGTTCAGACAAAAAATTTGGTTATCTGGATCCCGAAAAATTCATCGCTTTTGCCAGAGATTCCATTCTTTTCGATTTGCCACAAAAACCAGTCTGGGCCGATGGTTCCGGACTTTCAAGATATAATTTGTTTTCGCCAAAAGATATGGCGTTTATTTTAAAAAAGTTACTAAACATGATGCCACAGGAGCGATTATTTAGCTTGTTACCGGCCGGGGGTGTTTCAGGAACTATTTCAGGATCTTATAAGGGACAAGGCAAGCCATTTGTTTATGCTAAAACGGGCTCATTGTCAAATAATCATTGTTTAAGTGGATATGTAGTAACAAATAGTGGCAAAGTTTTGATTTTTAGTTTTATGAATAATCATTTTGTGGAAGGCAGTACCATTGTGAAAAATGAGATGAATAAAGTATTAACTTATTTAAGGGATACCTTTTAAAATTATCCAATGAAACCACTTCAACATATACCATCTTTTGCCGAGCTAAAATTAACACACGAAGCTATAGCACCTATGATTCACAGGACACCTGTCATGACAAATGAGTACATTAATAAACTTGTAGGGGGATCTATTTATTTTAAATGTGAAAATTTTCAGAAAATTGGTGCCTTTAAAATGAGGGGAGCTGCCAGTGCCGCTTTGCGGTTATTGGAGGAAAATAAGCATAAGGGTATGGCTACTCATTCCTCTGGCAATCATGCACAGGCAATTGCAAGGGCAGCTCAGGTTTTGGGAATTCCAGCCTATATTGTTATGCCTGAAAATGCCCCCCGCATCAAAGTTGAAGGTACAAGGGCTTATGGCGCCCAAATTATCTTTTGTGAGCCTAATCAACTGGCCAGGGAAAATACACTGGCGGAAGTAGTTGAAAGAACAGGTGCACAATTTATTCATCCTTATGACAATTATGATGTAATCGCCGGACAGGCATCTGCCGCATTAGAATTACTGGAGGATATTCCTTCGCTTGATGTCATCATCACACCTGTGGGCGGTGGTGGATTGCTTAGTGGAACGGCACTGGCATCTCATTATATCAGTGCTGATATCATTGTGCTCGGAGCGGAACCAAAACGGGTTGATGATGCCTTCCGATCGTTAAAAAGCGGTCATATTGAGCAAAATATCAGAACGGATACTATAGCAGATGGACTTCGAACTACCCTAGGTGAACGAACGCTTGAAATAATTAAAAGACATGTCACCGACATCCTGACAACTGAAGAGGAAGATATTATTCATGCCATGAGACTTATATGGGAACGGATGAAAATCATTATTGAACCTTCCTGTTCCGTACCATTAGCAGCCATTTTAGCAAATAAGGATACCTTTAAAGGAAAGAAAACAGGTGTCATACTAACAGGTGGCAATGTCGATTTAGGGAACCTTCCGTTTTGAAGACGTTCTAAGGGTGGGTCTGATAATAACCCGGTCTAAATTACTTTGACTTTTTCGGATATTATTGGAATCTCCCATGGCATTACCAACAGTCTCTTTATTGTCAAAAAAACTACAATCAATAAATAAAGGATCTCCTGAATCTTCTTCTACCTGATTATAAATACAGGAACCTCTGACGTATGCCAGATTAGAAGCAAAATCGGAAAAACTTACCCTGGGGCTTGTAACAGATCCCTTTTCCGCTTTATGGTAAATGGCACCGCCAAAAGTAGCCTGGTTCTGAGTGAAAGTGGTGTGTTTTATGTCTAATTGAACGATACTTCCTGCATGGGCGTAATGATAAATGGATCCGCCCTCAATTTCTGCTACATTATGTTGAAAAACACAATTATCTATAAATATGGAAGAATTACATCCTGTGCTGGAAAAGAGGGTAATGGCACCGCCATATAGGGCATGATTATCTAAAAATAAACAGTTTTTGATCCAAAGATTACATTTTTTTCCGCTTGATGTATAAAAAATACTTCCTCCAGAGGCGTTGCGGTCAGCTGCTTGAGAGGAAATATTAGCCATTCCATTTTTTAGGGTAAAACCATCCAAGACCACCTGTCCATTTTCCAGGTCAATAAAAAAAATGTTGTGTGAATTATCCTCCATATTGGTCTTGTTACCAATTTCTCCTGAAAAAATAGTCTGATGCTCATAAAAATCTCTTTCTGATATTTCTTTTTCATTTCCTGAAAAACCGCCAAAAAGCTGAACAGATTTGTCAATAAAAAATGGAATTTTCCGATTTCCCGTTTTTGAAGGATAATAAGTACCTGCTTTAACCCATATCTGGTCTGTTTCACCGGCAATACCAATAGCAATCTGCAAATTAGATAGCGCATTTTCCCAACTTTCCCCATTCCCTTTACCTTCTGGCGTTATAAAAATAGTTTTTGTAATTCCCTTTTCCGGAAAACATAAAAAACAAAGAATAAATAAACAGATGATTGCTTTTTTCATAAGGTTTATGCCTTTTTCAAGGTATGATTTCACTAATAATATAACACTTAATATAGTATAAAAATTATATGTGTTAAGGATTAATTTTTTAATATTAATTTGCAAATAAAAATTTGTATTTTACACTGAAAATTATAGATTGTTACCAACTAATTCGTATGTGATGATGAAAATTTACCAGATTAATTTAAAATCATACTCCTTCATTTTGGTTGCGATGTTTTTATCCATGAAATTGGCTTCACAGGATATTCATTTCACTCAGTTTTTTAGGAATCCCTTACTAGTTTCACCAGGTTTATCAGGTGTTTTCAACGGTGATACCAGATTCATGTTTCAGGCCAGAAATCAATGGCGGGAAATTCCGGTGGACTATAAAACGGTCACCCTCTCCTTTGACACTAAATTACCCTCATTCCTGGAAGATGATGAATTCTGGTCCTTGAATGGTGGTTTGAATTACGATCTGGCAGGCGACTCAAGATTACAACAGACGGGCTTTTTTATTGGCGGGGGTTATACCAAAAAATTTAGTCCAAAAGTTTTTGGAAGTTTAGGATTAAATATCAGTGCCAACCAAAGAGGATTTGATCCGGGTGCCTTACTTTTTGATCGTCAATATGATCCATCTATTAACGGGGTTAATTCATCTGCTCCGAGTGGTGAAGGATTATGGGATTTGTCCAGTGTGTTTTTTGACGCAGGTCTTGGCGCAAATATTCGCATCCAGGCCGATCAGACGGGTCAGTTGGTTGATCTTCTAAACAAACGCAGTAAACTTGATATTGGTGTTGGGGTTCATCATTTACTTGCCCCTAATACAAGTTTTTTTCCCGGTTCCGTCTCCAAAATCCCAATGAGGTTAAACCCTTATCTGATGGCTGTCATTCAGCTTTCAAATAATATAGATCTTACCTCCAATCTTATTTATGTCACACAGGCAGCTTATAGGGAATGGATGGCAAGTGCCGGATTCAGAGTATATCTGGATAAAAATCCGGGAAACACCTTTGCGATAGATCTAAATATAAATTATCAACAAAGGGAAATTGGAAATCGCATAGCACCGTCTGTCGAAATGCTGTATCGAAATATCAGAGCAGGATTCAGTTATGATATCAATCTTACTAAAACAGGCGTTCTACCGGCTGGTCAGGCAGATCCTGAAATATTTGTGCATTACATCATCAAAAAGATACCGCGTTTTAAAACGATAAGAGTGTGTCCTCTGATTTAATGAAATTCAACATTTGTTTTCCACATCTGTATGTGACAGATTTTAAAAAGTTATCTATATGCGAATTAATTATTTGACCATATATAAAAAGCTTCTACTGAGCTTTTCAATGTTTTACCTTCTTCTTCCCATTACCTATGGCCAGAAACTGGAGAGTTGGATTAAAGCAGGAGATCATTCCTATTTTGTTGAAAAAGATTATCGTACTGCATTCAACTATTATCAGGCAGCTACCAGCTATGATTCTACAAAAGTAGATATCTGGTTTAAAATGGCAGAATCAGCCAGGAATATGCAAGGGTTACAAACTGCCAGATCTTTTTATAACAAGGTATTTAGTTTTCCTGATTCTGTGTTGCAGGCAGATTATTTTTACTATTCCGCATGGGTCAATATGCGACTGGGGGAATATAAAAGTGCGCAATCAAATATCCAGTCTTTTTTTAGAAAAGCAAAAGAGGGAAATCCATTAAAAAGTCAGGCAATGCTTTTAGAGGCGAATTGTAATAATATTTTAAAGAATTACGCCAGTTATCAAAATATTCCGGATCGAACAAAAAAGCTATCTTCTTCAAATGATTGTCTGGAAGCAGAATTTGCCGCAGTACCTTTTAAAGACCATATTATTTATTCCAAATTTTCTGAAAGGAACAGAGTTACCGACAAAAAGGATACGGTTGCCTTTAATTCCAATTTACGTTTAATGACTAACAACAAAGGTGATACCACCTGGATGCCTCAGATTGCTGTTACCAATAAACTTATTTCCGGAATAAGCTTCCTTCCGGGAAATACAGGCTTTTATTATTGTTTGTGTGACAAAGTAAACTTGATGGATGTCCGGTGCGATATTTATTTCAGAAAATATCAGGAAGATGGAACCATAGGTGAGGCAATAAAAATTAGTGCCAATGCAGCTGGATATTCTACCCAACATCCTGCAGTTGGCAAAGATTTGAATGGAAATATATGGTTATATTTCTCTTCTGACAGACCTGGTGGAAAAGGGAAAGATGATTTATACAGAGGAAAAATGAAAGAAAATGGTGATGTAGAGGTGGTTGAAAATTTAGCTTCCCTAAACACTCCGGAAGAAGATGTTACGCCTTTTTTCCATACACCAACCCAACGTCTTTATTTCAGTACCCAGGGCAGATTCTCTTTTGGTGGATATGATGTTTATGCCACGTCCGAGTCAGCAAATGAATGGTTAAATCCTATGAATATGGGAACTCAGATGAATGCGTCATCTGATGACTTGTTTTTTACTCTGGATGAAAAAGGCGTAAATGGATGGTTGACTGTCAGGGGAGAAAAGGGTAGTGCCTGTACTACTGAAATTCCTGATGCCTGTTGTTATAACCTGGTTACCTGGGAAATGCCTGAAAGGAAGGTTAGAATCATAGCCCGAAATGCAAATGACTCAACCGTAATTAATGAAGCGGATCTTTCTGTGAAATTATTACCTGATGGTTTGGATGAAAAATTCAATATAGCTTATGGTAACTGGCCATTTATGACCTGGAATTCAGTTGATAATCATGCAGTGAGTATTCAAAGTGATGGTTTCGATCCTTTTCAGGATAATATCTCCATTCAGAACAAACCATATACCGGTGATACGGTTGAAATTGAGGTATATTTAAAACCTACTATAATTGAACTTCAGGTTTTAACATTTGATGACCGCACCAAAGAAGCTTTAAATGGTGCTACGGTTACCCTTTCCCAAATGATCATAAATCAACAGCCTGCAGTTAATACCCAAACCAATGCGAATGGAAATGCTTTTAATTTTTCGGTAATTCAAAATCAGAAATATAAATTGCTGGCGAGTAAGGAAAATTATGAGACCCTCGAAATGCCTATCAGTTTTACCTTAAGTGATGTTAAAGGATTAGGTCGGAAAATAACCATTGAGGTATATTTAAAGCCTCCGTTATCGTCACCTGTAGCCTTGTATTTTGATAATGATATTCCAAAGGCAAAGGAGATGAAGATAAAAGGTACTGAAAATTATATTGATTTAGCCAGTAAATATTATGACCAAAAAGAGTCGTTTGTTTCCAATTATACGCAGATACTTCCGGAAGCAGAGAAATTTGTATTGAAGGAACAATATGATCTTTTCTTTGACAGGGAGGTGAAAATGGGTAATATAAGCCTTGAATATCTAACAATGGCTATTGCCACCAAACTGGCGGAAGGGAAAAAAATGGAAATTACCCTGAATGGTTTTGCAAGTCCACTAGGAAATGCAAGTGCCAATAAATTATTGTCAGACAGAAGAATACAGACCATACATAATTATCTGCTGAATAGCAATGAGGGTAAATTAGCCGGATACATAAAAACAGGACAACTAAAGGTTATTAAGTCAGCTTTTGGTGAGGGTAGATCAGATAAAAAAGTATCCGATAATCCAAAGGATAAGCGAAATTCCGTATTCAGCTTAGTGGCTTCGGTTGAAAGAAGAGTTGAAATTTTAGTAAAAATTCTTAATTAATGTGGGCTATGAATCATTTCAAAAAAAATAAAAAACAAAGCTTTTTAAGCTTTGTTCCTATAAAATTATCATTCTTATTACCTGGTTTATTTCTTTTATTGCCATTCACAATTCAGGCAACCCATATTGTCGGTGGAGAGATAGGATATAAATGCCTGGGTGGAAACCAGTATGAAATAACGTTGAGGGTTTTCAGAGATTGTTTTAATGCTAATCCTACAGCCCTGTTTGATGATCCTGGCGTTATTGGTGTTTACGCGTCCAATGGATTAAGATTGAATAACATTTCCTTGAGACCCATAGGTAATGATACCCTTCGTGAAGGTCTGGATTCCTGCTATACTTCTTTCATCAATAATGTATGTGTCCATACCACCTTGTACAAAACAACGCTTACCTTAACACCCAGAGCAGGCGGTTATCATTTCGTTTACCAGCGATGTTGCAGAAATACAACTATTTCTAATATTGTAAATCCAACAGAGGCAGGGGCTACTTATGATATTTTATTGACAGAGGCTGCAATGCTCAAATGCAATTCAAGTCCTGTGGTTAATTCCTGGCCGCCGGTTTATGTTTGTGCGAATCAGGAACTCAATGTCAATTCAGCTGCCACAGATGTTAATAATGACTCTATTGCGTATAAACTTTGTGAACCTTTGATAGGTGGAACAATCCAGAGACCTCAACCTATTCCTCCTACAGGTCCTCCCTTTCAACCTATTACCTGGCAAGCACCAACCTATTCCCTCGCAAATGTACTGGGTGGTGACAAACCACTAACGATTGATATAAATACCGGGCTAATGAAAGGCGTTCCTCCTTTATTAGGTCAGTTTGTAGTTGGGGTTTGTATTGAAGAATACGATCGTGGTTCTAAATTATTGCTTTCAAGGGTCCGTCGTGATTTTCAATATAATGTGGTGAATTGTATTGTTCCCCAGGCATCATTTGAGGCGCCTGAAGCTATATGTACCGGAAGTGAACTGATTTTAAGAAAACAGAATTCAGGTGCAAAAAATGTGGAGTGGTATCTGGGGGATGCAGGAGCTGAAAAATTGGTTGCTAAAGGTGATTCTATAAAAATATCTTTTGATAAACCTGGTAAGCAAAGAATAACGCTTATTTTTGATAAAGGAACAGCATGCGAGAGTTCCTTTTCCAAAGATATTGAGGCAGTATCAATTGATGTTGCGAGCGTTCCTCCGGCAAATCAGCTTATTAAAGTCTGCAGAGGTAATGATTTAACAATAAATGTTCAAAATAAGGATACGAAAAGAACCATTTCCTTTGACTGGCAGACCAGTGGTAATTTGGTTTCAGGACAAAATACTTCTTCTGCAACATTTAAAATAGATGCGCCCTCTATTATTACATTGAATCTATTAAATTCATTAGGGTGTAAATCATCGTTGACTTTTCCTGTTTCGATTCATGAACCAATAATATCAGGTATTCTGAATGAAATGTTAATTTGCAGGAATGTAGCAACCCCTTCCAATCCTTCATTTAATACTGCCCTTAGCTACCAATGGTCACCCTCAACTGGCCTTAGTGATCCTGGAATAGGAAATCCGGTGATAACCATTTCCGAAAGTATATTATATAAAATTAAAGTGTCGGATGCTTCTACAGGATGTGACACAGTTATCTCCTTTAATGCCAGAATCCGGGTATTTCCGGAAAAACCAAATCTGCAAAATACAATTTTAGTTTGTTCAAATATTGCAGAAGAAGCAAACAAAAATTTTAATCCTGTTTTGAAATACAAATGGCTTCCTGCCGAAGGCTTGAGTAATCCTGATATAGGAAATCCAAAAATAACAGTTGCCGGCAATAAGACCTATCAGGTAAAAGTTACCGATCCGGTTACGGGTTGTGATACAACCATTGATGTAAATGTTCTGGTTAAACCTTTTGGTGCTAACCCAGGTATAGACAGTGTTTCAACCGTATGTTACAATGTCGGGAAATCAATTAATCCGGGATTTAATAATTCGCTGATATATTCCTGGAGTCCGGCCATTGGTTTAAGTGATACAGCCAGAGGTAATCCGGTAGTTACCCTAAAGGAAGCCAGAAACTATAAAGTGTATATTCGTAATCCTGCTTCAGGATGTGATACCACAATTTCCGTTCGGGTAGATGTTAGTCCAATGCTTCCCGTAGTAGCATTGGATACGACCCTGGACTTTTGTCCAGGGATTCCTAAAAAGGTTAAGCTTCCGGAAAGTCCACTGGTTACTTATGCATGGACGCCCGCCACTGGTTTGGATAATCCAAATACCGCTAATCCAACCTTTACGCTTAGGAATAATCAAATGTACACCGTAAAAATTACGGATCCCAAAACAAATTGTAATTTAATCTGGAATGTTAAGGCCCAGGTAAGTCCGGAAGCCATTATTTCAGCTGGAAAGGACACTACCCTTTGTAATTACGGGCCATATAGTTTAAATGCAAGTTCATCCATACCTCTGTCCTTCCAGTGGTCAAGATCTTCTGATTTCACCAGTAATCTTGGTAATCAGGCTACACTTAAAAGGGATACCCTGAGTAGGGGAGAATCTACTTTTTATCTTAAAGCTACTGATACTAAAGGTTGTTTATGGACCGATACCGTAGTGGTGAATGCTTCACCTGTGGAGGCTACTATGCCCGATAATTATATCGTCTGTAAACCTGTAGATCTTACCACCGTGACTATTAAAGATAATGACCCAGGCCAGGGCTTAAGGAACTACAGCTGGTTTCCGGTTAATTCAATTACTACCAAACCAAATGAAGGTCCCAATGCCATTTATAAAATAAATGCAACCACGTTGGTCAATGTAAATGTTGAGAATAAGTTTGGTTGTAAAAAATCGCTGGAAACCCAGCTGGAACTAATTGACATTAAAGTGAATATAGCAACTGATAAGGAAACGTTAATTAAAGGGAATAATGAAATTGCCAATATTTCCGTTACGGGATGTACAGATTGTGCTTATGCCTGGACCCCATCCGCTGGTTTAAATGCCACAAATACTGCTTCTGTAAGAGCAACGCCCCAGGACACTACTGTTTATAAGGTTGTAGTCACCAAAAAAGGATGTAAAGAGGAAAAAACCATCCGCATTAATGTAGATAATGTCAATTGCGGTGAACCGAATATATTCGTGCCCAATGCATTTACCCCGAATAATGATGGTAATAATGATATCCTGAAAGTAAGAGGGAGATGGATTTCAAAGCTTCAGTTTGTGGTCTATAACAGGTGGGGACAAGAAATGTTTTCCACAACCGATGTTGGTAATGGCTGGAATGGTTCTTTCAAAGGGAATGAAGTCGCACCGGATGTTTACAATTACTACCTGCAGGTTACTTGCCTCGATAATAAAACATTCACAAAAAGAGGGAATACGAGCCTGATAAAATGATTTTTCGGTTCAATAGCTGATATTTAATGAGAAATGGTAACCTTGGGTTGCCATTTCTCATTTTCGGACACATTACATTTTCATCGTGTTTTATATTAGATAAAATTTGTATATTTGTAATTATATTGATGATAAGGCAGGAAGGTTAAAAAACCTTTATGAGAAAATGAAAACTATAAAATGGGGAGAATAAACAAAGGTTGGTTTTACTCTTTTGCAAAAGATAAGGCGAAATATTTCTTTTTCATCTTGTTTTTTCATTTGTTTCTGTTTTCAAATTCGCTGTTTGCGACGCATATTGTTGGTGGTGAGATAGGTTACAGGTGTCTTGGGAATAATCATTTTGAAATAACACTGAGAGTCTTCAGAGATTGTTTTAATGCCGCAGATGGTGCCTATTTTGATGATCCTGCCTCGATTGGTGTCTTTAACAGGGAAGGACTATTGATATCTGTCTTTTCTCTCAGTCCTATCGGTAATGACACGCTTAGTGAAGGTTCAGATCCCTGTTTAACTATTTCCAGACCTGTTTGTGTTCATACTACCACATATAAGGATACGATAAATTTATTGCCCCGAATTGGTGGTTATCGGTTTGTATATCAGCGATGCTGCCGGAATCAAACTATTGTAAATATTATAAATCCCCTTGAAACAGGGGCTACTTTCGACATTTTACTGACGGAAGCAGCTATGATTGATTGTAATACAAGTCCAGTTATCAATTCCTGGCCTCCTGTTTACGTTTGTAACAACAGGCCTCTTATTGTAAACTCAAAAGCCACTGATGAAAATTTTGACTCCCTGGTTTACCGCTTTTGTACCCCATTTCAAGGAGCAACTTTTGCTATCCCCAAACCCGTGCCCCCTGATGGTCCACCTTTTGATACCATTGTCTGGGTTAGTCCTACTTATAGCCTTTCCAATATGATGGGTGGAAATTTTCCGCTGGTTATTGATTCAAAAACGGGCATAATGACTGGAATTCCTCAGACCCTGGGTCAATTTGTTGTAGGGGTTTGTATCGAGGAATATGATAAGGTAACCAAAACGTTGCTTTCACAGACAAGAAGGGATTTTCAGTATAATGTTGTGAATTGTACAGGCTCAAATGCTTCTTTTAATATAGCTGAAAAAATTTGTAAAAATTCCGAGGTCTTTGTTGCCAGGGAAAATCCTGAAGCCACAACTTATGAATGGTATCTGGGTGAGGGTGAAGACCAGGAATTAATCAGTCGTGATTTTTTAATTAAGTTGAAATTTGATGAGATTGGAACTTATGTGCTTACCCTTATAACAGATAAAGGACAGTTTTGTGAAAGCACGCTTTCCAGAAAATTTGAAGTAATTGGCAATGATGTTGATTTTAGTATTCAAAAAGTAGATTTTCCATGTGAGAATTTTTCAAGATTTACCTTGAAAAATCTTTCAATCAGTAGTAGCCGGGAACCTATATCTTATTCATGGCAGGTAAAGTTTGCCAACAGCTTGCTATCGAGTAATCTTGAAAATCCTGTGTTTGATATACCACTTGGTTCTTCAGGGACTATCACCTTAAAAATGACTACCCCATTTAATTGTACAGATAGTCTGACCAGCAATTTTACGACTTCTCCAAACGCTGGAAACGATTTTGATTTGTCTCTGCAAGACATCAATCTTTGTTTGGATTCTTTGGTGTTGACTGCCAGGGCAACCGTGCCGGTAAATCAAATTTTATGGGTGGATAAGGAAAATAACCTGTTGTCCAGAGGTATGACGATTTCCCTCTCATGGAGCTCTGTCAGACCCGATAAACTGATAGCCATAAATAATACTGGATGTCGGGATACCTTAGTTCTGAATCTCCAGAATGTTAAAAATATACCTGTTACACTGGCTTATCCGGATTCTTTAATTTTTTGTGATGTCAGATCAAAAAATTTTCTCCCGTCATTTTATGATCCGTCTGTTCCCCTTTCTGTTAAATGGTTTTCAAAGGATGCGAACTTAAAAAATGATACTGCCATTGCCCCATTGTTTGATTATCCAGCCAAAGAATATGTTTTTTATGCCACATTAAAAAATGCGCTGGGATGTGAGAAACTGGATTCTGTAAAATTAATTCCGGGATTGATTAGCTTGAAAGGTCCTGTTCCAATTGATACGATTTATTTATGTGCAAATAATGAATTTTCTTTGGATATAAAATTAAATCCATCTGCTTTTCAACCTGATTTTCAATGGACACCATCCTTTTTGATTAAACAAGGCCATGGAACTTCCTCTGTTGTCCTTGTTTCGGACAAATCTGAAAAATTGCAGGTAAAAATATCAAATAAGGTTGGATGTGTTGTAAATCTTGACTTTAATCTCAAAGTACAAACGATTAACCCATCGTTGGATACAAATATTATCCTTTGTAATAAAACACCCGTTGAATTAAATCCGGGATTTAATCCTTCTTTTGTATATGCCTGGTCACCGGGAATTGGATTAAACAGTCAAATTATTGGAAATCCGGTTTTTTCCTCTCCTATCAGCAGAAACTATTTAGTGACGGTCACTGATCCATCAAATAATTGTAAAGTTATTAAACAAGTTAAAGTTAAAAGAGGGGTGATAAATCAGGTATCTATTGGAAATGATACCTTGGTTTGTAAAACTGGCACCATGTCCCTTTTTGTATCGTCCGTCCAGCAAAATATAAATTATTCCTGGTTCAGAGACCGAAGTTTAAAGGAATCTATAGGATCAGGTTCTACTGTTTCAGCTAATTTAAGGCAAGGTAAAAATCAGTTTTTCGTTAAGGCATTAGATTCAATAGGTTGTGCACTAACTGATTCTATAATTATTCAGGCTGTTCCCGTTTTAGCAGGGATGCCTGCTTCCCTTATCTTGTGTAATTATCCGGATACCGCGATATTAAAGGTTACAAATTCAGATACCCTTCAAATACTTAACTTTGATTGGTATCCAAAAAACAACCTGGTTTCAAATTTGGGAAATAGTTCAGTGGGTAAATTTTTAATGCGTGATACTGGAAATATTAAGGTGATTATCAGCAATCAGTTTGGTTGCAAGACCGAATTGAATTCAATCGTTTCATTTTCAAATAATGCGGTACCGGTTCAGTTTACAGCTGGCAGGGATACAACTTTATGTGCTTATGGAAATATTGACCTTAAAGTGAGTACGAATATCCCCCTGCAATTGGAGTGGGCAAAGTCACCTTTGTTCGATTCTATTATTCAGCGGGGAAATGCGCTTAATTATGCATTGAAAAGAGGATTTAATTCGATATATGTCCGGGGTGAAAATAAGGATAAATGTATCTATCAGGATACCCTAAATATCCGGGTTTTCCCAGTTGAAGCATCTTTGCCCGGCACTTACAGCGTATGTCTTCCCTCAGATACGGTCAAAATACAGGTAACGGACAAGGATTCCGCCCAGGCTTTAAATTATTTATGGTCTCCTAACGGCATTATCAAGTCTGATCCTCTGGATGGACCTGTGGCTCTTGCTCAGATTAGTAAGGATACCACAGTTTCCGTTATGTTATTGAATAAATACGGTTGTGAATCTACCTTAACCACTGCATTGATTTTAGTTAACCCGGCGATCAGCGTTTCTGCCGACAAAGAGACACTTATTAAAAATAAGGGTGAAAAGGCGGTATTAA
>Ga0172376_10001843_pt1 | contig 26681 bp, 21 predicted proteins | sample Lak35m_FD_121114 | JGI IMG/M metagenome (GOLD analysis project Ga0172376, IMG submission 121114) | Freshwater microbial communities from Kabuno Bay, South-Kivu, Congo - kab_092012_35m | ecosystem: Environmental > Aquatic > Freshwater > Lake | place: Democratic Republic of the Congo: South-Kivu...
ATGGCCCCGTTCCCTCTCGCGGTCGCACGCGTGTGCGGCGCTCCTCGCGCTGCCCGCCATCGTGGGGTGTTCGGGAGGCGGCCCGGACGGTCGGCGCGTCGGGCTCGCGCACCGGGACGCGCAGGACGTTCGCGCCGCCAGTCGTGTGCCCGTCGTCGTCTCCGAGCCCAGGCCGTTTCGGGTCACCCAGCTCGCCGTCCACGGGCACCCGGGCGCCTCGCACCGGTCCGCACCCGGCCGCCTGCCGTCAGTCCCCGGGACAGGTCGTGCAGTGGGCACGTCGCCGGAGGCCCGTCCGGGAGAATGGCAGACCACCGCGGCGCAGACCGTCATCCCGTCGGTGGTGGCCGAACCGGCGGATCGGGATCGCGAAGCGATCGCTGCCGCGCACATCCGCGCGGCGCTGCGGGCCTACCTGACGGCGTTCAACCGGCATGACGCGAGCGGGCTGGCGGCCCTCTGGACCGCCGGTGGCACGAGCGTGGATCTCGCGTCGGGCGAGGTCACGGCCGGCCGCGAAGCCGTGCAGGGCGTGTTCGCGGCCCTCTTCGCCGAGGAAGAGTCCGCGTCGATCGACATCGACGTCGAGTCGATCCGGCCACTGCGCGAAGGGGTCGCGGTCGTGGACGGCATCACGCGGCTGTCATTCGACGGGGCGGACCCGACGCAGACGCGGTTCTCGGCGGTGATGGTCGAGGAGGATGGCCAGTGGCGGCTGGCGAGCATGCGCGAGGCATCGGCCTCGCAGGCGGCGCCGACGTCGTCGCCAGCGCACCCGTTGGCGGAACTCGGGTGGCTCGTCGGGTCGTGGGAGGACATCGGGGCTGGCGTGACCGCGGGCACGGCCTGCTTCTGGAGCGCGGGCCGTGGATTCCTCGTGCGCACGCATACGGTCACGTTCGACGACACTCCCGAGGCGCGACCCGCGCCCGGCGACGAGCGGATTCCGGGGCTCCTGCCGGCCGGGCCGCGGCGGCCGCTGGAGCTCACCGAAATCATCGGCTGGGATCCGCGCGAGCGGGCCGTCCGGTCGTGGGTGTTCACCTCGACCGGTGGCTTCGCCGAAGGGACGTGGAGCAGGGAGGCGTCGGGATGGAAGGTGCGTCTCGAGGGCCGCGGGGCCGACTCGGGCCTCACGTCTGTCTGCTCCCTCGTCCCGCAGGGCGCCGACGGCCTGACCGTGACGTACGACACCGACGCGCTCGCCCACCTGCTGCCGCCCGCATGCGACTTCGTGCGGACGGCCCGCGCGGAATGACCGCGCTCAGCGCTTCGTGCGGGTGCGGCTCGGCGAGGCCATCTGCGGCCGCTTGACGAAGTACACCTGCGGGTCGTCGATCACCCACGGCGTGCTCCACGTGCGGCCGTCGTCGCGTGAGCAGACGTTGAAGAAGAAGGTCTTGAACCACTCGGTGCGGTAGCCATACGGGTACTGCGAGGTGATGTGGTCGTCCATCGACAGGTCTTCGACGCCGGGCTTCGCGAAGTAGTGCACCATCCCGTCCGGTGAGAACGACAGGCCGAGCGTCCACCAGCCCATCTGGCCGATCTCGGGGCCGCGGATCTCACCCCCGCGCTTGCCCCCCCGAATCCGCAGGAACACCTTGTCCTCGGTCACGGTGCCGTCGCGCTGCCGCCCGCCCTTCTCGAGGCAGACGAACATTCCGGGCCAGTACTCCTCCAGTCCGAACCTGCCCTTCTGGGGATGATCCTTGCCCGTGATGATCGCGTGGGTGTAGCAGCCCGCGCGGAACCCGAAGCTCGGCCCGGACCGTTGCTCCCACTGCTCGAGCGGCGGCATGTAGACCCGCACGACCACGCTCGGGCTGTCGGCGGTGTGGATCCCCTGCCCGGTCACCCGCTGCATGTTGTAGATGAGGTCGTCCTGGTGCATCTGGTAGCTGATGCGTCCCGGGATGCCCGCGTTGAGCGTGGAGATGAGCAGGCCGTGCTCGCTCCCCTCGAGCCCCGTCGTCGGCAGGGCGATCCGCTTGACGACGTCGGGCGTGCCCCGCTTGGGACCTTCGAACCAACGGCCGTTGGCGCTCTTGCCGAGCGGGCCGCGCAGCCGCTTGTCCTGCTCCTCGGAGCTCTTCGGGTGGTTGTAGTGCCACTTCCAGTTCTCGTCCTCGAAGTCGTCGCCCACACCCTTCACGAGTGCGCCCGTGCCCGGCACGAGCACCGGCTTCTTCAGGGGCGCCGGAGGCGTCGGCGCCACGGGCGACGTGACGGCGGCGTCGGCTCTCACGGTGGCCTGCCGCGCGTCGGCGGACGGAGCGGCCGTCGCCTCGTCGCCGGATGCATCCGACGTGACGACGGCGGACTCGGTGGGCTCGATGGACTCGGGCTCGGACGGTTCGGGTGCCACGGGCGACGATGCGGTTTCTGTCGCCTCCGCGTCAGGCTCGTCGGGCGCGACCGCCGGCGGTGCCGAGTCGGTCGGCAGTTCGAGGCCGATCGCCGCTTCCTCGGCGTCGGCCTGGGTGTCGGCAGGCGGCAGCGCGATGTCGTCCGCACGCGGTCCCGACACGACGGTCGAGGCGACGAGTGCGGCGAAACCCAGAATCCACGCGCGTGCGGCGGCTGACATGGCGATGACTCCCCCCCGGGAACCGGCCGCGACTCCACGGGCGGCTCCCGCCCCGGCCGACCTCGTCCCGTCGTCGGGTCCATCGTCTTCCGCCACCGTGCGGCGCCACTTCGCCGCTGGTCACGCCGAGCAGTTCGTGCCGCCCGCCCCGTCTTCACACCCCGCGCCGGCAGCCCGCACTCGCTGGTCGCGCGCAGACCACGCAGATCGCCACGGGTGCCGGCCCGCAAAAAGGTCATCTGGCGTCATCGGTCGCGGTTCGTCACACACCTCTCCGTCGGATCGACGGATGAGGCCGGGTCGCCGGACCAGCCGTGACGTCCGTTCCATGAATGGGGTGCCGTCGTCATGCCGATCGCAAACCGCGTCGTGACCCACCGCGTCACCTGTCTGGCGCTCACCGCGGTTCTCGCGGCTGCCGCGCCCGCGCGAGGCGAATCACCGGCCGTTCCTCCGGGCCTGGTCGCCGCGCCCGGCAGTCGTCCGGCCCCGCGATCCCATCTGCAGCCGGTCGGTGAGGTCGTCGCCACCACGCCCCCGGTCGATGCGGGACTGAGGCTCACGCGCGCCCCGCAGGTGCTGCGCGACCAGCTCGCGCTCGAGCGCGGGTCCGGACTCGTCGTCGAGACGGTGCAGGCCTCGTCCGCCGCCGCCCGGGCCGGGTTCCAGGTCAACGACGTGCTCGTGCGCATCGACGACCAGTTGATGCTGCTTCCGGAGCAGTTCGCGGCCTTCCTCGAGGCGTCGCCCCGCGGCGTGCCGCTGGCATGCCACGTCCTGCGGGCCGGCAAGCCGGTCGTGATCGACCTCGATGCGCGCGACGGCGCGGTCCCTTCCGGCGCGGTCTCAGCGCCGCCACGGGATGCGCTGCGACCGGCCGCCTCCACGCTCGCGAAGCTGCCGCGGCTCGGGTTGCCCTCCGAGGCGCGCACGGCGCCCCCGCCACCGACCCTCGCGGTTCCCGGGAGCGGGTCGGGCGCGTCGGCTCCGCCCGCACCTCCGGTGGCACAGACGCTCGTCCGCAAGGATGCCGACTACCAGATCCGGCTGACTGCCGGGGACGACACGCGCCTCGTCGTGACCGACCGTGCGGGACGGCTCGTGTTCGACGACTGCATCGACACGCCCGAGGCCCGCAGCCGACTCCCGCGTGCGGTGCGGGAACGCGTGGAACGGATGGAGCAGCATCTCGAGGTTCGCGTTCCGGCGGGTGACCGCCCGGCCGCCGAGATCGGCCGCCTCGACGTGGCGCCGATCACGGTTCGGTGAACCACCGCGTCGCGGCCCCGCCGCCGGGAGTCAGCGCACGCCTACCAGCGCACCTGCGCGATGTCGCGCGACCATCCCCGCCCCGCGGTCGAGGATGACGACGTCGAGGACCGCCGGCCGCCTCCCTGCACCGATCGCCATGGGCTGGGGCCGGCCAACGGCCCACCCGGCAGCTGGATCATCCACGGGCCCGCACCCCGCGACATGCGTTCGAACGACTCCGCCATGCGTCGCTGCTCGATCTCCTGCTGCCGAAGCAGCTGGCGTCGCTCCGCCTCCGCCGTCGCCGCCGCGTAGGCCAGGCGGCCGGCACGGGATGCCTCCGACGCCGCGGCGATCGCTTCCTCGTAGCGCTGGCGGGAGAGGAGGGAGCGGGCGTTGTCGAGCTGGGCCGCCGCGGCCCGCACGTCGGCCTGCACGCCCTCGGCATACCACGCGGCGATCCGCCGCAGCGCCGCGTCGGTCTCCTCCACGTCGGACAGGGCCTGCGTGGCGAGCCGTTCATCCTCGTCCGCGAGCTGGCCGCCGCGGGCACACGCGGCATCGGCGGCATCGACGAGCTGGGCCGCCCGGGGAAGGTCGGGCCGCTGGGTCGCGAGGCCTTCATCGGCCACCTCGAGCAGCCGCACCGCCTCGCGGCATCGTTCGCCGGCGCGCGGACGGTCGGTCCGCTGACGGTGCAGTCGCCGCTCCAATTCCACGACACGCTGTCGCACGGTGTCCCGCCGCGTCGGCAGCGCCGCGCGGAGCTCCTCGAGTTCGGCGCACCGGTCGGTGATCGCCGTCAGGCAGCCCTCCGTCCAGTCCGCCTGCCGGGCGGCCTCCTCGAGGATCGCCACGGCCCGAAAGGAGTCCTGTCGCGAGGGCTCCGCCGCCGCCCTCGCCTCGAGGAGGAGCGTGCGCACGCGAGCGAGGCCCTCGTCGGCGCGGGCGAGGTTGTCGGCGACGTCGGCCCACGACCGGTCCGCGTGGTGGGCGCCGAGGTGCTCGAGGGCGCGCAGGGCTTCCGGCCGTCGTCCGACAAGGGCCTCGACCCGCGCCGCGATGCCGGGCAGCAGTTCGTCGATCCGCTGTCGTGCCGAGGCGACACGCTCGACGAGCGCGAGGACGTCGGCGGCGATCCGTTCGGCGCGCTCGAGGTGCGCGGCGGCCGCTTCGGGCTCGCCGGCGTCGAGCAGCTGGGCCGCCAGCGCGCACTCCGCGCGGGTGGTCTCGAGCTGCTCGTCCGGGTTCGCGCCCTCTTCGGTGAGCAGCCACCCCTCGGCCCGACGCTGCCGCACCCGGGCCTCGGCGGCGTCGGCCTGGGCGATCGCCCGCTGCCTCCGGTCGTCGGCCTCCTCGATCGCCTCGAGCCGGCCATTCAGGTCGGCGAGCGCGGCCGACGCATCCTCGAGCCGGCCTCGTGCGGAAACGGGGTCCGACTCGAGCTCACCTGCCGCCTGCGTGCGGGCCCGGGCCACCTCGGCGAGCGGCGCCTGGAGCGATCCGGCGGACCGCCCCCGCGTCGCGAGGGCCGTGAGCGATTCGGTCGTCGTCGCCGTCACCGAGTCGAGCTCGGCGAGGAGCTCGCGCGCCCGCTCGTGTGCCGCCTCGAGCGTGTCGAGCGGTGCGCGGCACTCCCCGGCCACGTCCGCGAGCGGCGGCCGAGCCTCGGCCGAATCGAGCAGGCGGAGCGCCTCGTCGGCGGACGACGTCCCGAGGAACCACTCGCCATCGACGTGCTTCTGTGCCCGTTCCCACACGTCCATGAGCCCGAGCCAGCGTTCGCGGTAGCGACGGATCGATCCCTGCACGGAGTCGTAGACGGCGCGGGTCTGACCCTCCATCGGCGTGACGTAGTCGGGGTCGGTGTGTGGCAGCATGCGGTGCCGCTCCTGCTGCTCGTCGAGCAGCTCCGAGAGGCCGACGACCTCCGTCTTGAACGTCGCGAGTTTCTGGCGGGCCTCCCGAAGCCGCCGGGAGTGCCTGGCCCACTGCACCGCGAGGGCGCCGAGGGAACCGGCGACGGCGAATCCCGCGATGCCGAGCGGCAGCGTGCGGGTGCGGAACACGCGGGCCGCCTCGACGCGACGCTTCGCATCGGCCGCACGTGCGGTGATCAGCCGTTCGGTCGCGGTGACCAGGTCCGCGAGCCCCTCGGCGTACAGCCCATCCTTGGCCCGCGGCACGAAGACGCGCGAGATCAGCTCCCGCTCCACCGTGCCCGTGTCGAGTCCGCTCGTGACCTCGACGCCGTAGGGCACCTTCATGGCGACCGAGCGGCCCTCGACGTCGAGCAGGATCGCGATGTCGGTCGCCGGGTCGAAGTCCGCCGTGCCGCCGCTCCCCGGTCGGTCGCGCCAGCGATCGAGGACCGCGTCGAGGGCGCTGCGGGCCTCGGCGCCGTCGCCGGCCGAGCCGACGACGATCACCCGGTAGTCCCGTCCACCGGCGCGTGCCACCTTCGCGACCGCCTCACGCACCGGGTCGAAGGTGTCGGCGACACCCGAGACCACGACGCGCTGCCGATCGGCCTCCGTGAGCGGTTCGTCCGCGGTGACGAGGTGCGGCAGGGCGGCCGAGGCGAGCACCAGTCCGGCCAGATGTGCGGCAGACCGCACGGAGCGACGATGGGTTGGCAGCATGGCGCGTCGACGGGGCGAGAGAAGGGAGATCGGGAGTGTCGAGGCAGTGTAGCGGTCGCGACACCCGTCGTCGCGACGCCTCACACCCGCGCGGCGCCGCTGTCCGATGCGGGGTCGATGACACAGGGTGTGCCGATCGCCGCGGCCAGGTCGCAGGCGGCCGCGAGCGTGTCGGCGGCGCCGGCGGCGAGAATGACCGTCGCCCCGAAGCCCCGAGCCTCCGCGGCAAGCGCGGCGATCGCCGCCGTGTCCGCCTCCCCCTCCCAGAAGCGCACGCGGTGCGGCCGTCCGGCCCCCTGCAGGCGCCGTGCCCAGTGCGGGGCCGCGGCGGCGATCGCGGCGTTGTCCGCCAGCACCAGGACCGGCCCGGTGCCACCCGCGGCGCGGAGCCGCGCGTCGAGCAGATCGGCGTCGGATTCGTTCAACGCGCCGTGCATCACCGTTGTCCCGCGCGCGGTGTCGTCACGGCCCCCGCCGGCTGGGTCCGCGGCGCGCGGTCGTGATGCCGCCCCTCACCGCAGCGCCCGATCGAGAAACGCACGCGTGCTCTCCTGAATCGTCTTCCCGGCGAACGGCTGGTCGAGCGGCAGCGTGTGACCACCATTCTCGATCCTCACGAGCACGGCCTCGACCCCGACCCGCCGCGCGGCGGCCGCGATCGCCTCCGACTGGGCGAAGGGAACCGTGCGGTCGGCCGTACCGTGCACGAGCACCATCGGCGGATCACCCGCGCGGATCGACGTCTCCTGCCCGTACATCCCGCCCCACAAGGCGACCACCGCCCGGGGGCGGTGCGGCATCCGCTTCGTCCCGTACGTCGCGAGCAAGGCCGTGATGGCACCCGCCGACCCGCCACCGACCGCGATCCGATCCGGATCGACCCCGTAGGTGGCCGCGCGTTCGACGACATGGGCCACCGCACGGCCAAGGTCCTCCTGGGCGGCGACCATCGCCTGTTCGAGCGTGGCACCCGGTCCGAGATCGCCGCGGAGCCGGTAGTCGATGTCGAAGGCGACGAACCCGTGTGCGGCGAGGTGACGGGCGAGCTGCCCGGTGGAGCCGCCCTTCGCGCCTCCCGTGAAGCCTCCCCCGTGTACGAGCACGACCGCGGGGCAGGGCTCGTTCCCGGCGGCGCGGTGGACGTCCAGCCTGAGCGATCGGCCGCCGACGGATGCATACTCGACGTTGGTGGTGATCGACGGCTGACCGCAGGCTCTCGACGTCGTGAGGCCGATGCCGGGAATGAGCGTGCCGAGGAGCACGAGCGTACGGAGCGGCGTCATCATGTCATAATCCTCGTCCGGGTTCATGATGTCCCACGGCGGGGCTCGTGCGCCCCCCCGGGCGCCGCACCGTCCGACGCCGTAAGCCTAGCGGGCGTCGCGGCACGCGAAGAGGGCGCGCCAGCGGCCGCGATGGCCTCGGCGATCCCTGTCGCGGCACGCGCAGCGTCACCGTCGCCCTGCTCGAGGAGGCGGGCGGCGACGTGACAGTGCACGACATGCCCGTCGAGATCGGTCGCGGGAGGATCGATCGTGCGGCAGGCCGACTCCGCGAGCGGACAGCGGGGGTGGAAGCGGCAGCCGGCCGGCGGGTGCGACGGGCTGGGCACGTCGCCCACGAGCACGATGCGGCGCCGGCGCCGCGTCGGATCGACGTGCGGCACGGCGGAAAACAGGGCGTGCGTGTAGGGGTGGAGGGGCGCCCGGGCGAGCTGGTCCGTCGAGCCGTGCTCGACCACGCGGCCGAGGTACATCACCGCCACCTCGTCGGCGATGTGCTCCACCACCGACAGGTCGTGCGAGATGAAGAGGTAGGTGAGCCCGAACTGTTCGCGCAGTTCGACGAGCAGGTTGATCACCTGCGCCTGGATCGACACGTCGAGCGCCGACACCGGCTCGTCGAGGACCACGAACTCCGGCTCGAGGACCAGCGCCCGCGCGATCGCGATCCGCTGCCGCTGGCCGCCGGAGAACTCGTGCGGGTAGCGTTCGAGGGAGGCGGCGGGCATGCCGGTGCGGTCGAGCGCCGAGCGCATCCGCTCGGCCCGGGCCGCCGCGTCGCCCAGGCCGTGGATGACGAGACCCTCCTCGAGAATCGCGCGGACGGTGAGCCGGGGATTGAGCGAGCCGTAGGGATCCTGAAAGACGATCTGCATGCGGCGGCGGAGGCGGCGCAGGGCGGCGCCGTTGGTCGCGAGGACGTCCTCGCCGGCGAAGCGGATCGTGCCGGCGGTCGGCTCGACGAGCCGCAGGATGCTGCGCCCCACCGTGGTCTTGCCGCAGCCGCTCTCGCCGACGATCCCGAGCGTGCGGCCGCGGGAGAGATCGAGGTTGACGCCGTCCACCGCCCGCACCGCACCGACCGTGCGGCGCAGCAGGCCGCGTCGGATCGGAAAGTGCGTCTCGAGCCCGCGCACCTCGAGGATCGGCGGCTCTCCGTTGCGGGCCGTCATGCTCCCCCTCCGTCGCGCTCGTCGGCGGGAGGCCCGAGGGCTCCGGCGTAGTGGCAGCGGACGAAGTGACCCGGTTCGATTTCGCGCAATTCCGGCATGGCCACCGCACAGTCGGCCGTCGCGGCGGACGGCGGCAGCGTGCCGGCGCCGGGCGGCCGGACGTCCCGTCGGGCGTAGGCGCAGCGTGGATGGAACCGGCAACCGGCGGGAAACTCCCGCGGCGAAGGCACGCTGCCGGGGATGGTGCGGAGCCGCGGGCCGGCGGCTCCCGGCTGAGGTCGTGCCGCGAGCAGGCCGATCGTGTAGGGGTGCAGCGGTCGCGCGAAGAGCCTGGCGGCGGGCGCCCGTTCCACGATCCTGCCGGCATACATCACGGCCACCTCGTCACAGGTCTCGGCCACCACCCCGAGATCGTGCGTGATGAGCAGGATCGCCGTGCCGAGGCGGCGCCGGAGGTCGGCCAGCAGGTCGAGGATCTGCGCCTGGATCGTCACGTCGAGCGCGGTGGTGGGCTCGTCCGCGATGACGAGGTCGGGCTCGCAGGCGAGCGCCATCGCGATCATCACGCGTTGGCGCATGCCGCCCGAGAGCTGATGGGGATACTCGTCGAGCCGCTGTTCCGGATCGGCGATCCGCACGAGCCGGAGCATCTCGAGCGCCCGGGCCCGCGCCTCCCCCCGCGACACGTGGCGGTGGAGCATGACGACCTCGGCCACCTGATCGCCGATCGTGAACACCGGATTGAGGCTGGTCATCGGCTCCTGGAAGATCATGCCGATCCGGCCCCCGCGGATCGAGCGCAGCTGCGGCTCCGCCAGCCGCACGAGATCGACGGGGCCGGCCGGGCCATCGAGGAGGATCCCGCCCGACTCCACCACGCCCGGCGCCGCGACGAGGCCGAGCACCGACATCGCCGTGACGCTCTTGCCGCACCCGCTCTCGCCGACGAGGCCGAGCGTCGTGCCCCGTTCCAGCGCCAGCGATACGCCGTCCACCGCCGGCACGCGCCCCGCGGGGGTGTGGAAGGCGGTCACGAGGTTCCTGATGTCGAGCAGGGGCATCGCTTACTTCCGCGCCTCGCGCAGCCGCGGATCGGTGGCCTCCTGGAGCCCCTCGCCGACGAGGTTGTAGGCGAGCACCGTGAGGAAGATCGCCGTCCCCGGGAAGACGACGAGCCACCACATCCGGTAATTGCTCCGCGCGTCGTTGAGGATCGAGCCCCAGCTGGCGGTGGGCGGTGGCGGGCCGAAGCCGAGGAACGACAGCGAGCTTTCCACGAGGATCGCCGCGGCGATCCCGAAGGTGATCGGCACGAGCACCGGGGCCAGGGCGTTGGGCAGGATGTGCCGCAGCATGATCCGCACCGGTCCCGCGCCGGCGGCCCGGGCGGCCATGACGAATTCACTCGTCTTCAGCCGCAGGAACTCGCCGCGCGTGAGCCTCGCGATGCCGGTCCAGCCCGTCGCGCCGATGATCGCCATCGTGTGCCAGATCGTCGGTTTCTCGAGGATCGCGATGATCGCGAGAATGAGCACGAGCGTGGGCACGCACATCACGATCTCCGTGACGCGGCTGGTGAGCGTGTCGACCCAGCCGCCGAAGTAGCCGCCGAGCGCCCCGACGACGATGCCGATCGTGCCGGCGATCCCCATCGATACGAACCCGACGAGCAGCGCGACGGTCGTGCCGTGCACCATCTTCGCAAGCACGTCCACACCGGCCTGATCGGTGCCGAAGGGGTTGCGGCCGCTGGGTCGCCCCTCGTCCATGGCCGGATTCGCGGGCATGCCGGGCCATTCGTCGGCACGCACGGCCCGGTAGGGATCCTGGAAGAAAAGCGGCCAGATCGCCCAGCTGTCGGGGTCCTTCTCCGCGAGGTTTCGCGGGTAGGTGCCGCGGAAGCGGTCGCGGGCGAAGACGGCCGGCTCCCAGCTGCGGTTGAAGTAGCCGAGGCAGGGCATCGAGAGCCGCCCCTTGTAGCGGCAGAGGACCGGCTTGGTGCCGGCGATCGCCGGTGCCAGGATCGCGATGGCCACCAGGAAGCCGACGAACGACAGGGCGGCCATGGCGAGCGGCCTGCGCCGGTAGCGGCCCCACGCCTCGGCCCAGAAGCCGCGGGACCGGGGGTGCGGAACGTGCGCCATCATTCCACGCTCACTCGCGGATCGACCGCGCAGTAGAGGACGTCCGCGAGCAGCTGGCCGAGGAGCGTCAGCACGCTGAACATGAGCGTCAGGCCCATGATCGTCGGATAGTCGCGCTCGCGGATGCTCTCGAAAAACAGCCGCCCCATCCCGGGCCACGTGAAGATCTGCTCGATGATCACCGAGCCCCCCACGAGCGCCGGCAGGGAGAGGCCCAGCAGCGTGACGAGCGGGATGAGCGTGTTGCGAAAGGCGTGCCGCACGAGCACCCGCCAGGGTCCGACACCCTTCGCCCGTGCGGTGCGGATGTAGTCCTGCCGCAGCACCTCCTCCATGTTCGCCTTGATGAAGCGGCTGTCGTAGGCGAGCGCCACGTACGTCTGGCAGGTCACGGGGAGGATCATGTGGCGGGCGATGTCGGCCCAGCGGGCGGGCCACGGGGCGTCGGCGGGCAGGTCGGTCATGCCGAAGAGCGGGAGCTCCCACGGCGTGCCCCGCAGCCACACCGAGAAGATGACCTGCAGGAAGAGCGCCGCGACGAACGTCGGGAAGGAGTAGAGCACGTAGAGCAGCAGGCTCGCCGTGCGCTCGTCGGCATGGCCGCTGCGGGCCGAGGCGTAGAGCCCCAGCGGGATCGCCAGCAGCCAGATGAGCACCAGCGCCGTCCCGGAGACGAGGAACGTGGGTCCGATCCGTTCGGCGATGAGCGACGTCACCGGCTGCTTGCGGGTGATCGAGCGGCCGAGGTCACCCCGGACGACGTTGCCGAGCCATTGCGCGTAGCCCATGTACCACGGCTTGTCGAGGCCGTAGATGCGCCGCAGCCGCTCCTGGTCCTCGGGGTTGAGCTTGCGGCTGGGGTCCTCGCCGAGCTGCACCGTCAGCGGCGTGCCGGGCATCGCCCGCGCGAGGCCGTAGACGAAGCAGGTGATGACGAGCAGGGTGAGCACGCCGAGCAGCACTCGGCGCAGCAGGTAGGTGGCCATCCCTCACTCCCGCCCGGGTTTCCACATGCTGCCGAAGCCCGGCGCGTAGTGGTAGGGTCCCCGCGGGCTGAACACGTAGCCACGAAGGCGGCGCGAGAAGCCGTAGAAGGCGTTGCGCCAGTAGAGCCACGTGTACGGCTGGTCCTCGTAGAGGATCTCCTGGATGCGACCGTAGATCTCGGCCCGCTTGGCCCGGTCGAGCTCACGGCGGCCCTCGACGTAGAGCCGGTCGATCTCGGGATTCGAGTACTTGATGAAGTTGCGTCCGGCACCCGTCGCCCAGATGTTGTCCGAGGTGTCGGGGTCGGTGCCCGATCCCCAGCCTCCGAAGAAGGCCTGGAACTTCTTCTCCTGCGTGAGCTGCTGGAGCACCGTCGTCTCGAGCGGGCGCACGTTCATCCGCACGCCGACCTGCTCGAGGTTCTCCTTGAGGAGCGTGCAGATCTTGATGCGGTGCGGCTGCTGGCTCACGAGCATCGAAAACTCGAAGGGCACGAGCCGGCCGTCGATCTCCCGGTCGCGCACGCCGTCGTTGTCGTGGTCGACCCATCCCGCCTCGTCGAGCAGCGCCTCGGCACGGTCGAGGTCCTGACGGTAGGGCGCGAGTTTCTTGCGCGACGCCATCCACGATCCCGGCGCGAAGACGCCGGTGCAGGGGGCGTAGAGGCCGTAGCAGAGCGTCTCCAGCATGCGGTCGTGATCGAAGGCATAGCTCATGGCCCGCCGCACCCGCCGGTCGGAGAAGAAGGGGGTGTCGAGGTTCCAGCCGAAGTGGAAGCTCACCCACTCCGGCGCCGTCACCTTGGTGTTGCGGCGGTAGAACTCGTCGTCACCGGTCTGCGTCGTCCACTGCTCCGGCTGGAGGATCATCTCGTCGATCTCCCCCGCCTTCAGCGCGAGGAGCGAGGTGTTGGGGTCCTCGATGATCCGGAAGCGCACCTCGCGGAAGAAGGGCTCGTCGCGCACGCGGCTGCCGTTCACGGTCGACCAGGAGTCGCGCCGTCGCAGCACGATCTCCTGCCCCCGCACCCGCGAGACGATCTCGTAGGGTCCGCCGCACACCGGCTTGGCCTCGAGCTGGACGTGGACGGGGCTGTCCTTCAGCGTGGGGTCGTCCTCCCACGTCGCCGCGTAGACGTGCCGCGGGAGGACGGGGAAGTTGATGTTCCACACGTTCGTGGCGAACGGCTCGCGATGGAAGAAGACGATGGTGCGGTCGTCGTAGGCGTGGACGCCGCGCAGCTGGTCGGTGCCGCTGCGCACCGCCGGCACCGGCACCCTGGGATCCATGATCACCGTGAAGCTGAAGGCCACGTCGTGCGCCGTGATCGGCTGTCCGTCGCTCCACACGAGGTCGTCGCGGATGACGACTTTGTCGAGCAGCCCGTCGGCGCTCGTCTGCCAGCTCACCACCGTTTCCGCGGCCGCGAACGGCTCGAGGTCGCGGTCGAAGGAGAAGAGCCCGAACCCGGTGAGGCCGAGCACGTCGAACTCCGCCGAGGTGCTGATCATGATGGGGTTGGTGCTGCCGAGGTCGCCCGTCGTGTGCCGATCGATGCGGGCGTCGAGGTCGGCCTCCCCGTCTTCCGGGAGCCTGCCGAGCGCGGAGAGGATCGTGGCGTTGGCGTCGGCCGAGTCGTTCTCGAGCGCGAGGGCCTCGGCCACCGTCGCGGCGGCCGGCTGCCGCTCCTGCTGGTCGCGGAGCAGCACGAGCCCGTCGCGCACGGGGCGATCGATCCAACGGGCGTCGCGCTCGATGTCCGCGAGGGGCGGGGCGACGAAGGCCTCGCGCGCCTTCGCCGTGGTTTCCGGGTCCACCGGCGCCGACAGTTCGGGCTGCGGATGGAGCTCCGCGTCGATTGCGGCGCCGTCCTTCGAGCCGCAGCCGGCGGTGAACAGGACGGTGAACAGGACGACGAACAGCAGCCCGCAGGCCGCCGCGCCGGTCCCCACCGCGCCGGGCGTCGAGACCGATCGGCACCCGGTCGACGGTCTGCCGCGGCGACGGGGTCGGGTGACGGGTCGCGTGTGCATCATGCCCTCCGCGGGACGGCTTCGGCCGCGGAAATCCCGCATGCCGCGGGAGAGGCGACTCCACCGGCCGACGATGCTACGGCGCGCGGCGCGCGTGGGTCAATCGAGGCGGGCCGGCCGCGCTCCCCCACTCAGTCGGGAAAGCGGTGCCCGAGCTTCTCGCGTTTCGTCGCGAGATAGCGCTCGTTGAACTCGTGCACCGGGGGCAGGATCGGCACCTGGTCGATCACCTCGAGGTCGAAGCCGCCGTAGATGAAGGCGTCGGTCTTCTTCGGATTGTTCGTCAGGAGCCGCACCCGGCGCAGGCCGAGATCCTTGAGCAGCTGGATGCCGATGCCGTAGTCGCGGGCGTCGGCCTTGTAGCCGAGGGCGAGGTTGGCCTCGACGGTGTCGAGGCCCTGATCCTGCAGCTGGTAGGCGCGGATCTTCTCGACGAGGCCGATGCCGCGTCCCTCCTGCGGCAGGTAGACGAGCACGCCGCATCCCTCGCGGCCGATCATCTCGAGGGCGAGGTGGAGCTGGTCCCCGCAGTCGCAGCGCAGGCTGTCGAGGAGATCGCCGGTGAAGCAGGAGGAGTGCAGCCGCACGAGCGGCGCGGCCGCCGCCGCGACGTCGCCCATCACGAGCACGATCGGCTGCTGGGGCTCGAACCGCACGCCGTAGGCGATGATCCGGAACCTGCCCCAGCGGGTCGGCAGATCCGCCTCCGCGATCCGCTCGACGAGCTTCTCGCGAACGCGTCGATGGCGGATGAGCTGCTCGATGGAGATGATCTTCAGGCCGTGTTCGGCGGCGAGCGCGAAGAGCGTGTCGCGATCGGCGCGATTGCCGGTGTCGTCGAGGATCTCGCAGAGGACGCCCGCCGGCGACGAGCCGGCCATGCGAGCCAGGTCGACGGCCGCCTCCGTGTGCCCCGCGCGACGCAGCACGCCCCCCTCCTTCGCGACGAGGGGGAAGAGGTGGCCCGGACGCACGAAGTCCGTCGCCGCGCTCCGTGGATCGAGGATCGCGGCGATCGCGGTCGCCCGTTCGGCCGCCGTGATGCCCGTGCGGGCCGAGCGATGGTCCACCGGCACGGTGAACGCGGTGCCCAGCGGGGTGGAGTTGGCGTCGACCATCATGGGCAGGTCGAGCCGCCGTGCCACATCGGGCAGGATCGGCATGCAGACCTGCCCGCGCCCGTGCCGGATCATGAAGTTGACGATCTCGGTCGAGGCCTTGTCGGCCGCGCAGACGAAGTCGCCCTCGTTCTCGCGGTCCTCGGCGTCGACGACGATGACGATCTCGCCCTGCCGGATGGCTTCGACGGCATCGTCGATCGTGGAGAAGTCGAGAGGCATCGGTGGACGGAGGGACGGCGGGGCGGGGAGGGGGCCGGGGTCGCGCGGCCACCTCTCGCATCATAGTCGGCTATAGTCGGGACCGACGGTGCCGTCCGGGGCCGATGGGCTTCCCGGGCCCTTCCGCCGTGCGGAACGCCCCATGCTCGAACGCGAGGAGTACATCGAACAGGCCCACCTGTTCAAGGCGTTCGCGGAGCGGATGGTCGCGGGCGTGGCGGCGCAGGAGGCGCTCGCGGCGATCGGCGAGGAGATCCTCGCGACCTCGAAGCTGCCGATGGCGATCGACTACCTCGTGGGGGAGATCAAGCTCGTCGGCACCCTGTCGACGGCCCTCGCCCGGCTGCCCCACTACTTCACCGCGTTCCAGACCTTCGTCGTGGCCGAGGCGGAGGAGGAGGGGGGCAGGTTCGACATGCGCACGGCCCTCGCGATCCTCGAGCGGGAGGCCGCGTACCGCGCGGAGGCGGCGACACCGCAGGGCCTCTTCTTCTTCCGTTTCGAGTGCCTGTCGCGCAATCGCCTCGACTACGCCCGCGGCCTCGCGGCGATCGCCACCGACGACATCTTCGACGACGACTGGCGGGCATGGATCACGACGGTCGGGCGGCAGGTGGGGCTCATCGACCTCGCCGATCTCGTCTACGTGCGCAGCCCCGAGTACTGGCGGGTGGAGAAGCGGGACGCGCAGGTGGCGGGACGCGCGGCGGCGGAGCCGGACCGCACGATCCTCTTCGGCGCCCGGGAAGGACGGATCGCCCGCGCGAACCGGGGCAAGGATCCGCTCTTCTTCTTCGCGGCGCTCCAGCGTCAGCTCGGCTATCCGCAGGTGCCTCGCCCCCCGCGCCCGACGCCGACCGAGGAGTCGCCGGCCCTGCTGGCCCGCCGCCTCGAGCGGCTCGAGATGCGGGTCAAGCTTCTCGAGGAGGAGTCGCGTGGCGGCATCGACCTCTCGCGCTTCGACCCGAAGAACGCGCACTTCCAGCCGCCGTCGGGCGACCGATGAACGGGTGTGGCGGTGACGTCGCGGCGATCCTGCATGCCGCGCTCGAGTCGGTGGATCCGGAGCGACTCATCCTCCGCCGCCTCGCGGTGCTGCACGGCGCGCTGTCGGTGGATGGCCGACCGCTCGCCGTCATGCCACGCGAGGGACGGCTGGTGGTCGTCGGCGCGGGGAAGGCGGCGGCAGGCCTCGCCCGCGGTCTCGCCCGGGTGATCGTGACGAGCGGTGGCGGCCGGGCCGATGGGCTGCTCAGCGTTCCGGCCGGGAGCGGTGAGGGCGTGGTGAGGGCGGGTGACGGCAGGATCGAGGTCCGCGCCACGCGGCCCGCCGCGGTCAACCTCCCCACGCCCGCGGCGGTCGAGGCCACCGCCGCGATGCGGTCGCTGCTCGCCGGCCTCGGGCCCGACGACGTCGCGGTCGCGCTGGTCACCGGCGGCGGCTCGGCCTGCCTCGTCGCTCCGCGGTCCGGGCTGCCGCTGGAGGAGAAGATCGCGGTGACCGGCTTTCTCTCGCGGGCCGGCGCCGACATCCGCGAGCTCAACGTGGTGCGGCAGGCGGCGAGCGACGTGAAGGGGGGCGGACTCGCGCGGGCCTGTCGCGCGGGCCGGCTCGTCGTGATCGTGCTGTCGGACATCGTCGGTGACCCGCTCGACCTCATCGCGTCGGCGCCCTGTCTGCCGGTGCCGCCCCGCGCGGCCGAGGCGCTCGCGATCCTCGAGCGGTACGGCGCGATCGCAGCGGGAGTCGGCCCCACGCTCGCGCGGATGCTCGAGCGGGATCGCAGCGATGCCCTGGCGTCGGCTCCGCCGGTTTCGCCGGCGGACGCGTGGACCAATGCCCATGGGTGCCGGGTGGAACACGTGCTGCTCGGCTCGAACACCACGGCCGTCGAGGCGGCCGCGGCCCGTGCCAGGACGCTCGGGTACGACGTCGTCGCGCGCGTGGCGGACGCAGACGGGGTCGAGTCGGCCGCCGCCGTGGGCAGGCGGCTGGCCCGCGAAGGTCGGGCGCTCGTGGCCGCGGCGCGCCGGGACGGCCGGCCCCGCGCCGTGGTCGAGGGCGGCGAGGCGGTCGTGTGCGTGCCCGCCGATCATGGCCGCGGCGGCCGGAATCAGCAGACGGTCGTCGCGGCGCTCGCGGACATGCGTGGGGGCGACCCGTGGCCGGCCGGGCTCGTCGTCGCGAGCATCGGCAGCGACGGCGAGGACGGGCCGACGACGGCGGCCGGCGGGTGCGTGGATGCGCAGGTGGCCGCCCGGGCCCTCGGGCTCGACGTGGATCGCGCGCTCGCCCGCTGCGACGCGCATCCGCTGCTCGACGCGATCGGCGGACTCCTCGTCACGGGCCCCACGGGCACGAACGTGGCCGATCTGCGGGTCGTCCTCGTGCGGCCGGGTCCGTCGGACGCGCCTGGCTGACCGCGAGGCCGCGACGGCGGCACCATGCGGCACCGCGCACGGCCGGTGTCATGTCCCGCCGCGATCGCGCCGCGGCGCGTCAGACGTCGCAGAGCGCCACGGCCTGCCGCAGGCCCGCGAGCGGGTCGCGCGTCGGAATGAACTCCTGACCGACGTACCCCGTGTAGCCGACGTCCACGAGCTTCCGCATGACCGGCGGGTAGAGGATCTCCTGGGCGTCGTCGAGCTCGCCGCGTCCGGGGTTTCCGGCGGTGTGCACGTGGCCGATGATGTCCTTGAGCTCCTCGATCCGCCGGATCAGGTCGCCGTTCATGATCTGCACGTGATAGCAGTCGAAGAGCAGCTTGAGCCGCTCCGACCCGACGCGGCGGATGATCGCCGCCACCTCGTCCACGTCGTCGCCCTGATATCCCGGGTGGCCCTTCATCGGGTGCGTGCCGTCACGGGTGTTGAGGTGCTCGAGGCAGATCGTGACGCCCTTCTTTTCCGCATGGCCGACGATCTTCTTGAATCCGGCCACGCAGTTGTCGGCCCCCTCCTCGCGCGAGATCTCGCCACTCGAGGGATCGTCGGCGTCGCGCCACGCGTAGCCGGTGAAGGCGATCACCGCCGGGAACTTGGCCGCCGCGCAGTCGTCGATCGCCTGCGTGGTGCGGGCGATCACCTCCTCGTGGTAGCGCGGATTGTTGAAGCCCCGCATGAAGGGCGCGCCGGGCATGCCGTTGGGCGCGATCGCGCACACGAGGCCGTGCTTCTGGAGGGTGGGCCAGAGGGCCGGCTCGGCCAGCTCGATCGACCCGCAGCCGAGCTCGCGGGCGACCCCGCACATCCGCTCGATGTCCCACTTGTCGCCCATCATGTTGAAGCACCAGTAGACGAGCGACTGCTTGATGCGGCCCTTGGTCGCGACGGGGCCGTCCGCGGCGTTCGACTCGCTGGCGGCGATCGTGGCGGCGGTGCCCGCGGCGGCGGCGAGCGCGGTGCGACGGCTGAAGGGAACCGAGTCGCTCATGGTGGCAACCTCGAAGGAAGACGGGCGTGGTGCGGGACGGGATCGAACACCGGGCCGAACGGGCTCGCAGTACCCTACCACGGTGGCGGCGGGCATGATACCGGCCGTCCACCGCCCGGAGTGCACCGTCGATGGCCTCGATCAAGCGCATCCTCGTGACCGGCGGCGCCGGCTTCCTCGGCAGCCATCTCTGCGAGCGGCTCGTCGAGGCCGGCCAGGACGTCGTGTGCGTCGACAACTTCTTCACGAGCCAGAAGTCGAACGTCGCGCATCTGCTCGGCCGCGGCAACTTCGAGCTGATCCGGCACGACATCACCCAGCCCCTCTGGCTCGAGGTGGACGAGATCTACAACCTCGCCTGCCCCGCCGCGCCCGGGCACTATCAGTACAACCCGATCAAGACGATGAAGACGTCGGTGATGGGCGCCATCAACCTGCTTGGCATGGCCCGTCGCTGTCGCGCGAAGATCCTGCAGGCCTCCACGAGCGAGGTCTACGGGGATCCGGAGGTGCACCCGCAACCGGAGCACTACCGCGGCGCCGTCAACCCGATCGGGCCGCGGGCCTGCTACGACGAGGGGAAGCGGGCCGCCGAGACGCTCTTCATGGACTACCACCGCCACAACGGCGTGAACGTCCGCATCGTCCGCATCTTCAACACCTATGGGCCGCGCATGCATCCGTACGACGGTCGCGTGGTCTCCACCTTCATCCGCCAGGCGCTCGCCGGGGATCCGATCACCATCTTCGGCACCGGCCGGCAGACCCGCAGCTTCTGCTACCGCGACGATCTCGTCGAGGCGATGATCCGCATGATGAACGGCCCCGACGCGTTCACCGGCCCCGTGAACATCGGCAATCCCGACGAGTTCACCATCCGTGAGCTCGCCGACCTGACGCTCGAACTCACCGGGTCCGCGTCGTCGCTCGTGGAGAAGCCGTTGCCGGTCGACGATCCCGAACGCCGGCGGCCGGACATCGCGCTCGCGCGGGAGCGGCTCGGGTGGGAGCCGCACGTCACGCTGCGCGAGGGCCTCGCCCGCACGATCGCGTGGTTCCGGTCGGTGGACGTCGGGGACTTCCGGGCGCCGACTCCGAACTACTGACGGCCGTCCGCTCGCGATGGCGGGCCCTGTGTCGAGGCCGCGCGGGGGCGCAGCCGCCGCGCGAGGCCGAGGGCCAGGGCCACGACGGCCAGTCCGAGCGCGATGCCCAGGCAGTCGTAGCCCCAGTCGAGCAGGTCCGCGGTGCGCCGGAACCATGGCAGCGGCTGGGTCGCCTCGTCGAGCGCCGCGAAGAGGGCGGTTCCCGCGGCCACACCGACGCACGTGCGGCCCGACCACCAGCCCGAGGCGGCCGCGGTCATGCCGGCGAGCGCGGCGAGCGGGGCGTACGCCCACAGGTGCAGCGTCTTGTCGGACGGTGGCTTCGTGATCACCTGCCTGATCACCGGACGCTCGATGATGCTCCGGATGACGACCTGCGGACGCGGGTAGTGCGTGGCGACGACGAGCGCGGACGCGTAGGTCGCCGTGATCAGGGCGAGGCACAGCGGCATGCCCCGCCGGAAGGCTCGTTCGTGGCTTTCCATCGTCGGTGACTTCCGGCGTGCCACGGGTCGGGGCGGGCCGCCGTCCCCGTCCGGACGCTTCTCCAGCGTCCGCCGAACCCCTGTGTCCCGCAGACTAACGCCGCGGGGCGCCCGTCCTCCAGCCGTCTCGATCACCCGATCGCCGACGCGGCGGGCCCGGGGCGCGCCCGTCCCGTCGCGTCCGCCACAGCAGCGGACGCGTCCGCGCGGCCCGCTGGACGCGGCGTTTCGCGGCACACGCGCCCACCACGGGCCGGTTTTTGGTATTCGTCATGTCGGCGGTGTCCGCTACGGTTCCGCCTCTGCGGTCCGCGCGACCGCCCATTCCAGGGAGGCACCGCACCATGTCCGCTTCCGAGATGACCCGTGAGCAGCTGTCCGCGATCGTCCTCGAACTCCTCGAGAAGGAGACGGGTGAGACCTACCCGAACCTCGACGAGCGCACGTCGCTGCGGGAAGGCCTGAACCTCGATTCCCTCGACATGGCAGGCCTGCTTCTGCACACCGAGGGCCGCTTCGGCATCCAGATCGAGACCGAGCTGCTCGAATCGATCAACACCGTGGGCGACCTGCTCAACGTGCTGCAGAAGAAGATCGCCGCGAAGGATGGCAGGAGTGCCGCCTGAGCGCGCGAGCGCCGCTGCGCCGAGGACGCATCCAGCCGCCGGAACCCGTTCCTGCGTCGCCATGCGACGCAGTGCCGTGCGACACCCGCCCGGAGAGCGGGGCGTTCCGGCACCCAGATCCGCCGACCCGCCGTCATGACCGATCGTGCATCCTCCGCCGTGCCGCCGTCCGCCACGTGCGCGATCACCGCGCATGGAATGTGCGAATCCAGGCTCTCGACGATCCCCGCCCTGCGGGACGGCGCGGTGCCGGCGGGCGCGCCCGCCCTCCCGCCGCGCTTCCTGCGTCACTGCGACGAGCACACGGTCGTCGGGCTCCGCGCCGTGCTCGAGGCGATCGCCGCGACGCCGTCCGTGGCGAACGATCTTCCCCAGCATGGCGTCATCGGGGCTCCCTGCCAGGCGGGCCGGCTCGTCACCGCCCGATCGCTGATCCAGATGCGGCAGGACGGGCCGGTGGCGATCTCGACGCACATCGTGCCGCAGTGCTCGCTCCACTCGCTCGCGGGCGCCGTGAGCGTGGCGCTCGGCATGCACGGGCCGCACCTCGGTGTCGGGGGCGGTCCCGACGCCTTCGCCGAGGGGCTGATGACGGCGGTATCGATCGTCCACGCCGCCGGCGGCGCGGCCTCCCTGCCGGCCGTGTGGATCGTCGCGACGGAATGGGACGAGGAACCGTCGCTCGATGCAGCCGGCCAGGCCGTGAACGATCCCGTGTGCCGCGGCCTCGCGCTGCTCGTCGACGCCTCGGGATTGGGTGAGGTGACGCTCGACGTGCACGGCCCCTCCGCAGCGCTGTCCCGGCCGGTCGCCGCCCGCCGCCGTTCGTCGCCCCTGGTCGACGTCGCGCGTGCCGTGTCGTCCTGCCGGACGGGCGGCTCGAGCGTGACCTGCCACATCTCGGCGCCGTGGCCGCTCGAGGTCACGATCGCCCACCGGACACCCGCCTCGCAGTCCACGCCGCGATGGGAGGCCGCATGACGCCGTCATCCGCGTCGTCGCCACGTCCGGGATCATCCACCAGGCGCGATCGCGTCGTGGTCACGGGCGTGGGCGTCGTCTCGCCGCTCGGCCATTCGTTTCCGGCCGTCGCCGACGCGCTCCTCGCGGGCCGCAGCGGCATCCGCGCGATCGATCCGGGGCCCTACGGCCGCGCGGCACGGCAGTTTGCCGCGCCGGTCGAGTGCCTGCCCGACGTCCCTGCATCCTGCGGCATCGACGCGACTGCGCTCGCCGACTTCGATCGGCTCGCACGGGTCTGCCTCGCGCCGGCCGCCGACGCGCTCGCCGACGCCCGCCTCACCGGCGCGCTGCGCCCCGACGGCGCGCGGATCGGCCTCGTGCTCGGCCTGGGTGCCGAGCACCTCAAGGCATGGGAACTCGACTTCCTCGGCGGCGGCACCCGCGTGCTCGAACCGCGGCGCGACCCGACGCTCGTGCGCCGGCTCGCCGCCCTGCTCGGGCTCGACGGTCCCGCGGTCACGGTCGCGGCGGCATGCGGATCGAGCGGATACGCCCTGGCCGTCGCGCGGGCGTGGCTCGATGCCGGGCGCGTCGACGCCTGCGTCGCCGGTGGCTGCGACGTGCTGAGCCCCACGACGATCGCCGCGTTCTACAACCTGCGGGCGCTGTCACGTCGTGACGACGATCCGGCGCGGGCATCGCGCCCCTTCGATCGTGATCGCGACGGCTTCGTGATCGGCGAGGGGGGCGCCTTCCTCGTCCTCGAACGCGCCCGCGACGCGGCGAGCCGTTGCGTCGCCGTGCGGGCGGAGCTCGCCGGCGTCGGCATGTCGAGTGACGCGGTCCACATGGTGATTCCCAACGCGGAAGCCACGCAGGCCGCGCGCGCGATCACGGCGGCGGTCGCCGACGCGGGCGTGGCGCCCGACGAGATCGACTACGTCAACGCCCACGCCGCGGGTACCCCCGTCGGGGACGTCGCGGAGGCCGCAGCCATCCGCCTCGCGCTCGGCGCTGCGACGGACGGCGTGCCCGTGAGCTCCACGAAGGGCATGACCGGCCACCTCGTGAGCGGTGCCGCGGCGTTCGAGGCGGTGGCCTGCCTCGTGGCCCTCGAGCGGCAGGCGCTCCCGCCCACGGTGAATCTCGATCATCCGGACGAACAGTGCCGGCTCGACCACGTGGCCCACGTGGCGCGTCCGCGCCGCGTGGACGTCGCGGCGAGCAACTCGTTCGGGTTCGGTGGTTCGAACCTGTGCCTCGTGTTTCGCCGCGCGGCCTGACGCGGCCCGTGCGATCTCCCCAGGAGTCCTGCCGATGCCCCTGCCCCATCCGCCCGGAACCGCGATCGACTCCCGCCTCGCCGACCTCGTCGCCCGCTGGCACGAGATCGAGCCGGCGCACACCGAGACCGACCTCATGGGCCGCGTCTGCGACCTGCACCGCTTCAACTTTCTCCTCTGGCACGAGGAGGACATCGCCCGCTCGCCCGACGTGACCGACGAGCGGATCGCCGCGGTCAAGCGCGCGATCGACCGCTACAACCAGGCGCGCAACGACGCGATCGAGCAGGTGGACGACTGGCTCGTGGCCGACCTCGCCGCGCGCGGCATCGTCGCGCCGCCCCGCGCTCCGGCGGCCACCGAGACCCCCGGTGCGGCGATCGATCGGCTGTCGATCCTCGAGCTGCGGCGCTACCACATGCGGGAGCAGGTCGATCGTCGCGACGCCACCGCCGAGCACCGCAAAAAGGCCGCGGACCGGCTCGTCATCCTCGACATGCAGCGGGACCATCTCGTGGCCGCCCTCGATCGGCTGCTCATCGAGATCTACGCCGCCGAGCGGCCGCTCCGCGTGTTCCGACAGATGAAGATGTACAACGACCCCGCGATGAATCCCTACCTCTACCGTCGCCCGGCCGCGGCATGACCGGCGATCGCCGTCCGTCGTGCCCTTCCGTCAGAAGGGCGTCGGCAGCAGGATCGCGTGATGATCGAAGAGCACCCGGCGGCCGAGCGCGTCGATCGCGGGTGTGATGAAGAGCAGCACGAGGAGCAGGGCCACGGCCGGCACGAGCACGGCCGCCGTGAGCCACCGCAGGATCCGCCAGCGGTCCTGTTCGCGCCGCAGGGCGAAACCGGTGGCCCAGCCGACGGCGATGCGTGCCGGAAAGATCGTGACCACGAAGAGCGGGGTGATCAGCCACAGCGCGTCGCGGGGCGGGACGATCACCTTCGCGAGATGGAGCGGCAGCGAGAGCGCGTGGAGCACGACGACGGCGGCCACGACCGCGACCGGCGCGCGACGGAAGAGCCGGCCCACGAAGCCGATATCGCGAAACGCCGCCAGTCGGCCCTCGGCGGCGAAGCGGGCCTGCAGGAACGGCACGCAGACGAGCACGAGGCCGAGGAGGGCTGCGCCGGCGAGCGTCACCAGGAGCGCGGCCGGCCGCTGCGTGTTGCGGAACGCCGAGAAGAGGAGCGTGGGGGGCACGAGCCAGAGCGCGGCGCCGATGAAGCCGCGGAGGCCCAGCGAGAACAGGTGCCGCGGCCGCACGAGCGCGAGCGCGGCGCCGAGACGATCCGCGGCGTCGGACCACGCGGTGCCGGCCCGGAGCGCGCGGGCGAAGCGCCGCGCGTTGCGGAGCGGACGCACGAACGTCATGAGGCTTCCGCCCGCCTGCCACGCCAGCAGCAGGTGGATGCCGACACCCACCGCCGTGATCAGCGTCGCCCGCCGCCAGGCCGTGGCCGTCGGACCGCCCGGATCGACGAGCGCCGCGTCGGCCGCCGCGCCGGCGACCAGCTGCACGACGAGGAGCCATGCCCATGTGCCGAAGCCGATCGCCCCGAGTCGCGGCAGCATCCCTGCCAGGGGGACGCCGTCACGCAGTCTTCCCGAACGCACGACGCGTCCCTCTCCCTCGAGCATGTAGCCGAGCACGACGAGATTCACGATCGGCACGGCCGCCAGCACCGAAAGAATCACCACGAGGCTCACGAGGCCGGCGCCCAGTGAGATGATCCACCCGACCGCGCGGAGCGGATGCCGCAGGGGCGACGGGCAGGAGGGGAACGAATCCCACGATCGCCAGGCATCCTCCGGCGTATCCGCGGCGGCGGGTGGGGAGATCGCGGTCATGTGCGTGAGGATACGGCACCGGCATGATCGTCCGGATATCGTCATAACGGTCCGGATCTGGTCCTGCTCGTCCGGATAGAGTGATGGTGGGCGGGTGGTGGTCGTGCCCGTCGCCGCTCGAGCGGCCTCTGAATCCGCGGGAGCCCGTGTCATGCACGCGCGTCGAACGATCGGCCGCCGCCTGCTGCCGGCGCTCGCGCTCACGGCCCTCGTCGTCGTGCTCATCGCGATCGTGCAGTCGCCCTCGACGCCCCTGCCGGGCGCCGTCGGGTCGGTTGATCGCCCGGGACTGGTGGCGGCGCTCGACGCCGCCGTCGCCGCGCGCTGGACGGCGGCGGGCATCGAGCCGGCGGATGCCGCCGCCGACCTCGCCGTTCTGCGGCGGGCATGGCTCGCGCTCGCGGGCACGATCCCGTCGCTCGAGGAAATACGCCGCTTCGAAGCGGATGGTGCGCCCGATCGGCTCGAGCGCTGGATCGACGGACTCCTCCGGGAGCGGCGGAGCGCCGAGTATCTCGCGCGGCGGCTCGCGCGGGTGTTCGCCGGAGACGACCAGGGCCCGTTTCTCGTCTTCCGTCGCGATCGCTTCACCGCGTGGCTCACCGATGCGATCCACGACAACCGCCCCGTGGACCACATCGTGTCGGAGATGGTGTCCGCTCGGGGGCTGTGGACCGACACGCCCGCGGTGAACTTCGTGACCCAGGCGCAGGCGAACGACATGCTCGACGCCGAGAAGCTCGCCGGCCGCGTGGCCCGCTGCATGCTGGGTCAGCGCATCGACTGCGCGCAGTGTCACGATCACCCGTTCTCGCCGGTGACGCAGCGCCAGTTCGAGGGCCTCGCGGCCCACTTCGGCCAGGCGCGGATCACGGTGCTCGGCCTCGAGGACGATCCGCGCCGCGTGCATCGCGTCGAGGCGATGGCCGCGTCGATGCCGGGGGCCATGCCGATGCCCGCCGCGACCGGCACGACGGCCCGGAACGTGCCGCCGCGCGTGCCGTTCGGCGAGGCGTGGGTGCCCGCGGCGGGCACGCATCGGGAGCGGCTGGCGGGCTGGCTCGTGCATCCCGACAACCGCCGCTTCGATCGGGCGATCGCCAACCGACTCTGGCAGATCGTCTTCGGCCGGCCCTGGCACGACCCGGTGGACGACCTTCCCGATCCGCCACCTTCGCCGGACGACTCCGATCCGGTGGACGTGCTCGCGGTGGACCTGAGGGATCATGGTCGCGACCTGCGGCGCATGCTCGCGGCGCTCGCCTCCACGCGGATCTTTCGGCTGGCATCGGTCCATCCGCTCCTCGACGACGATGCCACGGCGCCGCGTGTCGCCGAGGCGTGGGCCGCGTTTCCGCTCTCGCCGCTCGATCCCGAGGATCTGATCACGGCGATGAGCCAGACGACCAGCCTGCACACGATCGACGGCGGGGCGCCGCTGGTCACGCGGACCGTGCGGTTTTTCCGCACGCTCGACTTCGTGCG